>Ga0070733_10001865_pt1 | contig 15463 bp, 13 predicted proteins | sample Coa_R1_9_FD_66450 | JGI IMG/M metagenome (GOLD analysis project Ga0070733, IMG submission 66450) | Surface soil microbial communities from Centralia Pennsylvania, which are recovering from an underground coalmine fire - Coalmine... | ecosystem: Environmental > Terrestrial > Soil > Unclassified ... | reverse complement strand
GTGATCTTGCCTTCTATTCCGCGGTGACCAAATCCGGGTGCAACCAGCAAGCCGTCAAGAATACCCAGTTTCTCCGCCACATTTTCACTGGTGATAGACTCGCTGTGCACATTCAGTATTTGCACCTTGCATTCATTCATTGCACCCGCATGCACAAAGGATTCAAGAATCGATTTATATGCATCCTGGAGTTCAATATATTTCCCGATCAGTCCAATGGTTACTTTGGATTTTGGGTGCCGCAGTTTATCGAGAAACTCTTTCCACTTTGTGAGTTCAGCATCCTGGTAGTTGGTGATGTTCAATTTTTTAAGACAGATCAGATCAAGCTTCTCCTTCATCATGGTAACCGGTACTTCGTATATCGTGGAAGCATCCGCTGCTTCGATCACAGCCTCTACTTTTACGTTGCAAAAAAGGGCTATTTTTTTTCTTATCTCCGGAGAAAGAGGCTCCTCTGTACGACAAACGATCACATCTGGTGTTACACCTTCCTGACTAAGCATGCGGACGCTATGCTGGGTTGGCTTTGTTTTTAATTCCTTCGCAGCTTTCAGGTAAGGGATCAGTGTAAGATGAATCACAACCACATCATCTTCCGGTAATTCCCATTGCAACTGACGCACGGCTTCAATGAAGGGCAAAGATTCAATATCACCCACGGTACCGCCGAGTTCGGTGATGATTACATCATATTCATTACGTGCCCCGATCAGCAGCATTCTTCGCTTGATCTCATCCGTTATATGGGGTACCACCTGAACAGTTTTACCCAGGTAAGCACCCTCTCTCTCTTTATTGATAACTGTCTGGTAAATTCTTCCGGTTGTGACGTTGTTTGCCTGTGAAGTAAAAATATTCAGGTACCGTTCATAGTGCCCAAGATCAAGATCCGTTTCAGCGCCATCCTCGGTAACAAAACATTCACCATGTTCATAAGGATTTAAAGTTCCCGGATCAACATTGATATATGGATCAAATTTCTGAATGGTTACCCGGATCCCCCTGGCCTGCAGCAATTTTGCCAGAGATGCCGCAATGATTCCTTTCCCCAGCGAAGAAGTAACACCCCCGGTAACAAAAATATATTTGGCCATAATCTTTAAATTAAGACAACAATAAAATCAGTAAAATGAAATGATATGACCTGTTGAATTACAGATGTAAAACAGTAACCAGAAGGTCATGCAAACCTACGGCAATTTTTTTAATCCTCCGAAACCTGAAAATCAGATTGTGGATAAATGGAGAATTGCGCGCAAGGAAAAATTATTTCACAAGATTTACAAGCATGTATTCCGTGCCGGTCTTATTTTGAGTCACCATTTTGGGGAGGGACACGGCCTTGGACGCATGCGTATAAGCCATTTCGCCGGGATGTTTTTCGGATTGTTTGATCTTTACGGCGTGGAATAAGATGATGATCAGAATCTCTGCTGCTAAAACGTAACTGCTCTTATTGGTTTTCATAGTTTGGATTCCCGGCACTTTTAGCCAGGGGGTAAAGGGTTATACTAATAACGGTAAATTTCCATCTATATTTTAACAGTTGCAAGTCTGATCAGCAACTATTCGCGTATGCTTAATATAACTATCTGATTATCAAAGTGACTTTTAGTCCTGACCTATTTTCTGATAGCTGGCAACCAAGCCTTTGATCAAAGATGAACTAAAACCACGGTGCTCCATCTCATTAAGTCCCGCAATAGTACAACCCTTTGGTGTTGTTACTTTGTCTATTTCCTGCTCCGGATGGGTTTGTTTCTTGAGAAGCAGTTCCGCCGCCCCTTTTACGGTTTGTGCAGCTATCAGGCTGGCAGTTGCGGCATCAAACCCGATTTCAATACCACCCTGGATATTGGCCCGTATATAACGCATAGCGAATGCTGTTCCACAGGCGCCCAAGACAGTAGCCGCATCCATCAGTTTTTCGTCAATCTTCACCGAACTGCCCAGCTGGTTGAACATTTCAAGTATTTCCTGAAATTGTTCATGATCGATATCCTTAGCCGCCAGGCAGGTCATGCTCTCGCGGATGGCAATGGCTGTATTAGGCATGGCCCGTACAATCGGAACCTGTTCTGGAACATGGGCGGACAAATGTTGAATACTCACACCGGTGACCACAGAAACCAGAATATGTTTTCCTCTTTTAAAACTGCCCTTCAATTTAGACAGTACCTCATTCACCTGGAACGGTTTTACTGCCAGCAGGATCAGGGATGCATAATTGAGTGCATCTTCATTATTGGAGCTTACCATTACACCCTTTCTTTCCAGGGAGTGTAATTGATCAACTGAACGGCGGGTAATCAGAATATGACCCGGATTGATATATCCGCTTTGGATCAATCCCTCTGCGATAGCCATACCGAGATTTCCTCCTCCGATGATGCCGATTTTGTTGATCATTGGCTAAAAATAACTTTTATTTGAAAGATAATTTTTTACGTAATCTACTACGCCGTCTTCCAGCGAATAAAAAGATTCCACATAACCCGCCGAACGGAGTTTTTCCATTCTGGCTTCTGTAAAATACTGATATTTATCACGAATGTCCTCCGGCATGTCGATATATTGAATCCGAACGGGTTCACCCGCCCCCGAAAAAGTCGCCCGGACCAGGTCCTCGAAACTTCTGGCTTTTCCCGTTCCCAGATTATATAAGCCGCTCGACGGTTTCTTTTCAAAATTTTCCATCAGCCAGAAACAGACCTTCATAATATCCTTCACGTAAATAAAATCGCGTAACTGCTGACCATCTTTGAAGTCCGGACGATGTGACTTAAAGAGTTTTACGGTGCCGTTATTCCTGATCTGGTTGAAGGCATGCCATATCACACTGGCCATACGACCTTTATGATATTCATTGGGACCATACACGTTAAAGAATTTCAGTCCTGCCCAGAATGGCGGATGGCTTTGCTGAAGAATAGCCCATTTATCAAATTCATTTTTTGAAATTCCATAGGCGTTCAGGGGTTGCAGCTGAAACGGCAACTGATGGTTGTCGCTATAACCCAAATCTCCGGAACCATAGGTAGCTGCTGAAGAAGCATATACCAGCGGGATTTGTTTGAGCATGCAATAATCCCATACACGTTGTGAATATTCCAGATTCAGACGTTCGTGAACGGCATAATCAAATTCTGTCGTATCCGTTCTGGCGCCCAGATGGAATATAAATGAGATGGAGGGTTTCTTTTGTTCAAGCCAATGAAAAAAATCATCCCGTTCAACCTGATGGACGAATTTTTTTCCTTTCAGATTATTTACTTTATCCAGCCGGCTGAATTCATCCACCAGTATGAGCTGCTCGAATCCTTTTTCATTCAGAAAACCTGTCAGGCAACTGCCGATAAATCCTGCAGCACCCGTTACCACAATAGAAGAAGATTTGGTCATGCTTCTGCTTTTGATTCCATTTATATATGAGAGGAAGATCCGGTCAAACTTTTAAAAGTCCGGTTAAGCTTCAACTATAGATTCCATTTCTTTTTCAATGGCTGTATCGTACTGATATTTCCATTCCCGGATATTGCCCCAGTTTTCACCATTTACCTGAATGCTGGCTGCAATTACTTCTCCGAGTTGTTCGAGCGGTATTCCTTCCATTGCTTTTTTAAATGAATGGAGTTTTTCATTTCTTACAGAAACCACTACCCTGCTCTGCGATTCTCCAAACCAATATGCATCCTGACGGATGGTCTTATCCTGACTTGTAACGGAGAAACCCAGATTCTTATGAAAACCGCATTCTGCCAGGGCCACAAATAATCCGCCTTCCGCTACATCATGAGCAGATTCAACCAGACCTTGATGAATACAGGCGAGTAATTTTGTCTGTAATACATATTCCTCTTCCAGATCAAAATGAGGAGCCGGACTGTATTCAACTTCATGCAACGCATGCAAAAAGGCAGATGAATGAATATCATTTCTGGATTTTCCAATCATGAAGATCTGATCACCGGGCTGTTTGAAATAAAGAGTCATTTTCTTTTTCGTATCCTCCAGCAATCCAACCATACCAATAGTGGGAGTTGGATATACAGCTCCGTCCGGATGCTGATTATAGAAACTCACATTTCCACCAGTAACCGGTGTGTCAAATTTCAGACAGGCTTCACCCATACCTTTTACGGCATATACAAATTGATAATATACTTCCGGGTCATAGGGGTTCCCGAAATTCAGACAATTTGTAACCCCCAGTGGAGTCGCCCCGGAACATACCAGGTTGCGGGCCGCTTCGGATACTGCAATCATGGCACCTTTATAGGGATCTGCAAACACATACCGGCTGTTACAATCGGTTGTCATCGCAATCCCCTTTTTTGTACCGAGCACAATGACAATCGCCGCATCAGAAGGCTCATTCGTGGAAGTATTCGCTGCTCCTACTGTGCTGTCGTATTGAACACTGATCCACCGTTTGGATGCAATAGACGGAAGACTGATCAGTTCAGAAGCAACTTTTTTCAGATTTTGCGCACCGGTTTCCGGAATGGAGGCTGCATCAAATGATCTTATTTTTTCGAAATAAGCGGGCTCTTTATATTCCCGCGTATACTGGGGCGCACCGCCTCCCAGCACGAGTTCTTCCGCCGGAATAACGGCTTCCGGTTTCCCATGATAATAAAAGCTCAGTAACGTATCGTCTGTTACTTCCCCAATATTCGAACAGGGAAGATCCCACTTTTCAAAAATGTCAAGCACTTCTTTTTCTTTGCCCCTTTCCACCACCATCAGCATTCGCTCCTGGCTCTCGCTCAACAGGAGTTCCCAGGCTTTCATGCCCGTCTGGCGGGTCGGAACCTTATCCAGATCAATATGCATTCCCACTCCACCCTTCGCACTCATCTCAGCGGTTGAACAAATGATACCGGCTGCCCCCATATCCTGCATGCCGACGACGGCACCGGTTTCGATAACCTCCAGGCAGGCTTCCAGCAATTTTTTTTCCTGGAACGGATCTCCTACCTGCACCGCCGGCAGTTCCTGCACCGACTCTTTTGTTATATTGGCCGAAGCAAAAGAAGCACCGCCAATCCCGTCTTTCCCCGTGGCACTGCCGACAAAAAATACCGGGTTTCCTTTTCCGAGTGCCGTCGCAGAAATCGTCCTCCCCTTTTTTACAATACCCACACTCATGGCATTCACAAGTGGATTGGTATGATAACATTCATCAAAATAAATTTCTCCTCCGACGGTAGGCACGCCAAAACAATTTCCATAATGACCGATTCCATGCACCACACCGGCCAGCAAATGCTGGGTCTGCGGATCTTTCAATTTGCCGAATCGTAAAGAATTGAGGGACGCAATCGGACGCGCACCCATGGTAAAAATATCGCGGTGAATACCACCGACACCTGTAGCGGCCCCCTGAAACGGCTCGATGGCTGAAGGATGATTATGGGATTCAATTTTAAAGACAACACCGAGACCGTCGCCGATATCCATCAGGCCTGCATTTTCTTCTCCTGCTTTCACAAGCATTTTTTTTCCTTCACGCGGAAGCGTTTTCAGCCATCGGATTGAATTTTTGTAGCTGCAGTGTTCACTCCACATGGCACTGAAGGCACAGAGCTCGGTAAAATTCGGAGTGCGGCCCAGCTTCTGACAAATCAGTTCAAATTCTTCTGCAGTGAGCCGGAGTTGTTCGGCGGTTTTGACAGTAATATCCATGTTCTTTGAGGAAACCGCAAATTTACGAAGGACACGTTAATCTATTTGATAATTTTAGTATCCCATGAAGATCGCATTCATCCACAGTCACAAGGCTTTTTTACCCGAACTCTCTGCTTACACAGAATTTTTTCAGAAACAAAATATACAAACCTGTTTGGCAAAATATGGTGAAGAAGCATTGTCTGCTGCAGACGTGTACTGGTATTTTATGGGCTTCTATCCGAAAGCAAAAAATAAAAAAAAACTAATCATACATGAATATGCTTCGGCTTCGGTTCCCCCTTATCGTAAGCTGAAAGATTTTCTAAAAAGCAGGTTAACCCCGCGCCCCCATTTTCGCTTATATCTGAATGAATATGTCAGGGAGCAAATAAATATACATGATGAAATTCCATTCGGATATCGTGATATGGGAATCAGCGAACAGTATTTTCATCCACGGCCCGGCACACCGAAAGAATTCGATTTTATTTATTCCGGCAATCTTTCTTCTGAAAGAAAACTCAGGGATCTGCTAAAGTGCTTTGATCAGGGCCCTCTGAAAACGCATACCCTATTGCTGCTGGGAAATGATAAAGGCGAGCTGGCACAAGCATTCGCACATTGCAAAAATATTTATTTCCAGTCTGCCGTACCATGGCAGGAAGTGCCCGCCTGGCTGGCCAGGGCACGTTATGCTATGAATTATGTTCCGGATGAAGAACCGTTTAATGCACAGACGCCAACGAAATTCCTGGAATACGCCGCCATGAAAATGCCGGTGATCAGCACCAACTACCGCTGGATTTCCGAATTCCGGGAGAGATATGGCGGAAATTATTTTTTATTGAAACATGATTTTTCAAACATGACCTGGGAACGAATCGGGGTTTTTCCTTTTGAATCTCCTAAAATGGAGAGCTGGCGATGGGACGAAAAAATCAGGGATTCGGGCGTATTGGAATTTCTGAAACAAGCGTAATGCCATATAAGTGTGGTGGATTTGAAAGCGCAGGAATTAAAAGGGTGAAGGTTAAGAAAGGAAATGATCCCGCACGTGCGGGATAGTAACATTTTTTCAAACTGTCATTTTCTTTCTTAACTCCCATATTCTCTCATTTTCACCCTCACCACATTCACCACACTAATGTAGGGCTTTACGCTTTACGCTTTATGCTTTAAGCTCGATAACGTCAAATCGTATTCTTTCAAAATTTTTTCCATACCGAATTTTTCAACCACCCACTCCCTGCCCTTCTTGCCCATTACAGCTCGTTGACCATTGTTGAGCGCCATCATTTCTTCCATCCGGTCTGCCAGCATGGCCGCATCATTCGGAATAACGAGAAAACCATTCACTCCTTCCAGCACAACTTCCTTACAACCGGTATTGACAGACGTGATGATCGGCACTTCCATAGCAGCAGCTTCAAGAAGACAGCGCGGTATACCTTCATGGTAAAATGAAGGAAATACAAAACAGTCTGCCTGACGCAGAAAAGGCCGCACATCCTTTGCAAATCCGCCATAATGAATAATCCCTTTTTTCTGCCAGTTCCTGAGTTCTGATTCGCTGATGGAATCACGGTGATTTTTTTCAAAAAAACCAATCAGCTCAAAGCGTACATCATGATATTTATTTTTTAAAATGCGTGCAGCTTCAATATAAACGCCCACCCCTTTTGAACGGAGCAGACGGGTTCCCATCAAAAATTGAAAGGCTTTGGTACGGGCAACCGCCTTATTGGACTGTGGGGAAAAATAAGCGGTATTTATGCCTTCGCCAGGCAAAATTTTTGTTTTTTCAATGTGCACAAGCTTTCGCTGGATAAATAAATCAGCATCTTCCTGATTGAGAAACCATACTTCTCCGGCTTTTTTCAGAGCCCTCCGGTAAAGAAAACGAACAATCCGGTTCAGCCAGTTCGGACGGTCGAATGAATAGCCCAGACCGGTAATGACGGCCACCGACTGAATTCCGCACCGGGCAGCAGCCATCGAACCATAGATATTCGGCTTGATCACATAATGAAAAATAAAATCCGGTTGTTCGGCCCGGTAGATCTTTTCCAGCGATTTTAATAAAGCATAATCCTGTAAAGGATTCTCGGAACGGTTATTGAAACGAATATCCAGATAGGAACAACCCGTTTTTTTCAGATCTTCAGCGAATTCATCTTTGGGTGCGATGATGAGCACATCAAAACGGAGTAAAAGATGGCGGATCAGATCTATCCGGAAATTATACATGGACCATGTACTATTGGCAACAAGCGCGATTTTCTTTCTCTGCCGTTCGGGCTGATTTACGATCATCCGGTTTTATTAAATTCAAATTTATAGATTTGGGTAATCAAAATCAGGTAAAGTTCCTATGCTGACCTACTTTCTCTTTTTCTTTTACCTGTTTTCGGGAACCATTTTACTTCATATCATTATCCGGAGGAAAGTTTTTCCTTTTACAATTTATCATACCACAGCCATTGTTTTTTTTAAGGTATTCATGGGCTGCCTGTATGGCTGGGTATTTCTGCATTATTATAATGGTGACGACACCTGGAATTATTTCATTGAATCGAAAGATGAGACCAGCCTCTTGATACAGCACCCGCTACGGTTCTTCCATCCCTTCTCTCCTTTATATGCCCTTGAGGTTAAAGGTCTTCACGGATGGGAGGCTTTTGTATTTTATGTGAATGATTTTGAAAGATTGTTTATCATCAAAGGTCTGGCGATACTGAATCTGCTGACCGGGAAAAATTATTATACCGACGTCCTTTTATTTGAATTTCTGATAATCGGGGGACCACTGCTATTATTTAAGCTCCTCGCCAAAGAATTTCCAGGTCGTATCGGCATGAATTTTCTGCTTATCTTTTTTATACCCTCCGTCATTTTCTGGTGCAGCGGGATCAGGGCCGAAGGGCTGCTTTTATTTTCTGCGGTCCTGTGGATTTATAACGGACAAGCTTATGCGCACCGTGCCAGAGTCTGGCCTGCCCTGGGATGCCTTGCCGGTTTCCTGGGACTTCTCCTGATACGATACCAGTTCCTGCTGATTTTTCTCCCGGCCTTCTTCGCCTATTGGGTCAGCCTGAAAAACCAGGAGACTTCTCCAAAATATTATAACCGGATCTACTTGATACTTGTGTTGATTTTTGGTTTTAGTCTTTTCCTGCCACCTGCCAGACAGTTTTCACGCCCCATAAGGATGTCCCAGGAAAGCTTTTTCCTATTAAAGGCTAACACCCGATATAAATTGGATACTCTGAAACCCGGTCCCGTTAGTTTCATCAAAATCCTCCCGCAGGCAACAGCAAACACTTTTTTCCGCCCCTATCCCTGGGAAGGTAAAAGCCTCCTGCAATCTATTTCTTCGGTGGAGGTCATTTTTCTAATTGCCGGTTTATTTTTCTTACTCGTTTCACCAAACCGTAAACAACAGGTTTCACACCCGCTGTACTGGCTCTTCCTCTTTTATGGGATCACCCAATTTATAACCATCGGATATGTCGTCCCTTTTCCGGGTGCGATCGTCCGCTACCGTAGCATCGCCTTTCTACTACTGGTCTTGTTCCTGTACGCCGGCAATCCGCTCCTGCAACAGAAACTCCGATACTGGATTTTTAAATTACATTAGAATTAACCTTAATGTTATAATTTTTATTGTTTTTAAATAGATAATCGGCAAAGAACCGGCTTGTTTTTGTCAATTTTTAGAACAGTTTCTAAAAAAACGGGTAAAAAGCTATTTTTTTTTCGTCCTACTGAATAATCTCTTACATTCGCTTCCACAAAAAATATTGTAAATGGAATCGTTAAGAGTAAAAGCAATTAACGATCTGTCAACAAAGTCTCCGGTAATACTTGACGGATCCGACAAAATCACAGCCATCTTCCAGGAAAACGTATTTACTACCCGCACAGCGAGGGAATTTCTGAGTGATGAAGCCTACAAAAGTCTTACGGGTTCGATTAAAGGTGGGAAAAAAATCGACCGTGCTGTTGCTAACCAAATTGCTGCCGGGCTCCGGCAATGGGCAGAATTAAAAGGCGTAACGCATTATACGCACTGGTTTCAGCCATTAACCGGTTCTTCTGCCGAAAAACATGATTCCTTTTTTGCTATAAAGGGCGACGGAACCGCGATCGAACAATTTGAGGGAGATGCGCTGATCCAACAGGAACCTGATGCCTCTTCTTTTCCTTCAGGAGGTATCCGGGCTACCTTTGAGGCCCGTGGCTACACTGCCTGGGATCCTTCATCTCCTCCATTCATTATGGAGATTGAAACAGGGAAAACATTATGTATCCCAACCATTTTTGTTTCTTATACTGGTGAAACACTTGACTATAAAGCGCCACTGCTAAAATCCCTGGAAGCCATGAATAAGGCCGCCGTGGATGTATGTAATTATTTTGACAAGAACGTGACCAAAGTGATTGGCACACTGGGATGGGAGCAGGAATATTTTGTAATTGATGAAGCACTGGCAAACGCCCGCCCCGACCTGGTAATGAGTGGAAGAACCGTATTTGGTCACCCGCCTGCCAAAGGCCAGCAACTGGAGGACCATTACTTTGGTTCCATACCTGAAAGGATTTACGCTTTTATGCGTGATTACGAAACTGAATGTTACAAACTGGGTATTCCATTAAAAACACGCCATAATGAAGTGGCCCCTTCCCAGTTTGAATGTGCCCCGATTTTCGAAGAAATCAGTCTGGCGGTAGATCATAATACGCTCCTGATGGATATCATGGATCGCGTGGCACGTCGTCACAAACTGCGCGCCCTCCTGCATGAAAAACCCTTTGCCGGAATCAACGGAAGTGGTAAACATAATAACTGGAGTATGTCTACCGATACCGGCGTCAACCTGCTGGCACCCGGTAAAACACCCAAGACAAACCTGATGTTCCTCACTTTCTTTGTGAATACCATTAAGGCGGTGCACGATTATGCAGATGTTCTGCGCGCTTCGATTGCTTCTTCGGGTAATGACCACCGTCTTGGAGCCAACGAAGCGCCTCCTGCTATTATTTCTGTTTTCATTGGCGAGTATCTGACCAAAGTATTGGAAGATATCAAACAACGTGTGGGTACAAAATTCGACGAACAAGATGAGGCAATTCTAAAGCTCGACCTGCACCGGAGCATACCAGAATTATTGCTGGATAATACGGATCGTAACCGTACCTCCCCCTTTGCCTTCACTGGTAATAAATTTGAATTCAGGGCAGTTGGTTCTTCAGCCAACTGCGCTAATGCGATGACAGCCCTGAATACAATCATGGCGGAAACCCTGAAAAACTTCAAAAAGGAAGTGGATACGCTGATTGATAAAGGCGAGAAAAAGGAAATCGCCATCATGCATGTAATCAGGGAATACATTGTCAGTGGCGAAAAAGTACTTTTCGAAGGAAACAATTACAGCGATGAGTGGGAAGCCGAAGCCAAAAAAAGAGGTCTGCCGAACGTGAAAACCACCCCGCTTGCGCTGGATGCTCTTTTAACAGAAAAAGCTAAACATTTGTATGAATCAAACAATGTATTGACTCATATCGAACTGGAAGCCCGCCATGAAATTGAACTGGAGAAATATGTAAAAAAAGTGCAGATTGAAGCCCGCATTATGGGAGAGCTTTGCACCAGTCATATTTTGCCGCCAGCTTTCAAATATCAAAATACTCTAATTCAAAATATTATAGGAATTAAAGAAATCGGATTGAAAGAACCCGCTTTCTCAAATCAGAAACAGATCCTGGAAAAGATTTCAGAACATATATCCCAGATCAGCGAACAGGTCAGCAAAATGATCGAAGCCAGGAAAAAAGCAAACGCCCTCACAGACAGCAGGGAAAAAGCCATTGCGTATTGCGATGACGTAAAGGGTGCATTCTTTGATCAGATCAGATATCATGTCGACAAACTGGAAGTCCTGGTTGATGACAGCGAGTGGCTATTACCAAAATACAGGGAAATACTTTTTCTGAGATAGAAGATAATTCCGTCTTTTTTATAAGGCCCCTTTTTGGGGCCTTTTTTTATTAAATAATATTTATTACAGATATGTTTTTTTGAATAATATCTAATAACCCTATCATATTGAAATAAAATATATATGTTCACTTAACGAAGTATATATAGAATTAATAATACTTTCACATTATTAAATGAGTATTACATATTTATTTAATGTCGTATTAAACCTTCCCTTGCTGATCGAGAAAATTATCCATCCTATCATTTGAACCGTTCGACGATTCAGCTTAGCCATTAAAAACTTGCTAAAGTAGTACCCCTGGTCAGGGTAATACTGATTTTTACTAATCTTTAAAAACAAACAGCAATGGTTAAAAACTTAAAACTGCTTATTGTCGTGCTCTTTTCGTTTGTCTCGGTTCAGGCTCAGGATTCAGCCAAAGCAGCTGCACCTGCTCCTAAAGTGGATTCTGTCCCCCCTTCACCGGCTACTACTTTTTCAGGGTCGCTGGATCTTTATTACAGGTACAATTTTGCCAATGCCTCAAGCTTTAATAACAACTATACCAGCTTTACAAATTCACAAAATTCCTTTGAGTTGGGTATGGCCACCATTCGGGCTGATCATAGCTGGGCCAAAGCCGGTGTAACTGTAGAACTGGGTTTCGGCAGAAGGGCTCAGGAATTTTCTTACAATGAAGCTTATCAGGGAGGAGTGGTCGGGGCACCCCCAACTCCTTATTTTTCCATTGCAAATGTGGTACAGGCATTTGTTTACTATAATATCACAGATAAAATCAAGCTGACAGCAGGTAAATGGGGAACCCATATCGGTTATGAAGTGGTTGACGCTGCATCTAACAGAAACTATTCGATGAGTTACATGTTCTCTTACGGCCCTTTCTATAATATGGGTCTGAAAGCGGACATTGCCATTGCAGGCAAAACTGCCATCATGGTAGGGGTTTCCAATCCAACGGATAACTCAACAACGACCAGTCAGAATAAGATGTTTATAGCCCAGTTATCAACTGCTACACCGAATAGCGCATGGAAATTTTACCTGAATTACCAGGGTGGAACTACCAGCGACAGCTCTTCACTGAACCAGTTTGACCTGGTACTGACGGGCACCCTGTCGAGCAAGTTCGGAATCGGATTCAATGCGACCGACCAGACGCGTAAAATAACTTCAGCCGGATCGTCCAGCAACGTAAACTGGTGGGGTTCCGCGCTTTATTTGAATTGGGACCCGAGTTCATTATTCGGCCTTACACTGAGAGGTGAATATTTCGAGGATAAGGATAATGTAGTCACGCCGGGATCTTTCTCAGAGATCACTTTAACCGGCCAATTCCACTTAGGCAAACTGACATTTATGCCTGAAATACGGTACGACAATTCGAACTCTTCAGCATTCTTAAAAAGTGATAACACACCAACGAGTACCGCATTTTCCGGCATACTGGCTGCCACTTACGTCTTTTGATATGAATCCATTAACGTGTTCAAATACTTATACTAGCAGCAACTTGTTAAGGAATTGAATACATCATTTACTCAATCTCTCAATCAACACGACTATGCTCTTCTTCAAACACATCAGCAAAACAGCAACACCGGCCATTTCCATCCGGTTAACAAAAGCACAAAAATGGAAACTCGGCTTAAGTATCTTCTTCGGTAAAATTCTGGGCTTACTCATTGTACTTTTTGCAATGAAAGTTATTCCCTCATTACTTGCAACAAAAGCTTATGCAGGTGATACCTATACACCTCATGAGACTTCCATGATCAATTCGATCAACACCGTATGGACGTTGGTTGCTGCTTTTCTGGTATTTGGTATGCAGGCAGGTTTTATTATTCTGGAAGCAGGTTTCGCCCGTGCACGTGAGACAGTAAATGTTTTGATGGAGTGTATTTTTGACACCTGCCTCTGCGGACTACTTTTTTACGCCATCGGATATGCGTTCATGTTCAGTCATGGAAATGGCTTTATTGGTTTGAATTGGTTTTTCCTGCAGGGTACTCCAGCCACCTATGAAACCACAGGCATTCCGCTGTTGGCACACTGGATCTTCCAGTATGCTTTTGCTGACACCTGTTCAACCATCGTATCCGGTGCCATGATCGGAAGAACAGCATTCAGGGGAGACATTATTTATAGTATCGGTATCACCGGTTTCATTTATCCGATCATCGGGCATTGGGCCTGGGGACCTGATGGATTTTTAGCAACCATGGGTAGCACCGGGGGTTTCCTTCCAACACTAGGTCAACCCTTCCACGATTTTGCAGGGTCCACCGTAGTACACACGATCGGGGGAATTGCATCGCTTGCTGGTGCCATCGTGCTTGGACCCAGAATTGGGCGCGTATTCAAACGTGACGGAGGTGGTATGCCCGCCCCGCATAATCTGACAATTGCCGCACTCGGAGGTTTTATACTTTGGTTTGGATGGTATGGGTTTAACCCTGGAAGTACTTTATCAGCACTGGACGCCGACGGAATCGGACGCGTAGCAACAAATACAACATTGGCTGCTTGTAGCGGTGGTATGCTGGCCATGTATATGGCTCTTTGGTTCGGCGATACAAAAGGAAAATTTGATCTCGGTTATACCGTCAACGGATTCCTGGGCGGACTCGTAGCAATTACATGCCCCTGTTATTGGGTAAGCCCCCTGGGTGCTATCCTTTTAGGTGCGGTTGCCGGAATCGTTGTGTGGGTATCAGTCAATGTTATAGAATATTTCAGAGTAGACGACCCGATAGGTGCAGTGGCAGTTCACGGTTTTGCCGGAATTTGGGGCACATGGTCTCTAGGCTTGTTTGCCAGTGGTCAATTCGGTTCTACCGGACCCTTGGGAGCCGATAATACAGCTCCTTTGACAGGGTTATTCTACGGAGGCGGACTGACAGTATTTAAAGCCCAGGTTATCGGAAGTACCACAATCACGATCGCTACTTTTGTCGTCACGTTTATTATGATGTGGCTTATTAAACAACTGCCTCATCCATATAATTTACGCGTGGAAGAAAAAGGTGAAACAGGCCCAGGCGGATTGGATATGTTCGATCATGGCAGCGCTGCCTATCCTGCGCAATAACGGAGATTTATTTCGGTATGCTCAGTTAACCCGACAGCATTCAAAATATGAACCGTCACGCTTATAGCGTGACGGTTTTTTTTATAAAATACCCCGAAAGGCCCCGAATCCCTGCGTAAAAAAAAATATTCTAAAAAATCTTTTAAAGAAATAATTATGTTTTTTGGACACATTGTGTTTTTTTTTGACAAAGTGAACAAAAACAAATTCTTTTTTTTGGGATGAAGCGTGATTTTATAAATCCTCCTCTCTTTACAAATAATATATACTATAATTCAATATGTTACGCATTGGTTGCTAGTTATTAGTAATCGAAAAAAGTATTAATTTTGAACCTGAATAGTTAATCAATCAAAAAAATTTCAATGAAAAATTTACTAAAAGCAACAAGCTATACTCTGGCCACTGCACTCGTATTTATCCTGTCACAGTCGTCTGCTTTAGCAGAAGGTACAACTCAAAACAGTTCTACTTTAAGTTTCGGACAGGTTGTTGGAGGTGTGGTTCTTTTAATAGCTGCCATCCTCGTACCGACTATCAAGAGTGCCCGTAAAGCAAAAGCTTAATAGTTCAGACAAAAAATTTCCGGGATCATATCCAGAAAACAGTCATCTCAACTCAGACGAGATGACTTTTTTATTTTCTGTATCGCATGCTGCAACTCCTGAATGTCTACATATCCATACGCCTT
>Ga0070733_10001862_pt1 | contig 15483 bp, 17 predicted proteins | sample Coa_R1_9_FD_66450 | JGI IMG/M metagenome (GOLD analysis project Ga0070733, IMG submission 66450) | Surface soil microbial communities from Centralia Pennsylvania, which are recovering from an underground coalmine fire - Coalmine... | ecosystem: Environmental > Terrestrial > Soil > Unclassified ... | reverse complement strand
CCCATGGTAAAGGTCGCCAGCGCCGCCATAATGCCGAGCACGACCACGACGATCACCAACTCCAACAGCGTAAAACCTTTCTGGTTCCGCAACGTTCTCATCGATTTCATCGACCTCTCCTCCGGTTGAATGACTCTGTGAATTGAACTACTGATCCTCTGTGCGAATCTCCCCTTGACACCGTTACATTGGCCTCCCCTCTACCACGCTTCGTACCCCTGGGTTGCTGATGCGACCACCCCTCTCCTTTGATCATAGCGGTATACATTTCCAAACGGATCGATCAGATGGCCCTCCCGGTCTTGCGCCTGGGCGCGCAGATATTCCCCCGAGAAGAGACCCTCTTCCCGTATCGGGATGATGAAACGCCGATGGACCAGCACCCCCAAGTCCTTCGGATACTCCCCTTCGAGGGCCCGGTAAATTCGGATCGCCGTCCTGAGGTTCGCCAGAGCGCTCTGCAGTCCCGCCTCTTTCGCATCCTTGACCAACCTCTGATAATAGGGAAACGCGACGGCGATCATCAGCCCCACCAGCATGCAGACCAGCAGGGTGTCAAAAGCTCCGAGACCCCTTTCCCCGGGCGGAGAGCCACGGTCAGCCTCCCTTGGCGACATTGACCAGGTTCCACCAAGGGAGGAAAATGGCAAGCGCCAAAAAAAGGACCGCCCCCCCGATGATGACCAGCAGAATCGGTTCGAGCGTCGTTGAGAGATTCCGGATCGCATAATCCACGTCGCGGTCATAGTATTCCGAGACCTTCCCCATCATCTGTTCCATCCTTCCGGATTCCTCTCCCACCGCCACCATTTGAAGGACCAGGGGGGGAAAGACCTTGCTCATTCGCATCGGCTCGATAATGCCCCGGCCTTCGCGGGCCGCCTCCCGAATCCGATCGACCACGCGCGAGAGGACCACATTTCCAACGGTCCCCGAGACAATATCGAGGGTTTGAAGCAGGGGAAGGCCTGCACGCGTCAATACCCCGAACACCCGGGCGAAACGGGAGAGGGCAATTTTCGAAAAAATGACTCCGAAGATCGGAACCTTTAATTTGAATCCGTCCCACCGGTATCTTCCGTGGGGGCTCTGGATATATCTTTTGAAGGCGAAGAGCGCCCCGACGGCGGCGCCCAGGATCAGCAGGCCATAGCGATAGGAGATATGCGCCGTTTCGATCAAGATTCGCGTGGGCAGGGGAAGCGTGGCGTGATAATCGTTGTACGCAGCCGCGAATTTAGGAATCACGACCATGACCAGGAACACAAACGCGATTGCAATGGTTCCGATGACAATCTTAGGGTAAAGGGTCGCCGCCTTGATCCGAGCCCGGGTCTGCGCGTCATGCTCCGCGAAAAGGGCCAGCCGCTCCAGGATCTCGTCGAGCACCCCCCCGGCCTCTCCGGCGCGGACCATGTTTACGTAAAGAGGGGAGAAAACCGCGGGGAACTTCGAAAGGGCATCTGAAAAGGAGCTCCCCCCTTCGATCTCCCTTCGGATCTTCACGATGATCTCCCGGAGCTTTCGATTCGAGGTCTGCTCCGCAAGGGCGTCAAAGCAGGGCAGGAAGGGAATCCCCGCGCCGATCAGCGTGGAGAGTTGGCGGGTGAAAATGATCATCTCCTCGGCCCGAATCGGCTGGAACCGGTTCAGCAGGGCGGAGAAATCAAGATGGAACCCATAGCGCTCCTCCTGGATCGACACCGGATAGTACCCCAGGGTATCGAGCTGGGCCGCGACCGCCTCTTTGCCGGCAGTCTCCAACCGACCGGAGAAGACCGCGCCGTACTTATCCCGAGCCCGATACCGAAAACTCGGCATAAACCCTCCTTCGAGGGTCTGAAAGCAAATTCAATGCCCAATTGGCCGGAGGAGGAAGAGACCTAAATCCATCTAATTTCAGCGGGGTCGGAAGCCAAATCCCGGGCAGGAATCTTTAGAAAATTAAATTTATGGCGGCCGTTACATATCCAGAAGCCAAATATTGTCAATTGAACTCCTCGATGTCCTGGGTCACCCGCAAGATCTCCTCCAGGGTCGTAATCCCTTCAAAGACCTTCGCCAGGCCCTCTATGCGAAGGGATCGATTTCCGGCGGCATGCGCAAGTTTCCGGATCTCTGAGGAAGAGGACCGGGAAATAACCAACGCTCGAACCGCATCGTCAATGGGAAGGAGCTCATAGATACCGATCCGGCCGGTGTAACCACTGGCGCGGCAGGCCTTACACCCGGTCCCTTTCGCCCAAGAGACCTGATCCGTTTCGCTGGAGGGAGAGGCGAGACCCAGTTCCTCAATGAGCTCTCGCGGGGGGAGGTAGGCGGTCTTGCACTTCTGACAGATTTTGCGAACGAGCTTTTGAGCCACCACGGCCGTCAGCGCCGAGGCAATCAAAAAAGGCTCCGCCCCCATGTCCACCAATCGGGCGACCGCCCCTGCGGCGTCATTGGTGTGCAGTGTGCTCATCACGAGATGTCCGGTCAACGCCGCCTGAATGGCGATCGTCGCGGTCTCCCGATCGCGGATCTCCCCCACCATTACCACATCCGGATCCTGGCGCAGAATCGAGCGCAGCCCATTGGCGAAGGTGATCCCCGCCTTCGGATTGACCTGCACCTGGGTGATGCGCTTGAGCTGGTATTCGACCGGGTCTTCAATCGTGACGATATTCTTCTCTGGCGTATTGATCGACTGGAGGAGCGAGTAGAGGGTGGTGGTCTTCCCGCTCCCCGTGGCCCCCGTCACAAGAATGAGGCCATAAGGCCTCTGGGCGAGCCTCTCGAAGCGGGGAAGCGTCGCCTCGGAGAAACCCAACTCCTTAAGACCGAGCAGGACACTTCCCTTGTCCAGAAGCCTCATCACGATTTTTTCCCCTAAAATCGAGGGGAGTGTGGAGAGGCGGATATCGATCGGCTTACCTGCGACGTCGACCTCCACGCGGCCATCCTGCGGGACCCTCCTCTCGGCAATATCCAGGTCGGCCATGACCTTGATTCGGGAGGCGATCCCGGCCTGCAGGGCTTTCGGAACGGTCATGACGTCACGGAGCAACCCATCGACCCGGTAACGAATTCGAATGGTCTCCCCCTCGGGCTCGACATGGATGTCGCTCGCCCCCTCTTTCACGGCCTGAGCAATCAGGGTGTTCACAAACTTGATCACCGGGCTGTCCTCGGCCGGCACCGCGGAATCCGCCGGGGACTCGGAGGTCTTCTCGAGAGGGCGAAGCTCCGTCTCGCGAAGCGCGCCCTGAGGTACCCCGGGCCCGCCGTAATAGCGATCGATCGCCCGGAGAAGTTCCTCTTCGGTCACGACCACGGGAGAGATCCGGCATCCGGTGGCCTGCTGAATATCGTCGATCGCAAAGACATTCAAGGGGTCGGCCATCGCCAGCGTCAGGGCACCCGCCTTCTTAAATAGAGGAAGGACCTGATGGCGCCGGGCCGCCAGTTCGGGAACCAGCTCGATCACATCGGGATCGATGATGATCGATGAGAGCGCCATATGGGGGATCCCCATCTGCCTTCCGAGAACCCGGATGATGTCCTCTTCGGTCACATACTTCAGGCTCCGAAGCACGGAACCCAGCCGGCCCCCCAATCGCTTCTGCTCCTTCAAAGCCCGGTCCAGCTGATCCTGGTTGAGGAGCCCTTCGGCGATGAGCATCTCGCCGAGCATTTTCCTTTTTTGCTGAGGATGGATCACCGCTCCCCCGTCGAAATCGGCCCATCCAACTATACCGAAGGGTCCAAAAACTGTCAAAACTTGCGGGGGGAAACAGGATATGTTATCGTCCCAGGGGTACCCGGCGGTGATTAGGACGGATGATCGGATCCGGTTTTCCCACCGGGCGAGAGCGCTGTGTCCATACAGGAACGCACGATGGGAAAGGGTTGGTATTACCTCGCGAAAACCGTCCAGGCGGTCGGCCTCTTGATGACCCTGAACGTTCTTTTGATCTCGGCCTTCACGGGCAAGGGGATGGGATTTCTCTTTGGCTTCTCGATGGTGGGAATCCTGACCTTTTTCGCCGGCTGGCTGATGCAGAAATAGGTTTATTCCGAGGCATTGAGGCGAAACCGCAGAAGCCTCCAGAAGGACTTCAAGAGAAAGCCCCACCCCTTGCGCTGCAGCACGGACGCCATTCCGCGATAGCTCAGCTCCCCCCTCAGAACCTGAAAATAGAGCTGAATGACCTCCGGATGCTTTCTAAAGAGACGGAATGTAAAGTGAGGGAACCGATAGACCGCGCGGGCCATCCAGAAGGCCGACCGAAATTCCGGGTAGAGGTCGGCTCGAACCTGCCGATCGTAGAACCGTAAATCGGCGATGTCGCGAAGGACCGCCCGCGCGACGCAGCGCGCCGCCTCCTGTCCGCTCCAGATCGCATAGTAGATCCCCTCTCCAAAGAGAGGATCGACGAGCTGGGCCGCATCCCCTACGACGGCCAGCCTCGGGCTGGCGAGCGGCATAGCAGAGCGGTGGAACAGGGGGAGAGGGTACCCCAGGATCGGTCCCATCTCTCCTTTGGAGAGACCCTTGTGCCCCTGAACAAAGCGCCGGTAGTCGCTGCGGGGCTTCTCCCCCCTTTTCACGAAACCGGCGATTCCGATCGAAAGACGCCGACCCTTAGGAAAAATCCAGGCATACCCTCCCGGTATATCTCCGAATTCAATGAGCACCTCGCGGCCTGCCCAAGAGGTCCCCTCGGGGAGACGCACCTCCGACTCCAGCGAAAAGGCCGGCCTCGGGCGGCCGCTGGAGCGCAGGGCACGCGCCACCACACTGTTGGCGCCGTCCGCCCCGATCGCGTACCGTGCCACATAAACCGTCCTCTTCGTCCGGACCTCCACGCGGTCCGCGTGTTCGTCGACCGCCTGGACGGGCTCATCCTCGATCAATTCGGCGCCCTCCTGTACGGCCTGATCCGCCAGATATTGATCGAATTGCTCGCGCATCACCATATAAGCCAACGGCCTGCGAGAGGGAATCACAAACTCTTCCCGGCCCGAAAATGTAAAACGGACCGTATCGATCACCTCCTGGACCACCTTCTGGAAACCCGGCTCCAAGAGTTGATGGACCCGGTATGAAAGCCCCCCGCCGCAGGACTTGTGTCGGGGATGGCGCGAGCGTTCCAAGGCCAGAACGGAAAGACCCCTTCGTCGCAGTTCATATGCGGCCGCGGCTCCCGCAGGGCCAAACCCCACGACAATGGCGTCATAGATCATCGCTTCGCCCCCGGCTTTCTTCCCTTCGGCTCTTCCGGCAACTGGGCCACTTGAACCTGTAGCTGCCGCTCTCTTCCGTCTCGGATGAGCACCACCTCCACGGCTCGGCCGAGGGGTGTCTCGGCCACCATCAGGGGCATCTTCTGCATCTGATCGACCCTCTTTCCGTCAAACGAGACGATGATGTCGCCGCGCAGAATGCCCGCCTCTTTGGCGGGGCTGCGCTCCATGACGTCGGACACCAGGGCGCCCTCTGCCCTGTGGAGGCCGAACGCCTTGGCCAGCTCGGGGGTGACCTCCTGGATCATCACCCCGAGCCAAGCCCGAACCACCCTCCCCCGCTGGCGCAGCTGGCCGACCACCGTCTTTGCCATGTTAATGGGGATGGCGAAACCGATCCCCTGTCCCGCGGACGGAAGAGCCGTATTAATCCCGATCACGTTACCCTGGATATCGAAGAGGGGACCGCCCGAATTGCCCGCATAAATACTCGCGTCGGTCTGGATGAAGTTGTCATAAGGTCCGGATCCGATCGATCGACCGGTCGCACTGACGATCCCCACGGAGACCGTCTCTTCTCCCCCGAATGGATCGCCGATCGCCAGAACCCATTCTCCGACTTCGAGGTGATCCGAATCTCCGAGCGTCACGTGGGGGAGCCCCTGGCCTCCTTCAATAATCTTCAAGAGGGCAAGATCCGTCTGGGCGTCCCGTCCGACCACCCGGGCCTTCACTTGGCGTTGCTGGGGGAGCTGGATGCGCAGCGGTTCCCCCTCTCCCCCCTCCCGCTCGGCCGCGGCGACAACATGGGCGTTGGTCAGAACGAACCCGTCGGCGCTGATGACAAACCCGGTCCCGAGCGGTTCCTGGTCGGAGCGCACGTGGAGATCCCCGTAGAATTCCCGGATCGGCCCGGGCTTCCCGAGCAAAACGGAGGAGCGGATATTCACCACGGCCGCCCGTTCTTTTCGGACAAGATCTGAAAAAGTATAGGGAGGGTTCTCAACGGCCCAACAGACCGATGATAGAAAAAAGATCAGGGCGAACAGGCCCAGAGGGCGAAGATGCATGTTTGCGGGCCTTCGGATAAGAACTGCTTAAAATCACCCTCTCCGAAGGGCGGTATCGGCACGCTTCGTGAGAGCTGTCCTTGTTCGATCGGCCCCGAGGAATCCTCATCGCGCGGGGCGCAGAGCGCGCGCCGCTCAGGTTCAGATTCCTCGCCTCTTGACGGGCGAGAGGAGCCTTCCGCCGGCTACTGGCCCACCGACCACCCGATCCCCATCTGAGTCAGCTTCGCCGTCAGCCAGGTAAATGAATTGGTAAAAAGCATGAGGCCGACGACGACGAGAAAGGCGCCGCTGACTCCCGAGACAAGCCACAGGTAACGATTTAACCGCCTAAAATAGCCAAGAAAGGACTGAAGCCCCAGGGAGGTTAGAAATAGCGGAAGGCCCAGACCCACAGAGTAAATCGATAGGAGGAGGATCCCCTTCGGGACAGAGCCGGCCGTTCCGGCATAGAGGAGGATCGAACCCAAGATCGGTCCGACGCAGGGGGTCCACCCCGCGGCAAAGGCGATCCCGACCACGAACGAACCAAGGTATCCGGCAGGCTTATCTTGAAGACGGACCCGTATATCTCTCGCCAGGAAACTGAGCTTTAAAGCCCCCATAATGTAGAGGCCGAAGAAAACAATGAGCGCCCCCCCGATCTTACGGATCAGGGACTGATGGCTGAGGAAAAACTGTCCGACCATCGTCGCCGACGCCCCGAGCAGGACAAAGATGGTCGAAAAACCTGCAATGAACATCAGGGAGTTCTTAATGGCGATTTGGCGCCGACGGCCCTCTCGGTCTGGGTCGGTCAGCTCCTCCATCGACAGTCCCGTCACATAGGTGATGTAGGAGGGGACCAGCGGCAAAACGCAAGGAGAAACAAAGGAGAGAAACCCCGCGGAAAAGGCCACGAACCAAGAGATGTCAGGTCCGGAAATCATTGCCGTCGATCCTCAATTGATCCGGTCTTTACGATGATCGCCCCTCTGAAACGAGCTGGCCCACCAGCCGACGCGACTCGTTGTCATTCCAGTCCTTTGCGCCGAGAAACCGGTGTGCAACGATTCCCCGGCGATCGATCAGGAGGCTCGTGGGAACAACCCGGACCTCATAGGCCTCATCGGTCTCGAGCCCCTCGTCCAGCAGGATCGGGAAGGACAGTTTCAACCGCTCGACAAAAGTCCCGATCGAGGACTCTCCCGGAAGATCGATCGAGACCGCCAGGATCTCGAGGCCTTTGGCCCGGAAATCCCGATAAAGCGTCTCCATCTGCGGCATCTCGGCCCGGCAGGGAATACACCAGGTCGCCCAGAAGTTGATCAACACCACCCTCCCCCGGTACTCGGTCAGCGCGGCCTCCCGGCCGTTGAGGGTCTGAAGATGAAAATCGGGCGCCTCCGATCCGACGAAAGGACCGATTGAGGGGGAACTGGACTTCTGCGACCCCCCCTCGCGAGACCGGCAGCCACCCCCCAGGCTCGACAATAAAAAGATCAACACCAGGAGGAACTTCCAGTTGCGGGGGCTCATTGGCTACCGAGAATTTCCCGGCCGAATTCATAGGTGGCGAAGCACTCACTCCTGCGTCGGGATGGACGGAGGAATCGATTTCGTTCGTTCCAAGTCGCGATGGTTTATAATTTAATATGAAGGGGTGGGTAAGTCAAGAAGAACAGAGCCCACCGGGGACCCCCTCCCGGAACGAAACCCGGTTCTAGAACTCCGGCGGCGTCCCGGCACGCAGGCTCTGGAGGGCCTTCTTCACCATTTGCGCATCTTCGCTGGAAGGATCGAGATTCCGGAAGGCCGCCGTCCAGCTCTCATCGGCCTCGTTAAAGCGCTTCAGGTGAACCAGCGCGATGCCCTTATACCAAAGGATCGCCGGCTCCTCCGGCACCTTCACCAGCGCGATATTCAGCTGATTGAGGGCGGTCTCGTAGACCTTGGGATCCGGCGTGGAGCCCTGAAGGAGGATGACGCCAAGGCTGAAATGGGCCTCGTGATTTCCCGGATCAAGCTCGGCCACCTTGCTCCACGCCTGCTGGGCCTCCTCCAGGCGCCCCAGGGCCATATACGATCGGCCCGCCATGATCTGTCCCTGAAGGTCATTGGGATTGGATTTTAACCTCCCCTCCAGGCGCGCCAGCATTTCGCGCGGATCAGGGACACCCTGGTCTCCCTGGGTGCGGGCAAGAAATTCCTGATTCTCTTGCCACTGCTTGAATTGATAAACAGCGCTGGCCCCTACGACAACGATCAGCGCCAAGAGGATCGCATAAGCGACGGAGAGACGCCGGGGCTCCTCCTTTCTCCTGCGCTGGACCCGTCCAGAGGCAGGGTCCTCTTGGATTCGGGCGCGCTCAATGCGATCGATCACCTCCAGGAGGCGCCGCTCGTCGGTTCGCTTGAGCCGCTCAAAATCGGCCTCGTTCAACCTTCCCTGGATCCGATCGACCTCGAGCTCGGAGAGTGAGTTTAAAATGCCGTCCCGCTCCAGCTGAAGGTCGAGTTGTTCCTGATCTTTGGAAGGGTCCGGGCCCCCGCCCCGCTCGGTGGGGGCATCCGCAGCCCAGAATGGGAATGAGAGAATAGCGATCACGGCTGCCAGCAGGATTACGACCGACAAGGTGAACATGAATTACGCTCCCTTATGGCCCCAAAGAGCGCAATTCCCGTTCGATCCGCTGACGTGAAGACTCGTCTAACGGCGGCGCATCAGCAGCCGGGCCGGGAGTTTGAGCCACCCAGCGTCGCAAGGTCCTCAGGAGTCCCAGGCCACCGAGCAGCAGGAGCAAAAATGGCCCGGCCCACAGGAGCCAGTTCATCCCGCTGCGGCGCGGCTCCAGCAGGATATAGTCCCCGTAACGGCTTAAAAAATAGGCTCGGATCTCTGCGTCGGTATCCCCTTTGGCCACCCGCTCTCGAATCACTTCCCGCATCTGCCGGGCGAGGTCGGCACCCGACTCCCAGACCGACTCGGTTTGGCAGACCGTGCAGCGAAGGGTTTTGGCAATCTCCCGGGTTCGGATATCGACCATCCCCTCGTCGACGGTGGCAGCCGGCACCAACCCCGGGAAAGGCCCTAGAAAAAGGAGCAGGAGGGATCCCGCGAGCCCCAAACGCCGACCCGGGGTAAGCCTCATGAGCGCTGCCCTTCCAGGAGGGGGCGGATCACCTGCTCGACCAGCTGCTTGTAGTTGCTCCCCGCAATCGGGCCGACGACCTTATGCCGGATAATTCCTTTCTGGTCAAAGACGAAGGTCTCGGGAACGCCATAGACCCCATAGTCGATCGCAATCACCCCGCTCGGATCGACGATGTGATGAAAATTGCTCCCGAAGACGTCAAGGTAACGCTTCGCGTCGGGATCTCGGTCATGATAGTCGACACCCAGCAGGAGAAAGTTTGGATTGTTTCCGAACTCGTTCTGGATCTCCAAGAGATTCTGCTGTTCCAGTCGGCATTCTTGGCACCAAGAAGCCCAAAAGTTGAGGACGACGACTTTTCCCTGAAACTCACTGAGGGAGATCGTTCGACCGGTCCCCAGTTCGGTTGCGGAAAAGCCGGGCGCAGGGGTCCCGATCAGCACGGTCGGGATGGCCTTGGGGTCCCCCCAAAGACCCTCGTAAAAGAGGACCAACAGACCCAGGATCCCCCCCAACAGAATAAAGTGCCAACCTCGCATCATGGCCTCCCTACCCCCGCCGTTCGATGCCCGAACCCTCGCTCGGGTCCGAGCCGATCGAGGAGCGCTTGAGGACCACAGGGGCTCCCTGCGCAAGCCGAAGCGCGTCCTGAGGGACGCCCCGTCCCACCGCCGCCTGCCCGGAAACGGCCTCCAGGCCGACGGGCCCCCGCTCGCGGGGCCGGAAGACGTTGAGAAGCACACCCAATACCATCACTCCTCCACCGAGCCAAACGAGCAGGACCAGGGGATTGATCAAAGCCCGGACGACCACGCTGTCTCCCTTCACCTCGGGAATCGTGACGAAGAGATGGCCCAGACGGATCGCATAAATCGCCGCCTCGGTCGTCGGGACCTGGGATTCCGTATAGAGCCGTTTTTGGGGCCTCAGCGTCGTGAGGAACCGCTCTCCGACGAAGACGTTAAAGACCCCCTCTTGAGCAACCCAATTGGCTCCTTCCACCTGCCGCAGGTCTGAGAGCTTGAAGGTAAATCGCCCCAGCTGAAACTGATCGCCCACCTTCATGGTCACCACTTTTTCGGTATTATAGAGTGTCGAGCAGATAATCCCGACGACCATGACGAGCACCCCCAGGTGCGTCACCAGCCCGGCATAACGTCTCTGATTTTTTCGAAACGCCGTCAAAAATCCCCGCAGCAGGTTCTCCCGATTGCGCTTCGACCAGAACCGGGCGATCCTCCCGAAGTCCCAGGCGATGAGGGTTGATACAAAGCTGACGACCAGGACCCCGGCCAAGGCAAACTGATTTCTCATGCCCGACAAGAGACAGAGCGCCAGAGCCGCCAGTCCGATCCCCGTCGGCACCGCGAAGTTGCGTTTAAGGTTCTCGGGAGAGGCCTTGCGCCAGGGGAGCGAAGGCCCGATCCCCATCAGAATCAGGATCCCCAGGGCGACCGGCATGAAGACCTTATTATAATACGGGGGGCCTACCGTCACCTTCGCCCCCCCTACGGTTTCAACGAACAGCGGATAGAGGGTTCCCAGGAAAACGGTCAGCGCCGCCACCAGAAAGAAAAGATTGTTAAAAAGAAAGGCAGACTCTTTAGAGATGATCGAATCCATCTCGATCTGGCTTCGCAGCTGGGAGGAGCGAAAAATCAGCGTTCCGAAACCGAGAAAGAGCATCACGGCGAGAAAGGAGAGGATGTAGAGTCCCCGTCGGGGATCGGCAGCAAAGGTGTGCACCGAGGTCAGGACGCCGCTTCGGACCAGGAAGGTCCCGATCAGCGAGAGGGAGAAGGTGAGAATCACGAGAAAGAGGTTCCAGACCTTGAACATCTTGCGCTTCTCTTGAACCATCACCGAGTGCAGGTAGGCGGTTCCCACTAACCACGGCATAAAGGAGGCATTCTCAACCGGATCCCAGCCCCAATACCCTCCCCAACCCAGCTCATAATAAGCCCAATAGCCTCCCATCAAGATTCCGGTGGTCAGGCACATCCAGGCGACGAGCGTCCAGCGCTGCGTCACCTTGAGCCACTCCTCCCCCAGCCGTCCCGAAAAGAGCGCGGCCATGGCAAAGGAAAAGGGAATGGAGAAGCCGACGTACCCCAGATAGAGGAAGGGGGGATGGACGACCATGAAGGGATCTTGCAGCAGGGGATTAAGATCCCGTCCTTCGGAGGCTGCCGGAAAGAGCCTTTCAAATGGGCTCGAAAAGAAGACAATCAGCGTAAGAAACCCGAACATCACCAGGGACTCGATAAAGATCAGGTAGGGCATGATCGTCGGCTGGGTCTTCCAGTGGAGCCAGACCGCCGCGGTGCAGAACATGGAGAGGATAAAGACCCACAGGAGGAGCGACCCCTCATGTCCTCCCCATAACCCGGCTACCGTGTAGAAAAACGGGAGCTTCGAATTGGAGGTGTTAGCGACATATTTTACCGAGAAATCGCGATGGATGAAGGCATATTCGAGGGAGATGATTCCGGTCAGGATCAACAAGAAGATCAGGGTGACCGCCTGACGGCCCGTGCGCACCCAGGTCCAATCGCGTGTCTTCAGGCCGATCAGGGGAGTCACCATCCCCACGAGCGACAAGACCAGCGCGGTCACCACGGCGAAATGTCCTATCTCAATCACAGATTCCTCCCACAGAGTCGGGTTCCGGCACCCGTCGATTAGCGCTCGCGCAAGGTTTTAAGGAGATCCTTTTTAGGAAGTTGGACCCCGGCCCGCTTCATTTCGATCGGCATGTAATCCTCGGAGTGTTTCGCCATGATTAAGTTTGAATGAAATTGCTTTTGCGCGTCCCAGTAGCCCTCAACGACGGCGCCCTGTCCTTCTTTGAAGAGATCCGGAGGGATCCCTTCAAAACTGACCGGAATGGTCGCCGCCCCGTCTGTCAGATTAAACTGCAATTTCAGTGTGTTTGGAACGACCTTCAAGCTTCCCTTGACCACAAGTCCACCGAGGCGGACCTTCTTGCCATAATAATCAGGGGAGAGGGTCATCATCTCCGAGGGAGTAAAAAAATAGACCAGGTTCTGCCCAAAGTTCCCGAGGGCTAGATACCCCATCGCGAGGACAACCACCAGGACGCTCACCATCACCGCGATTTTCCTTCCGCGCGTCATCCCTCGTCCCCTCCAGGCTCGTAGACTTTTTGGTCCCGGATCTCCCGATACAGAAAGGCCACCCTGTGCTCCATCCAAAAGAGAAAGAGGCCGACCGGAACAATCCCGGCCAGATAGGCCGCCGTCACAAAGCCAAAGTTCGGGACCACCCCGATCTCCCTTGCCTCAAAGAGCTTCGAGCCGGGGTCCCACCGGCCGATGACCACCAGGGTCTTCAATTCACGGAGGTTCTCCGGGTCGCCCCCTTTATAGTGGACGGAAATCTTCGATCCATCCCCCTCCAATTCAAACCGGGCCTCGTTGGGACCCGGGCCGGGAAAAAGAGTTCCCGGCAGGACCAGGCCTCTGACGCGGATCGTTCCGCTCGGGGCCTCCTCCCGCAGTTGAAGGGGAGAAATCGCACGGAGCTCCCGCTGATAGTGCCGCATCCCCAGAAACACGATCGCCAGCCCCGCCAATAAGACGCCTCCCCAACGCACATGGAACCACGTCACTATAGATGCACCTCACCCAGGAGACGTCCTTTCTTAGCCTCGAGCAGGTGGGTCAAATAGAGCATCTGGGTGCGCACCGCCAGCATATAAAAGAAGAGAAAGGAGAATCCAACGATCATGAAAACCAATGGGATCCCCATGGGCTTGGCGATACTCAAGCCCCGGGTCGAAATCGAGAGGGGCTGGTGCAGAGTCCTCCACCACTCTACGGAAAACTTGATAATGGGTAGGTCGATCCCTCCGACAATGGCCAGGACCGCAGCGTAGCGCGCCGCCCGCTCTTTCTCCTCCGTAAACGTTCGAAGCATGAGGTAGCCGATCAGAATGAGGAGAAGGATCGCAAAGGAGACGAGCCGGGCATCCCAGGCCCACCAGGTGTTCCAGGTCGGCTTGGCCCAGATGGAGCCGGTGATCAGCGCCACCGCGGTAAAGAAGGCACCGATCCCGGCCGCGGCCTGACACATATTATCCACAATCAGATCCCGTTTCCAGAGATACCAGAGGCTGCAGGAGAACAGCGCGCCGTAAGCGAGCATGGCGGTATAGGCGAGGGGAACATGGACGTACATGATCCGAACGACCTCACCCTGGTAGTAGTCCGCTGGAGAGCCGACCAGACCAAAATAGAGCCCGGAGACGATGCAGAGTCCGGCCGCGACCCCGAACCATCCTTCATAACGGCGCATCTGCTTAATCATCGGCCGATCGCCTATACCCTAGGTATCCAGGATCCATTCAAAGGCCCAGAAAGAGACCACCAAGAAGATCACGTCGAACGCAAAGAGCAACCGGATCCAGTGCGCATACAGTAGAAACGGATCTCCCCGCAGGACGCCAGCCGTCGCCTCGACCCCGCCGATGATCAAGGGGACCGCCAACGGCAACAAGAGAATCGGCAACATCACCTCACGGGCGCGAATCTGCACCGTCATTGCAGAGAAAAGTGTCCCGACCGCCGAAAGTCCGACCGATCCGCCCAAGAATATTACCAGAATCGTAGGAAGTTTTTCAAGGACCTCGAGATTAAACAGAAGCACAAACATCGGAAACAAAAGGAGTTCGACGAAGAGCAAAAAGAGGAGGTTTGCCAGGAACTTCCCGATAAAGACGGCGCCCTTCTGGGCGGGGCTGAATTGGAGACTGTCGAGACAATCGTTGTGCAGCTCCGCCGCAAAGGACTTGCCTAGTCCGATCATTCCGGTAAACGTAAAGGCGACCCAGATGATCCCGGGAATCTGCTCGCGGCCACTGGTCTGGTCCATCGAAAAACTGAAGCTGAAGATCAGGACGACAATTAGGGCAAAAAAGAGCATCGAGGAGAAATTTTCACGATTTCGAAACTCGCTGATCAGGTCTTTCCAGGTGATCCATCGAATCACGTTAAAAAATGACATGGGCCCCCGACAGCTGCTCCAAACCGAGCGGACAGAGTTTCCCCTTCCTCAGGAGGCCCGCCTGATTCGCGACCTCGGCGGAGCGGGTCCGATTGTGGGTCGCCATGAAAACGGCGGTCCCTCCGTCGATCAACTCACGGATTGCATCGTTGACCATCGCCATTCCCGACTCATCCAATGAGGAATAAGGCTCATCGAGAAGAAGCACCTTAGGCCGAATCAGGATGCCCTTCGCCACCGCGAGGCGTTTCTTCATTCCCGCCGAGTAGAATCGGGTCCTGAGGTCCGAGAACGCGCCGATCCCCACCCGATCAAGCGCCTCCTTGAGCTCCCGGTCCGCCACCCTCTTCCCATAGAGGGCCAGGGCGAATCGGAGGTTTTCCCGGGCATCCAGTTCGTCGTAAAGGTAGGAGCCGTGGGCGACATAAAATAAGGCCGGCCGGATCTTCTCGCGGGCCTTCACCCCGTCGTGTCCGAGGATCTCGATCGTTCCGGAGCTCGGCCTCTGGAGGGTGGCGAGAATCGTCAGGAGGGTCGTTTTTCCCGCACCGTTCGGACCAAAAAGCGTGTAGCACGACCCGGGAGGGACTTCGAAACTGATCTCCCGGAGGGCTTGAAAATAACGATAAGACTTGCTCACCTGAAACACGCGGATGGCCATCATCGGAGAGGATTGCTTCTCAACTCACGGGAAAAGAGGGGGGAGGCCCAGTGCAGAACGCGGCCGACGGGTTCGGCCGCAGGTCCCGTAAGGAGGGAAACTTCCAAAACATTCAAATTCAAACGCCGTCCTATTGTATCCAGACCTCGGGACCTTGTCAAGGATGCCGTCCCTCCCAAAAACAGCGATAGGAGTTGGTGATCGGTCGCGGTAGGGGCCGCTCCTACGAGCGGCCCCCCGCACAGATCCGTACGTGCAGCGCTACTGCATACGGCTCTTACCTCAGAGCGGCCAGGCGCTGTTCAGGCCAACGGTGGAGAATACGGGCCGGTGGTAATCAGGCTTGTGCAATGCGTGTCCTGCG
>Ga0070733_10001861_pt1 | contig 15484 bp, 13 predicted proteins | sample Coa_R1_9_FD_66450 | JGI IMG/M metagenome (GOLD analysis project Ga0070733, IMG submission 66450) | Surface soil microbial communities from Centralia Pennsylvania, which are recovering from an underground coalmine fire - Coalmine... | ecosystem: Environmental > Terrestrial > Soil > Unclassified ... | reverse complement strand
ACGCGAGCGGTGAGATCGCTCAGCGACGACTCCACGACCAGCCGCCCGCGACTGATGATGAGCACCCGCTCGACGGTTTGCGCAACCTCCGCGAGCACGTGGCTCGAGATCAGGACCGTGCGGCCCTCCGACGCGAACGCGCGCAGAAAGTCGCGCAGCCAGCGCACCCCTTCAGGATCGAGGCCGTTGGCCGGCTCATCGAGGACGAGCAGTTCCGGCTCACCGAGAAGCGCCGCCGCCAGCCCGAGCCGCTGGCGCATACCCAGCGAGTAGCCCTTGACGCGGCGCTTTGCCGCGCCCTGAAGCTCGACGAGGTTCAGCACCTCGTCGACGCGCGAGTCGGACACGCCGACCGCTGTCGCGAGCATCCGAAGGTGATCGCGACCGGAGCGTCCGGGGTGGAAGTCCGTCGCCTCGAGCACGGCGCCGATCCGCAGTGCGGGGTTCTCGAGCTCCGCGTAAGCCCGCTCAAACACCAGCGTGCGCCCGCTGGTTGGGCTCGCGAGACCGACGAGCATGCGTAGAGTCGTCGTCTTTCCGGCGCCGTTCGGGCCTAGGAACCCGGTGATCGTCCCCGCCTCAAGCGCGAAGGACAGATCATCAACGGCAACCACAGTGCCGAAGCGCTTCGTGAGCGACTCGGCGACTACGACGGACGGCATCCGCCCGCCGAACGCTGCACGCGACAAGCTTCGTCTCGGTACGACGAGAGGTGTCTACTTAATTTCATCAAACCTTTGTCACTCACATCGCATGGATGTCACGGCGCCTATGACCGGTGCCGTGAATTGAGTATCTCGATCACCTCGGACAGGCCCCGAGGCGGCGCGTCAGCGTCGTGACAGGCGCGACTAACGCGGGCCATTCACTGACTCCGGTTCGAACTGAAATACCTCAAAAACGGTGTCGGCGTCGGGATCGACGGCACTCGCAAACGCGCGCACCTTCCGATAGACGATCTGCTCGACCGTCGCGATGAACTCCTCGGCGGTCGCGACCTGGAACGCGCTGCGCGTCTCGCGCACGCTGGTTTGCTGACCCAGTGCTACGAGCTTGCGCTCCGCCGGCAGAAGAACGTCCTCCATGACGCACACAAGCGCGTCGGGCCCGGCGAAATGTGACCGCGCTTTCGTGGGGCCGCGGCCGAACTGCTCCTTGTGCAGTGCGACCAGTGCGTTTGATACCGCCACCATCATCGACTCGTGCCGCTCGTCGGCGAACGTGCCTTGCTCAGATACCTCCATCTGGGTCCCACCTGTCCGCTCCCTCAAAGGGTGGGACGCGGCCGGGCGGAGGAAGATTGAAGCGCCGAGCGCGCTTTGCTGCGTGAACTACATCCTGCTGGGGCTACACGTTAGCGCGTAACGACGCCGTAGAACGCGTCGGCTGCCGTTTTTTGCGAGCGCTACGATGCGAACTCCACAGGACCTGCGCCGACGGCGTGCGGACGTCAGGGACCGTGACCATTTCTTTCGAGGGTGCTCATGGTTTCGCCTGACGCAGTTGACGTTCCCCGAGAACGTGCCGGCCGCATGGTTGCGGCAGCGGCGGTCGGCGAGCGCACGATCGCTCTGTTCCGAGGGCGACGGCGAACCGTCGTGGTCGGTTTGGGCGACGACGAGCTGGCACCTGGTCGCCGCCCGGGCTGATGCGCGACGGCGACCACAGCCTCGGCCTACGTGTCCGCGCCCTCCTCGGCGAGCGCCGCAGAAGCGACAGCCGCGCGCCGTTTCCGCCCCGACCCAAGCCCTATGTCACGCTCCACGTCGCCGGACCCCTGGGCGGAGCCGTCACTCTCACGGCCGCAGGCTCGGGCGAGATCGTCGTCGAGGCGTCCTGGGGCGGCGGCCGTCGGCACCGCATCTCCGCCACCCAGTTGAACGAGCGCTCAGCGTTACGTCTCGCCGACACGTGGGCGGACCAGCTCATCGACGGCCACAAACCCACCCGCAGCCCCGGCCTGCAGGGGTAGCGCCAGAGCCATCCGGTCGCGCGGCGGCTCCGTAAACCGCGACCCGCGTAATTCCGACTCTCGTGATCGGATTGTGGTACGCTTACCCGGCTGGGCGAGCCGTCGGACCTTGTCGCCTCGCAAGCGACTTTTCGCGACAAGATCAGGAGGCGGGTGGCGATGGCCACCGCAACAGAGCACGCTCGCCCGACACGCCGAAGCGTGCGCGGCACCGGTGACGGCGCTCCGAGCGAGTTTTGAGTCTTCCAAGACAACGGCGGGTACCACCGCCGGGAGGTGCGCGTGTGAAACGCGGAGCTGTCGACGGCCGCCAGCGGCGGCTTGGTGTTTCGTCTTGACCGCTCTGAGCGGGTCCTCACTTCCCGAGCTGACCGTTCGCACGGCCTGGGATTCGACGCGGCCGCTCGTGCCGCTGACAGCCGCGCGCGTCATGCGGTCCGGCCGGCCGCTTCGTATCGCCATGCTCGCTCCGCCGTGGATCGCGGTTCCGCCACCCGGATACGGCGGGGTCGAGGAGGTCGTGAGCGTACTGACCGAGGCCCTTGTGCGCCGCGGTCACTCCGTGACGCTGTTCTGTGCGCCAGGATCGGCGTCCAGCGCAACGGTGGTGACGCTGTTGGATGAGACGCATCCCGACGAGATCGAGCGCTCCCTGTATGAGGTCGACCATGTCGCCCGCGCGTTTGAAGCGATCGAGCTCGTTGAGGACGGCGACGGTTTCGACGTCATCCACGACCACTGCGGCTTCACGGCGCTCGCGATGGCCGACCGGATCCACACCCCGATCGTTCACACGCTGCACGGGCAATTCACGCCCAGCACGGCGGCGTTCTATCTCCGCCATGCCGCCAAGGCGACACTCGTCGGCATCAGTCGCGCGCAGCTGGCGTCGGCGCCGCCTGGGCTGGGGCCGATTGCCGCGATCCCCAACCCACTCGACGTCTCTGGCTGGCAGCTCGTCGAGCACAAGGACGACTACCTGCTCTGGATCGGCCGAATGACGCCCGAGAAGGGCCCCCATCGGGCGATCGCCGCTGCTCGGGCGGCCGGTGTGCCGTTGGTCCTCGCGGGCGTGATCCAGCCCGGACAGCGGGCATTCTTTGAGCGCGAGGTGGCACCGCAGATAGACGGCACTCGCGTCCGCTTCGTCGGCGAGGTTGCCGGCTCCGCCAAGCGCTTGCTGTTTGCGCACGCGCGGGGGCTGCTGATGCCGATCCGCTGGGACGAGCCGTTTGGAATGGTGATGGTCGAGGCGCTGGCGTGCGGTACCCCTGTCATCGCCTTCCCCGAGGGGGCGGCGCGAGAACTCGTGGTGGAGGGCCGGACGGGATTTCTGGTCGAGGACGAGCGGGCAATGGCCGCAGCCGTCGGCCGGCTGGACACGATCGCCGCGCGGGACTGCCGCAACTGGGTCACACGTCATTGCGACCTCGACGTCGTCGCCGCCGCCTACGAGCGGACGTACCGCTCGGTTGTGCGAGAGTCCTCGGCGATGACCGCCGCGCTTGTCTGAACGGACGCTCAGCGTGCTCGACGGGAGCACGTTCGTAGTCAGCGACCGGCTCGGTGACGTGCGCGCCGACGAGGGGCGCGAGCACGGCTTCTTCTCCGACGACACGCGCTTCATCTCGCGGTGGGTTATCCGGATGGGCCGAGATCCGCTGCAGCTGCTCAGTCTCGACCAGGCGACCTATTTCGACGCTCGCTTCTTTCTGACGCCGACCGTCGGGCCCGAGGACCAAGCACCCAGCTCGCTCGTACGCCGGCGGGTTATCGATTACGTGTGGATCGAGGAGATCGTGGTCACAAACCACCTCCACGAGCGCAACCAGGTGCATCTGGTGGTCGAGGTCGATGCGGACTTCGCGGACCTGTTCGAGGTCAAGGACGGGGCGGTCGCCGCCCGGGAGGTGACTTGCGAGTGCAACGAGCGCTCAATCCTGCTGGCCTATCAGCGTGATGGCTTTCACCGCTCGGTCACGATCTCAAGCAGTGAGGCCGCGGTCACGTCACGGCGCGAGTTCGCATACGCACTCGACCTTGCGCCCGGTGCCCAGTGGTCGACGACGCTGACGGTCATACCCCGCGCCGAGCAGCCCGGTCTGAGCTTTACGACCCGCACGGCGCGTGCCCGCCTTGACGACCTCGCGGTTGCGAAGGCTGCCGAACTGGAGTCGTGGCTCTCCAGTGCCCCGGCGTTCGAGTCAGAGCTTCCTTCGATTGCGCAGACCTACCGCGCCAGCCTGAGCGATCTCGCCGCGCTGCGCATCCATCCCGACCTCACCGGCGAGGCGGCCCTACCGGCCGCTGGGCTGCCGTGGTTCATGGCGATGTTCGGGCGCGACACGCTCATCACGAGCCTTCAGACCTTGCCCTACTTGCCTGGGCTCGCAGCCACCACGCTGCGTGCGCTCGCAGCCCGCCAGGCGACGCAGCGCGACGACTTCCACGAGTCCGAGCCGGGCAAGATCCTCCACGAGTTGCGCTTCGGCGAGCTCACCGCACGCGGCGAACGACCGTACTCCCCCTACTACGGCAGCGCCGACGCGACGCCGCTGTTCCTCGTCCTTCTCGATGAGTACCACCGCTGGTCCGGCGACGCTGAACTCGTGCGAGCGCTCGAGCCGAATGCCCGCGCCGCTCTGGCCTGGATCAGCGACAGCGGCGACCTCGACGGCGACGGCTACGTCGAATACCACCGCCGCAACACCACGACCGGGCTCATCAACCAGTGCTGGAAGGACAGCTGGAACTCGATCCAGTTCGCCGACGGCAGGCTCGCTCAGAGTCCGATCGCATCATGTGAGATCCAGGGCTACGTCTACGACGCCCAGCGGCGCTGCGCTCGCCTCGCCCGCGCGGTGTGGGACGACGCGCCACTCGCGAGCCTGCTCGAAGCTCGCGCGGCCACGCTGCGCGCGAACTTTCAGCGCGACTTCTGGATGACCGAGCGCGATCACCCCGCGCTCGCACTCGACGGCGACAAACGCCAAGTCGACAGCCTTACTTCGAACATCGGCCACCTCCTCTGGTCAGGCATCCTTGACGACACTCAGGCGGCCGCGACCGCCGACCGTCTGCTCGACGAGTCGCTCTATTCGGGTTGGGGCGTGCGCACGCTGAGCGCGCGCGATGCGGGCTATAACCCGCTCGGCTACCACACGGGCACGGTCTGGCCGCACGACACCTCGCTCATCGCCGCCGGCCTCGCCCGCTACGGGTTCCACGAAGCGGCCGCGACGATCGCGTCCGCCATGCTTGGTGCGGCTCCCCACTTCGAGCACCGCCTTCCCGAGGTATTCGCCGGCTTCCCGCGTGCACTCACGTCGGTACCAGTCGCCTTCCCAACCGCCTCACGGCCGCAGGCTTGGTCCGCCGGAGCGCCCCTGCTGCTGCTCACAACGCTCCTCAAGCTCGAGCCGGCCGAATCCGAGGCGAACGCGAACATACCCGGCGATATCGGCCACGTAACCCTGCGTCGCACACCCATCCGAGCGGCCGAGCGCACGCCCGTAGCGCCGGCCGGAGCGTGAGCGTGGAGGACGGCGGGACGGCCGCGTCCCGCTCCGGCTCCGTGGTCGCCGACGACCTCCGCCTTATGGTCGGGTGCGAGTTCGGCGTCAGCTCGACCCAGCCGGCCACGGCGATCCTCCAGGTCGCCCCCTATCTGCGACGCGGTGTCTCGATCGCCTCCGAGCACTGGGACGCGCGGGCCGAGCACCACACCTACCTCGATCACTATGGGAACCGCTGCGAGCGCTTCTCGCTGCCTGACGGCGAGTCGCGGATCGGCTATCGGGCGGCCGTCGTGCTGGCCCAACCCGCTGATCCCCCCGGCCCAGATTTGGCCGAGACGCCTGTCGCCCGGCTTCCGCATCAGGTCCTGAACTTCGTTATGCCAAGCCGCTTCTGCCAGCCCGACGAACTCGGCCACGAAGCCTGGCAACTCTTTGGCGACCTCCCCCCGGGTTCGTCGCGGGTTCAGGCGATCGTCGACTACGTGCACGCCCATCTGGAGTACGTCCCCGGCGCGTCCAACCCGTGGACGACCGCAGTGGACGCCCACCGCGCCGGGCAGGGCGTCTGCCGCGACTTCGCCCACCTGGCGATCAGCCTCTGCCGCGCGCTCAACATCCCTGCGCGCTACGCCTTTGGCTACATCCCCGCGATCGGGGTACCCCTAGCCGATGAGCCGATGGACTTCGCCGCGTGGTTCGAGGCCTACCTCGACGGCTCGTGGCACACCTTCGACGCGCGAAACAACCGGCCGCGCATCGGGCGCGTGGTTGTCGGGCGAGGCCGCGATGCGGTTGATGTCGCGATGATCACTTCGTTTGGACCGCTGACGCTGACGAACTTTCAGGTGCTCGCGGAGGCGACGCCCGGCCTGGCTGAGGGCGGGGTCGTCGAAGCTCCGGTGCCGTCCACGTAGCCGTCCCTCGACGAGGGTTGGGATCACGAAGTGATGGCCGACCTGTAGCTTGAGCCGCGTGACGGCAATCCGATGGGCCTTGCGGGCTGTGATTTCAATAGCGGCGGTCCTGTACCTCGCCGCACTGGCGCCGGGCGGTTCGGCGGCGCAGGTGACCGGCCGGCAGCCGGTGGCGCACGCCTCGCTCGCGGGCAATCGCACGCTCACACTGGTCAACCGCACGCGGGAAACGATCTGGCCGGCCGCGTGGCCCGGGGCGGTGTCGGGACGGACAGGCTGGCGACTGCCTGCCGGCGACTCGCTGTCGATCACCGTTCCCGACCATTGGAACGCTCGGCTGTGGGGCCGGACCGGATGTAGCTTCCACCGCGGCCGCGGCCACTGCCAGACCGGGGATTGCGGCGGGCTGTACCAGTGCACCGGCTGGGGTCAGATCCCGGCGACGCTGGCGGAGTACGACATGGACTCCTTCGATCACCTCGACTTCTATGACGTCTCGATGGTCGACGGATCGAATCTGCCCATGTACATCCGGATTACGCACGGCAAGACCAAGAACCGGATCTCCGCCAACGGCTGCGAGACCGGTGCCGGATGCACTTCCACGGTCGCTTGCCCCGCGGCGTTACAGGTCCACAGCGCTGGTCGGCTCGTCGCCTGCATCTCGCCGTGCGCGCGGTTTCACACGGACCGCTACTGCTGCAGCGGCGCCTACGCCCACGGGTGCTCGCCGGCGACGACGTGGCCGATCGACTACGCCCGAGTATTTAAGCGCGCAGAGCCCTACGCCTATTCGTGGTCGGGGGATGACGCGACGAGCGTCTTCACCTGTTCCGGTGGTTGCGATTACCGAATAATCTTTGGTGTGACGCCACCGGGCGTCGGCGGTCCCCCGGGCTGACGGATCGACCCGAAATGTCGCGTCGCCGCGGCGGCTAGCCGGACTGACCCGCCGAATGACGGGTGAGGGTGACGGTCCCCTTCAGCGGTCCCGACAGGCTCTCGGCAAACGCGCCCACATCGAGCTTGGAGAAGGTGTGTAAGAGCTGCGTTGCACCTGTCCCTTCGCGCACCGAAAGGGTGAGCTTTGAGATCGTCGCCGCGGCGCCCTCGGCCTCGAAGATCCTCTCGAGGAGCGGCAGCGCAGACGTAGTGAAGGTGACGGAGAGGGGGGCGCCGCCGGTCGGCTGGGAGAGGCTGACGGCCGACACTGCATACACCGCAGACCCGCTGCCAAGCGTCATGTACGCACGCGGAGTCGATGCTTTGGCAGGCTCGGCGAACGGTCCCGTTGGGCTAACGGCGCCGCTGCTGCTCGCCACGTCGCTCGCCGCCGGAAGCAGTAGCGAAACGTTGCCCGTCGATGCGCCCGCGAGCTGGTCCTCCATGGACGTGATGTACCCGGTCGCGAAAGTCTCGATCCGCTCAGCCGCGGGCTTGCCGCCGTGGCGGGGCGTGCGGAAGGCGAGGTTGACGTTTGAGATTTCACCGCCCTTGGAAGCCGAGCGGAGCACCTCGTCGAGCAGAACGATCGAGGACGTGTCGAAGCTGAGGCCAACCTGCTCGGCTCCTCCCGGCGCCGATGGCGCCGAGTCAGAAAGGTTCACCGACGTGATCGGGTAGTAAGCGCGGTCGGGTCCCGCGACGGACGCGCCGACCCTGAGGTAGACCCGCGTGCCGGCGGAGGCGACCAGCAAGCGGGGGGCAAGTGCCGCGCGCGCGACCGACGTCGCTTGCAGGAGGGAGACGGGCGCTACGAAGAAGCTGGCAACGGCACCGACGCAGACGGCGGCGAGTGCCGCGACACCGGACCCCAGGACGGCTCGCCTGCGGCGCCGCATGCGCCAGCCAGCGCCGGCATTCGCAGGCAGATCAAGCTTGACGGGGACCGCCTTGGCCGCGAAGTTCCACACCGACACGATCGGGGCGCAGAGGTAGACGGTGGCCTGCGCGAAGATGAGGACCATCAGCAGCCAGGGCCGGTGGCGCAGGCTTGCGAGGAGCCCGACCGAGGCATAGAGGGCGACCGCGATGGCGGTCTCCCAGCGCGTCAGCTTGAGCGCTTTGAGGACGGTGCGCCGGCCACCGGCCTTCGAGGTTCGCAGGAAGACGCCGTCGCGCCGCGCGAGGCCTTCGATGCAGCCTCGCGCGATCACGAAGGTAACCGCCAGGCTGACAACCAGCGACATCAACGCGCGGCGGAACGACAAAGTCGTCCAAAAGCGCTGTGTGAACATCATGCAGACGGTTGCGATCACGATCAGCGAAAGCGGCAGCAGCGAGCGCGACCCGTCGAGCGGAGCGATGGCGAACTTGGAGTGCACGACGAGCAGGCCCGTGATCGCCACCAGCAGGAGGCTGAAGGCCAGCATGAGGAGGTCCCGGAACCAGCCGATCGAGGCCATCAGGTAGTCCCGCCGCTGGGCAGAGGTGAGGTTGTTCTCCGGCGAGCGGTCCCACGGCATCAGACTGCGCCAGTGGAGCCTCAGGATCTGCATCGCTCCGAAGCACCAGCGATGGCGCTGCGTGAGCATCCCCGCAAAGCTCGGCGGCACGACCCCGCGACCGAAGCAGCGCGGAATGTAGAGGCCGGACCAGCCGTCCTTGAGGACTCGCAGCGAGGCCTCGGTGTCCTCGCAGATGCACCACTCGTTCCACCCACCGATTGCCGCCAGCGCGCTGCGGCGGAAGAGGCCCATCGTCCCGACGAACGGGACGGTGTTGCGCTCGTTGCGCGACGACATCACCGACAGATAGAAGGCCTGGAAAGAGTCGACGCAGGCCGTGTAGTAAGGACTGCCCTCGAAGTCGCGGTTGCCCTCAAAGGTCTGCACGAAGCCGATCCGCTGGTCGGAGAAGTACGAGACGGTCTCCCGCAGGTAGTAGGGCTGCACGAGGTCATCGGCGTCGATGAGAGCGATGATCTCGGCGCGCGGATCGGTGTAGCGGCGGAGAGCGAGGTTGCACGCTCCCGCCTTGTAGCCGGGCCACGGGTCGGCGTGGACGAACGTGACACGTGGCCGATCCCGGCAGTACTCCTCGACCGGGCCCCATACGGCGGGATCGCTCGTGTTGTTGTCGATGACGACGATCTCGAAGTCCGGGTAGTCGATCTGTTCTGCCGCCTTGATCGTTTCGATCAGCAGCTCGGGGGGCTCGTTGTGGGCCGGGATGTGGATCGAAACCATCGGGCGGTAACTCGGGTCCGCCTTGGGCAGTGGGCGTCCTCGTCGCGAACGGCACAACACGTCGCTCTGGTAGTTGATGTTGGACATCCACACCACGAGTGCCGCAAGATCGAGCATGAGCACAAGCGAAGCCGTCAGTGCTTCGAGGAACGAGTTGGTGGCAAAGACCGCGATGTAGGCCGCCCACACGATGAAGGCGACGGACGCTGCACCGAACGCCGCGTAGAAGATTTGGCCGACGAGATTGCGCTCCGGCTGCAGAGCGATCACGACGATCGACACGATCACGAGCGGCAGCGCAGCCGTCTCGAGGCTCGCCATCGATAGTCCCCACAGCACGTGTGTCAGCACGCAGGCAACGGCGGAAATGGCCACGGCGCCGATGGTGCTGGCGATTACCTCGACGATCCTGGACCCGGCGCGCAGGCGGATGCCGATCGAGCGCGCCGGACTCAGGACCAGCACGGTCGAGACGACCAGCTGGACGAAGGACAGAACGAATAGTGCGTAGGGACTGAATTTCAGGAGCATTCAAACTCGTCTGTCGCGGGACGCACGCCGCAAACGTGCCCGGCGCACCAGGCAAGCAAGTTACCGGCGGGCGACTCGCTGCTGGCCCCAGGATCTTCCAAAACTCCGGCCCATTTCTCCCCAGGCGCAGCCGCGCTTTTCTGCCGTACAGTCGAGACAAGGAGCGCGTGCGTCACTGCGAGCCTTTGCTCCCGCAGACGGCGTCGAGAAGGCTGGCGCGGACGTCGAGGCAGTAGGCCGAGACGCGAGCCGCGAATCGCGACGGGCTCGGGTCAAGCGGCATTCCGCTAGACGGGCCGTACTCAACGCCGAAGGACACGGTGTCGAGCCAGTGGCTGCTTCCGAGTGCGGACCATCCGTAGTCGTCGCTCAGAAGCCGTCCGGCGGCCGCGAAGACGGCGCTCAAGTCCACGCTCACCCACCCGCGGGCCACGACGTCGGCACGGCTGGGAACGAACCAGAGCGTGCCGCCCCACGGCGCTGTTCGTCCGCTGCGAAAGACGTTGCTCGCGTAGATCGACCACGTCTGCGAACCGGATCGCGCCGTCTTGGCAAAGTGCGTCGTGGCGGTCCCCACCTCGAGGCTGGCCGGCGGGAGGGCGCGGGAGTCGTAGTCGGTCCACACCAATATCTCGAGCGTCCCCTGTGTGCGGCACGGCCGCTTGGTGCCCGTCGGGTGCAGCCATACGTCGTAGGCGACGTCGTAGGTGACCCCCGAGGTCGGAGCTGAGTAGTCGGTCACCGAGACCAGATCGCGGGGAATGGAATCCACTCGCATCGGCAGGGCCAGTCGCGGCGACGGCCGCGGCGAGGTGGCGCCAAAGCACTGGTTGATGCCGTAGAGCACGTTCGGATAGCCGCGCACCCAGGTGTACGCGCTCGGTGCGAGGCAGTCGGCGCGGGTGCAGGGTGGGGTGCGAGCGAAGTCGCCGGCGATCGTCACCGCGCCGTTGCGGCGCACCGACATGTCCAATGAGCCGTCCTTCGCAGCGCCGCCGAGGTTCCATTCGTCGCCGTTCAGCTGGGCAGATCCGAAGGCGGGCCCGGCGGCTGCGCAGCCGCTGCCAGCCACAGGAGCGAGCGGGCAGCGAGCGGTCCACTCGCTCGCGTGGCCGTTCGCGACCGATGCCGGGAGCAGCGCGATGCTCGGCGACGAGGACCTGGCGCTGCCACACCCGGCGACCAGCAGGCTCGCCAAGAGGAGCGCGATCAGTGAGCGGAGCGCTGGTCGCCTCGGCGCGAGCTTGGCTGCGTCACAGCGTCCCGAAGAAGACATGACCGCCGCGTCCGACGACGGCGATTCCCTCGCCGACGATCGACGTCTTCGAAATGGCACCGAAGAGCCGGGAGTCACAGGCGTCTGATCGGTTGTCGCCCATCACGAAGTACTGGCTCGGCGCCAGGGTGGTACTCGGGATCGGCGTCGAGCCGATCTGGCCGAACCGCGGGTCGTACCATGAGCGCTCGCGGAGAGGGCGTCCGTCGACAAGGATCGCGCCCGCGCTCGACTCGATCCGCTCGCCCGGCAGGCCGAGGACTCGCAGCACCAGATCTCCGGCATGGCCTCCGACGACGGTGCAGGGCAGCGAGCGCGGCGGATGGAAGACAACGATTTCGCCGCGCCGGATCGGGCCTTCGAGAAGGCCCCACTTGAGCACGAGGATCCGGTCGCCGGACTGCACCGTTGGCGCCATCGCGTCCCCCGGCACCGAGAAGGGTTGGACGACAAACGCCTGCAGCAGGAGTACCGCCACCGCCACGACGGCGACGAAGACACCGAGCTTCGCCAAAAGCGCACCGGTTCGACGGTGCTGAGGATGGTCGACCCGGGGCTCCGGCGCGAGGGGCGCCGGCTCGCGGAGGAGGCCGGTCGAGGACTGCCGGGCGCCGACCGAAGCCAGCTCCGCCGCCGGATCGTCGCTCTCGAGCGATGTCCCGCTCATCAGGCGACCCGCCTCAGCAGCAGTTTCAGACCGTCTCTCTCGCCCTCGGCGAGTTCGTCAAATGCGACGCCGAAGTCCGCGCCGTTCCCGTTGGTGCGGTTCCAGCTGACGGCGCCGCCCACGTTGAGACAGATCCGCGCCGCGCCGACCTCGGCTTCGAGCAGGAATGGCCCTTCGAGCGTCGCGCCCGTCGCCACCACCGCCCTCGCGTCGGGAAGTACGCAGCGGACGCCGCGCTCGCTCAGATCGACCAGGCCGGCGCTGAGCGTCGTGTGACCGGATCGAATGTGAGCTCGACCGGCGAGCTCGACCCGAACGTAGCTCCTGCGCTCGGCGGCGGTGGCCGCGGCGCCGTGCTTCGACCCGTGGCCGTTGGTCGCGACGCGATCGACGATCGCGCGCGCGCGGCGGGCCGCTCCCGCGCGCGTAGCTTGTGCCGAAGAGCGACCGCCCGTGCGCGCCGCGAGCTCGTGCAGAAACAGTCGGGGGCTCGTGCCGCGCTTGCGGCCGACAAAATCGACGCCCCAGGTGTGGCGCTCCGAGGGCGAGAGATCGGACCAGTTCGCCGGCATCCGCCGGATGTATGACGGCGCGTCGGCGGTCACGAGAGCGTCGAGCCGGCTCCCCCATCCGGCGGCCAGCGTTGCGGCCTGGTCGTAGCTGACGGCCACCGCGCTCGGCTCGTAGGGCAGATCGAACAGGCCAGGGTCATCGATCCAAATCGGACTCGCCTCGCTGACGGCCTGGGCAACGTCTGGCCAGCGCACTCTTGCGAGCAGGAACGGCACCGCGCGGTCGACGAGCACGAGGTACTTCACTTCGGGTGTGTCGCGGATCACTTCGACCCTCGGCAAGCGCACGCCGCCGGCTGCGGTGAAGGCCGCGGCGCGTCGGTTCGCGCGGGGACCATCGCGTGTCGGACGCGCTGGCCAACCTCGCAATGGTCGAGCATTTTGTCTGACTCCTTCGGTGTGGCAAGCAGCATGCGACGAGTCGCTCCCGTCGCACTCACCGTTGCGCTGCGTCGGTAATCAGGCGCGACGGCCGTCAGTCGGACAGGTAACCACGGTGCCGTTCGACCACGGCCAAAGGTTTCTCCACGCCGGTGGGGAGCTTCCTGCCACACAGGCCAAAGAAACTTCCCATGCGGGCGCTGGCGGAGATGCTAGAAAGGCCGCTAGGAACCGGAGAGGTCGTCGCGACTCACTGCACGTCCCGCGCGTCGAACGGAGGAGCAGGCATGGCCGCAGCCAGATTCAAGTTTGCAGGGGCCGCTTTCGTGGCGCTCCTCGCGGCACTCGTCCTCTCGACTACCGCGAGCGCCGTTCCGACGACCACCGAGATCGTGATTCCAGCGGGAGACATCGCGACGATCTCAAACGCCGCCTTTGGCGACGACACCATCAACCCCGGTAACTGTCCTGCCGATCGGCTCGCATATGGCTACGAGCTCAACTCCGGCCCCAACGTCCAGGTCGCTACCGGCGTTGGCTGCGACCCGGTGAGCGGGGCGACGATCGGCCCCTTCGCGGCCCCGACGCAACTTCGCATCTACCTCGGCGACGTCGGCTGTGGCGACACGTTCTACTCCGACGGACTTCACGCGCTCACGACCGCTTCGAACCCGTTCAGCTGGAACGTATCGATCATGGATTCCGACCTGTGCACGAGCGGTCCGAGCGACCCGCGCGCACCGATCGCCCAGGGCACTGGCAACTTCAACGCGACGGTCACGCTGACCCCCGCGACCCCCGCTTGGATATGCGCGACCACGTGGTCATTGGTCACCGGCTCGGCGAGGTTCGCGTCCGGCTCGCCCTGGTCGCGCGAGTTGGCCGACATGATGGTCACGGTCGGCTGCATCGCCATCCAACAGGTGAGCATGTCCCCCAGTCCGCGCAACGCGCTCTTTATCGGCGAGTACGAGCGCAACGTGACGACCCTTGTTCAGGGCGGCTGGCTGAGCGCTACGCAGGGCGGCTACCTGAGCGCCGCCGCCAGCGCCCTCTGAGTCGACCGCTCGGCTCGCGGTAAAGACCCGGTAGGCCCGCGACGCGGGCCTACCGCGTGGGGGGCTGCGCAGCGCCACGCGTCGGCGCTCACACCCGCGACGCGACAGCGGCGGCGGCAAGGAGGAACATTCGCGGCCTACCGGTGGCGGAGCCAGAACCGATCGAGCCGCACAGCGAGGTCGCACCGACCTGCGAGCCTGGAGGCGCAAGTGACCGCCATCCCTGATCCCGGCCACCCGGGCGACGAGCTCGTCGCCGACGCCAACATGATCTTCGACCGGCGCTGGCTGATCGCGGCGACACCCGAGCAGATCTGGCCCTGGCTACTGCAGTTGGGCAAGCAGAGAGCCGGCTGGTATCTCCCGCGGCGGCTGGAGCGGATCATCCCGCGCGGGCACCGCGCCAGCCGCGCGATCCTCTCTGAGCACCAGGACCTCGAGGTCGGCCAGCTGATACCCGACTACGGAGGACGGCGGGAATGGCTCGAGGTGGCGCACATCGAGGCGCTGCATGCCCTGGTCTACCGCACCGAACGGCGAGGCACGCCGTTCTCATGGGCTCTGCTCCTGACGCCGCGCGCGGCGAGCAGCACCGAGCTTCACCTGCGCTTTCGCGCGCGCCTGAAGAGCAGCGGCGCGCGGCGTCGCGCCATCGTAATCTTCGGCGACCTCGCCGACGGCGCCACGACAGTCCTGATGGTTCGCGGCCTGCGCGAGCGCCTCGCGGCCGATCGCTCGCAGGGGTAGCCCGACCGCGCTACGACGGGATCTCGAGCGGTCGTTCGTAGGAAACGTCCGTGCCATCCCAGCGGCCGCTCGGATACGCGGCGAAAGCCCCAAACTCCGACCCGTCGGCCGTCATGCTGAGGTCCATGACGAGCCTGCGCCGTGCGATCCGCCACTCGCCGCCGCGGCGCTCGAGGCGGTCGATGTAGCGGCCACCGCCGCACAGCACCGTCCGTTCGTCGCCGCGTCGGTGAATAAACAGCACGTAGGTCTCGGTGTGGGCCACATCTCCATCGATGTCGCAGTTGTGCGTGGTCACGTGGTGCTGGTGAGCGAGAAGCCCCTCGTGGCATTCGTGGTTGGCCAAGCGAACGAACTCCTCGCGTCCGCCCTTCCACGATCCGTGGTTGTCGATCGCGTCCGGGTGAAAGGCGCTCTCCAGGAGCAGGTCGTCATGGCGATCCAGTCCGCGGCAGTACCGGTGGATGCAGTCGAGGATCTCCTGACGGTCGATCAGGTAGCGCAGCGGGTCAACGTGCTGGCTCATGCGTCGTCCCCTCGTCGATTGATCGGTGGCGCGCCACAGCTTGACCGACGCGCGCAGCGCGCGGCTGCTAGCGGCGAATCCAGACCGACACGTGCGTCGGCTCGACGGCGCGGCGCACGGTGTCGATCAGATCC
>Ga0070733_10001860_pt1 | contig 15484 bp, 12 predicted proteins | sample Coa_R1_9_FD_66450 | JGI IMG/M metagenome (GOLD analysis project Ga0070733, IMG submission 66450) | Surface soil microbial communities from Centralia Pennsylvania, which are recovering from an underground coalmine fire - Coalmine... | ecosystem: Environmental > Terrestrial > Soil > Unclassified ... | reverse complement strand
TTGTTACCGGATGTCGCCCAGAAAGGCGATTGTGGAGATTCCACTGACGTGCCATTCCCTGCTCGCGGACGCGGCGAGCCTGAAGAGCCGGAGCCAGCCGCCTCCTGCCCGTTCATCTGGTCCGCGCGACGCCCAGTGATCGGGTTCACAGCCTCAGCGTAACTGATCTAGAACCGAGCGCAAATATCCAGGGTCTCCACCCATTTGTGGCGGCGTTTTAACGATTTACGCAACGCCACAACGGGTATACACCAGGATTACGGTCAGGCGAAATTCGGCTGGGTCTACCATTCAGTAACATGACCCAGATCCATGATCTTACCGTGGCCGAGATGGCCGCCGCGATCCGCTCCCGCGACCTGTCCCCGGTCGCCGTCACCGATCACTACCTGGCCCGCATCGAGGAGAAGAACGCCGCGGTGGGGGCGTTCTTCACGGTCGACCCCGACGGCGCGCGCGACCAGGCAAGGGCGGCCGAGAAGGCGGTCGCCGACGCCGCCGACCCGGCCTCGCTGCCGCCGCTGACCGGGGTGCCAATCCCGATCAAGGACCTGAACATGGCCGCCGGGCTGCGGCTGACCTTCGGCTCCGCGGTGTTCGCCGGCAACGTCGCCGACCAGGACGACTACGTGACCGGCCAGATCAGGGCGGCGGGCGCGGTCATCATCGGGAAGACGTCCTGCCCGGAGTTCGGCCTGCCCTGCTACACCGAGGGCGAGGTCGGCCCGCCCGCCCGTACGCCGTGGGATCCCGGCCGGTCGGCGGGCGGCTCCAGCGGCGGCGCGGCGGCCGCGGTCGCGGCCGGGCTGGCCCCGGCGGCGCATGGCAGTGACGGCGGCGGATCGATCCGGATCCCGTCCAGCGTCTGCGGCCTGTTCGGCATCAAACCGTCCCGTGGCCGGATCTCGAACGCGCCGCTCATGCCCGACCTGATGGGCCTGACCACCGAGGGCCCGCTGGCCCGCACCGTCGCCGACGCGGCGCTGCTGCTCGACGTGATGACCGGGAACCAGCCCGGCGACATGTACACCCAGCCGGGCCTGGCCGCCGGTGACAGCTTCCTGGCTCACGCCGGCCGCGAGCCCGGACGGCTGCGGATCGCCCGGATGCTGGCCCACCCGGTCGGTGACGGCACCGTCCACCCGGACTGCGCCGCCGCCTGCGAGGATGCGAGCAACCTGCTGACCAGCCTCGGCCACACGGTGGAGGACGTGGCCCCGCCGTTCGGCGCCGACGTGGTGCCCACCTTCGAGACCCTCTGGTATGCGATGGCGACCCTCGCCCCGGTGCCGCCACAGGACGAGGCGCGGCTGCTGCCGCTGACCAGGTACCTGCGTGAGCGCGGCCGGGCCGTCTCGGCGGCGGACCTGCTGTTCGCCCAGGCCGTCCTGCAGATCATCATGCGGTCGGCGCTGCCCATGCTGAACGCCTACGACGCGATCCTGACCCCGACCCTGGCCGAGCCCCCGGCCGAGATCGGCCACTTCAGCCAGGTCGAGCCCGCCGAGAACTTCGAGCGGCAGAAGCGATTCACCCCGTTCACGGCGCTCTACAACGTTTCCGGCCAGCCCGCGGTCAACGTCCCACTGCACTGGAGCGGCGACGGCTTGCCGATCGGGGTCATGCTGGCGGGCCGGATGGGCAGCGAAGCCACGCTGATCTCGCTGTCCGCGCAGCTCGAAGCCGCCCGGCCATGGAAGGACCGGCACCCGCCGCTGTGGTAAAGGCTCTGCCGGTGGTAACCCAGTGCAACCGGGAGTGGCCGAGCGGCGTCTAAGGAGTTTGAGTCCTATCACTCTCGGTTAGTACGGGGGACATGGTCATGACCAGAATTTCCCGCACCGCCCGGCGGGCCGCCACCCTGGCGGCCGCCGGCTGCGGCGGCGTGTCCATCGCGGTGCTGCTCGCGGCCTGCGGAACGACGGTGCAACCGTCCAGCCAGGCCGGGGCCGCGGCCGCGAGCAGCTCCGCTTCATCCGGGCCGGCCAGCTCACCGCCCAGCGCGCCGCCCTCCACCCAGTCCGGGGGCGCGACCGCGGCCTCGAACCAGTGCCCGGCATCGGCGCTGCATGTGAGCGTGAACCGGACCCGGGGCGGAGCCGCGGCGGGGACCAGCTACGTGGCGCTGGACTTCGCCAACATCTCGCCGCACAGTTGCGTCCTGTTCGGTTTTCCGGGTGTGTCCTGGGTATCGGGGAACCCGGGCAGCCAGCTCGGGAACGCGGCCTCGCGGGTGACGTCGTACCCGTCGGTCAACGTCACCCTTGTCCCCGGCGCGCTCGCGCACGCCTGGCTGGGGATCGCGGACGCTGGCAACTTCCCGGCGTCTGTGTGTCATCCGGTGACGGCGCACCTGCTGCGGGTGATTCCGCCGGACCAGTATGCGTCGCAGTATGTGCCGTTCAGCGCGCAGGTGTGCGCGGCCAAGATCACTGGTGGGAGTACGCCGCTGTCGGTCATGCCGATCCGGGGCGGGGCGGGGACCGCCGGGATCGTGCCCTGAGTGCAGGTGACCCCGCACCGGGTGTGCAAGGGTTGGCCGGGTGAATATCGAGGAGCTGGCCCGGCGGCATGGCGTGGCGGTTTCCTATACCGACTGGCGGGGGCGCGAGGTCAGGGTTGGTGATGACACGCTGGCCGCGATCGTGGCCGCGCTGGGTGACCTGCCTGCGGAACCGGCGGGCGCGGCGGTGCGCGATGCCGCCATGGCGCCGGCCCCGCCCGCGCGGGCGTGGGGGTTTACCGTCCAGCTCTACTCGGTCCGGTCGCGCGGCTCCTGGGGGCATGGCGATCTGCGCGACCTGGCCGGCCTGGCCCGGTGGAGCGCCCGCGACCTGGGGGCGGACTTCGTCCAGTGCAACCCCCTGCACGCCGCCGAGCCCCTTCCCCCGGTCAGCGCCTCCCCCTACCTGGCCATGACCAGGCGATTCATCAGCCCGCTGTACCTGCGCATCGAAGACATCCCCGAGTACGCGCTGCTGGGCACGGCCGGAAAGCAGCAGATAGCCGACCTGGGCGCCCCGCTGCGGGCCAGCAACACCAGCGGCGGGCTGATCGACCGGGACGCGGTGTGGACGGCCAAACGGGCAGCCCTGGAGATCATCTGGACCGCGCCGCACACCTCTGAACGGCTGGCCGGTTTCGAGCGGTTCCGGGCCGGTCAGGGTGCGGCGCTCGGCGACTGGGCGGCCTGGTGCGCGCTGGCCGAACTGCACGGGCCGGACTGGCGTACCTGGCCGCAGTCACTGCGCGATCCCCGGTCCGGCGCGGTCGCCGGGGAGCGGGACAGGCTGGCCGTGAAGATCCGCTTTCACGCCTGGCTGCAATGGCTGGCCAGCGAGCAGCTAGCCGCCGCGCAGGCGACCGCCCGCGCGGCCGGGATGTCGATCGGCATCATCCCCGACCTGGCGATCGGCGCCCACCCCGGCGGCGCGGACGCCTGGTCGAACCGGGACGTGATCGCTCAGGGCGTCAGCGTCGGCGCCCCGCCCGACGAGTTCAACCAGCGCGGCCAGGACTGGTCGCTGCCGCCGTGGCACCCCGGGCGCCTTGCCGCGGAGGCCTACCGCCCGCTCACCGGCCTGATCGCCAGCACCCTGGCCAGTGCGGGCGGCATCCGGGTAGACCACGTCATGGGCCTGCTCCGCCTCTGGTGGATACCGGCCGGGATGTCCCCGGACCGGGGCGCCTACGTCTACTACGACCACAAGGCGATGGTCGGCGCCCTCACCACCGAGGCCGCGCGGTCCAGCGCCCTGGCCATCGGCGAAGACCTGGGCACCGTGGACCCCTGGATCCGTGGCTACCTCTCCGCGTGCGGAGTCCTGGGCACGTCCATGCTCTGGTTCGAGCGCTCCGCCGACGGCAGTCCCCTGCCGCCCGATCGCTGGCGAGCGAACTGCCTGGCCACCGTCGGCACCCACGACGTCCCCCCGGCAGCCGCCTTCTTCACCGGCGACCAGGTGACGCTGCGGGCCAGCCTGGGTCTGCTGACCCGGGACGAGGCCACCGAACGAGCCGATGCCGGCCAGGCCCTGGCCGGCTGGCGCACCGCCCTGGCCGGCCAGGGCCTGCTGCCGGCCGGCGCGGCCGCCACCCCCGGGCAGTTCACCACCGCCCTCTACGGCTACCTGGCCCGCACCCCCGCCGCCCTGATCGGAGTCTCCCTGGCCGAAGCCGCAGGCGAGCGCCGCCCGCAAAACCTCCCCGGCACCAGCACGGAATACCCCAACTGGCAGATCCCGCTGGCGGACGGCACAGGAACCCCGCTACTGGCCGAAGACTTGCCTGCGCACCCAGGCATTCAGGCAACGGCCCAGGCGATCACCCGGTCACCGCGGCGGCCTGCCGGTCCCGCGCCTGGCATCTGAGAGCGCGGACCACGCTATCCCGGTTCTCCAGCAGCAGCCTGCGCAACGCAGGCGGCACATCGTTGGCCGCCAGGTATTCATCCGTAGCCCGGATCGTCGCCTCGCTGCACGCAACCGGATAGGCGTTGTCGGCGAAGAACTGCGCCATGTCCGTAGTCCAGTTCTCCCACACGTCGCCCAGCACCTCGAAGTACCGCTCCCCGTACGGTTCTGTCAGCACTTCCTGGTCACGGCTGAAGAAGCCGGACAGGACGGCCCGGAACATCGCGTTGGGCAGCTTGCCACCGAGGATTTCGTCCCAGGCCGCCTGCTTGGCCGCCGGCGCCGGGATGGCCGCGCGGCAGGTGGCGGCCCGCCGCTCGCCCTTGTCGGTGGCGTCGGCGGCCAGCTCCGCGCTGATCTCCCGCTGGCCCGCGACACCCCGGCTGACCAGGCGTTCGAGCAACGTCCAGCGCAGATCGGCGTCGATCGCCAAGCCCTCGATGGTGGCCGACCCGTCCAGCAGGCCGCGCAGCAGTTCGAGGTGCGCCGGGCTGATCGCGACGCCGCCGAAGGACTGGGCGTAGGCGAGCTGGCGGTCCGAGCCTGGCCCGGCGCTCAGCATCAGGTCGTGCAGCGCGTCCGCGAGCAGTTCGACCCCGGTCATCCGCCAGCCTGGGTCGGCATAGCGGCGCAGCGCCGCCGAGGCCTGCATCAGCAGCGTCTGGACCACCGAGATGTCGGCCACGGAGCCGAGACCGGACAGGACCAGCCGCAGGTAGTCGCGGGTGGCCATCTCGGCGTCCCGGCACATGTCCCAGGTCGCCGCCCAGCAAAGCGCCGCCGGCAGCGAGTCGGCGAAACAGCCGATGCTGTCCGGGCTGCCGATCAGCGTGCGCAGCGAGCGGTCGTCCAGCCTGACCTTGGCGTAGGTGAGATCCTCGTCGTTCACCAGGACGAGGTCGGGCTGCCGGTGGCCGGCCAGTTCGGGCACGTCGGTCAGCTCGCCCTCCAGGTCGGTTTCGGCCTTGTGACGGCGTACCAGCGCGCCCGGGCGCTCCGCGTCCGGGCCGGCCAGGTCGTAGAGGCCGATCGCGATCCGGTGGGTGCGAAGCACCGGGTGGCTGGCCGGGGCCTCCTGGCGGACCGAGAACCGGGTGATCGTCCCGTCGTCACCGGTGCTGTACTCCGGGCGGAGCGTGTTGACGCCGGCGGTCTCCAGCCATTCCTTCGACCAGGACGACAGGTCGCGGCCCGAGGTCTGCTCCAGCGCCGAGAGCAGGTCGCGCAGCGTCGCGTTGCCCCACTCGTGCGCGCTGAAATAGTGGCGCACCCCGGCCAGGAAGTTGTCCCGGCCGACATAGGCGACCAGCTGCTTGAGCACCGAGGCACCCTTGGCATAGGTGATCCCGTCGAAGTTCACCTCGACCGCGTGGATGTCCGGGATGTCGGCCGCGATCGGATGGGTGGACGGGAGCTGGTCCTGACGGCAGGCCCAGGCCTTGTAGAGCTGGGCGAACGTGGTCCATGAGGTGGCCCAGCGGGTCGCCTCGGCCTGGGCCAGCGTGCTCGCCCAGGTCGCGAACGACTCGTTCAGCCACAGGTCGTCCCACCAGCGCATGGTGACCAGGTCGCCGAACCACATGTGCGCCATCTCGTGCAGGATCGTCTCGGCCCGCGACTCGCGGTTGAAGTCGGTGACCCTGGACCGGAACACATATTCCTCGGAGAACGTGACGGCGCCGGCGTTCTCCATCGCGCCTTCCTTGAACTCCGGCACGAAGATCTGGTCGTACTTGGGGAACGGGTACCGCCGGCCGAAAGCGGTGTGGAAGAAGTCCAGGCCCTGCGCGGTCACCTCGAAGATCTCATCCGGGTCCAGGTATCCGGCCAGCGACGCGCGGCAGTAGACGGCTATCGGGATGCCGTCGTGCCGGCTGCGGACCACGTGATACGGGCCCGCCGCCACGGCGGTGATGTAGGTCGGCAGCACCGGTGTCGGCGGGAAATGCCAGCGTCCAGGCCCGTCGCTGGCCGCGCCGTCCGGTGCCACGTCCGGCGGCATGTTCGAGATCACCTGCCAGCCCGCCGGGGCCGTGACCGTCAGCTCGAAGGCCGCCTTGAGGTCGGGCTGATCGAAACAGGCGTAGACCTGGTGGGCATCGTAGGTCTCCAGGTCGGAGTACAGGTACACGCTGCCGTCGGCCGGGTCGGCGAACCTGTGCAGCCCCTCGCCGTGCCGGGAATAGGCGCACTCGGCCGCCACCCGCAGCTCATTGACGGCGGCAAGACCGGTCAGCTCGATCCGGCCGTCGCTGACCGCGGCCGGATCCACCGGGGCGCCGTTCAGCGTGACCTTCGTCACGGCCGGGGCGGCCAGGTCGGCAAAGGTCGAGGCTCCGGGCTTCGAGCAGGTGAACTTGATCACAGCGACCGAGCCGAAGGTGGTCTCGCCACCGGTCAGGTCGAGCTCGACGGCATAGGACTCCACATCGATGAGCTGTGCACGCTGACGCGCCTCGTCGCGCGTGAGGTTTCCCGCCACCTGATGGTCCCTCTCTTGCTTCATTGAGCCGTTCCGGCATCCTGTCATGCTGGCGGCCGGAATGCGTTCCCTGGGTGTAAGGGTTATGCGCTGTATATCCGATAAGAAGGAGTGTGTGAGCATGGCGGACCAAGAGCCCACGGTCGTCGATTTCTGGTTCGACCCCCTGTGCCCCTGGGCTTGGATAACGTCACGGTGGATTCATGAGGTCATGAAGGTACGCCCGGTGCAGCCGCGCTGGCACGTGATGAGCCTGTCCGTGCTCAACGAAAACAAGGAAGATCTGCCCGAGGTGTACAAAGAGCTGATCGCCAAGGGCTGGGGGCCGGTCCGGGTCTGTGCCGCCGCCGAGGCGAAGTTCGGCTCCGAGGTGCTCGGCCCGCTCTACACCGCGCTGGGCACCCGGCACCACAACCAGAAGGAGCCGTTCGAGCGGCCCACCATCGAGGCCGCGCTGGCCGAGGCGGGCCTGCCCACCGAACTGGCCGGCGCGATGGACTCGGCCGAGTACGACGACGCAGTGCGCGCCTCGCACAAGGAAGGCATCGACCGGGTCGGCTATGAGGTCGGCACGCCGGTGATCTCGGTCAATGGCACGTCCATCTTCGGCCCGGTGGTGTCCCCGATCCCGCGGGGTGAGGCCGCGGCCAGGCTCTGGGACGGCGTGCTGGCGGTCGCGGAGACGGACGGGTTCTTCGAGCTCAAGCGCAGCCGCACCCGGGATCCCATTTTCGACTGAGGCTGACGGCTCCGGGTACAGTCACTGCCGGGCCTGATCGGCGCGGCCAGGGTGGAGGGACATTACGTGGCGACGCGGCGTGAATGGGTGGCCGGCGCCCGGCCGCGGACGCTTCCGGCGGCGATCGTCCCGGTGCTCGCGGGCTCGGCCGTGGCGGCCGGGTACGGGAAGTTCTCCGCCTGGCGGGCCGCGCTCGCCCTGTTCGTCGCGCTCGCGCTGCAGATCGGGGTGAACTACGCCAACGACTACAGCGACGGCATCCGCGGCACGGACGAGCACCGGGCCGGTCCGGTGCGGCTGGTGGCGAGCGGCCTCGCCACGCCGCGGCAGGTGCTCGCCGCCGCCTGTGCGGGCCTGGCCGCGGCGTGCGTGGCCGGGTTCGCCCTGACCGCGGTGACCTCCTGGTGGCTGCTCCTGCCCGGCGCCGCCGCGGTGGCCGCGGCCTGGTTCTACACCGGCGGCCGGCGGCCCTACGGGTACCGCGGGTACGGCGAGCTGTCGGTCTTCGCGTTCTTCGGTGTGCTGGCCGTAACCGGCACCGCTTACGTGCAGATGCGCTCGCTGTCCTGGCTGGCGCTGGCCGCGGCGGTGCCGGTCGGGCTGCTGGCCTGTGCCCTGCTCGTGGTCAACAACCTGAGGGACATCGGAACCGACACGACCGCGGGCAAGCGGACGCTCGCGGTCATGCTGGGCGACCAGCGGTCCCGGGTGCTGTACGGGGTGTGCGCGCTGGTTCCGTTCGGCGTCGCGGTCGCGATCGCGCCGGCCAGGCCGCTGGCACTGCTCACGCTGGCCGCGGTGCCGCTGGCGCTGGCGCCGGTCCGGCTGGTCGCCTCGGGTGCGTCAGGACGGGGGCTGATCGCCGTGCTGGGGCAGACCGGGCGGGTACAGCTCGCCTTCGGGGCGCTGCTGGCGATCGGGCTGGCCATTCGGCCATAGCGCGGCCACCCCGGCGTCGCCGGAGCTGCTGTCGAAGGCCGACGCCAGGGTCTTCATCGCCGAGGTGAACTCGCTGGGGATGACCCAGAACGTGCTGCCCTGGCCCTGGGCGAGCTGTGGCAGCGTCTGGAGGTACTGGTAGGCCAGCACCTTCGGGTCCGGGTTGCCGTCGTGGATGGACTGGAACACCTTGCCGATCGCCTGGGCCTGGCCTTCGGCCTTGAGGATCGCGCTCTGCTTCTCCCCCTCGGCCCGCAGGATCGCGCTCTGCTTCTCGCCCTCGGCGGTGAGGATCTTCGCCTGGCGCTGGCCCTCGGCGTTGAGGATGGCGGCGCGCTTCTCCCGTTCGGCGCGCATCTGCTTCTCCATCGCGTCCACCACGCTCTTGGGCGGCTCGATGGCCTTGATCTCGACCCGGGTCACCCGGATGCCCCACTTGCCGGACGCCTCGTCGAGCACCCCGCGCAGCATGTTGTTGATCCGGTCGCGGGAGGTCAGGGTCTGCTCCAGGTCCATGGAGCCGATCACGCTGCGCAGCATGGTCGCGGTGAGCTGCTCGATCGCCTGGATGTAGTCGACGATCTCGTAGTCGGCCGCGCGCGGGTCGGTCACCTGGAAGAACAGCACAGTGTCGATGAGGACGACCAGGTTGTCCTCGGTGATCACCGGCTGGCCGGTGAACGAGACCACCTGCTCGCGCAGGTCGATCAGCGGCTTGACCCGGTCCACGAACGGGATGATGAAGTTCATCCCGGGTTCCAGGGTCTTGCGGTACCTGCCGAGCCGCTCGATGTTGCGGGCCCGGGCCTGCGGCACGATGCGGACCGAGCGCATCACCGTGAGGATAGCCAGGACCACGATGACGATGGCGACGACCGCGCCGGCCAGCTCCATGATCTACTCCCGTGGGTACACGAGGGCGGTGACGCCCTCTATCTGCAGGACGTCCACCTTGGTTCCCACCGGGATCACAAGGTCCTCGTCGTAGGAGCGGGACGTCCACACCTCGCCGCCGATGCGGACCCGGCCGCCGTGCCCGTTGACCTCCTCGATGACGATGGCGGTCTTGCCGACCAGGGCGGCCACCCCGGTGCGCAGCGGCGGCGGCTGCTTGATGTGCCGGATCGCGATGGGCCGGATCAGGCCCAGGCCGGCCGCGGCGACCACGGCGAACGCGCCGAGCTGCAGCGGGAGACCCAGGCCCGCCGCGCCGGCGATCCCGGCGGCCAGCGCCGCCACGGCGAGCAACCCAAGTGCGAGCGTCAGGGTGAGCAGCTCAGCCACGCCGAGCACACCGGCCACGATCAGCCAGATGATCCAGGCACCCATGGGAACTCCGGGTGGGCAGCGCTCGTACGGACAGCCCGCACGCTTACCTCGACAGTAACTCCGCGGTACCCGCGCTCGCACCACCGCCCGCCCGCCCGGGGTCAGCTGATGCCAGAAAGTAACCGTCAGGTGAGGCGGCGGCGCACCCACCAGAAACAGATCCCGGCCAGGGCCAGGGCGGCGGCCAGGAAGATCGCCAGCTCGAGGCCCTGGAAGGCCCAGTAGCGGCTGATCGGCTGGTAGACCAGCTCCTGCCGGATGCCGAGCCGGGTGATGCACGCCTGGAGCAGGCTGCTGGAGTGGGGGTCACGGCCGGGCACGGTGCCGGCCGGGATGTTGGGGCAGCGTCCCACACCGGCCAGCGAGACCCCGCCCGGCCCGGTCGCGAACATGATGCCCTGGGTGCCGTTCACGGTTATCGTGCCGTCCTGCCCGATGACGTGGCCTGCCGCGTTGATGGTGTTGCTGGCCAGCACCCAGTCCTGCGGGTTGAGGGTGGACGCGCTCGCCGGGGCCGCGCCGTTCTTGCCGCCGAGCAGGACCGCCGTGGTGACCCGCAGCGGGGTCATCAGGTGCGGCCGGACCAGGTAGGTCATGCCCAGCCGGGCGGCCAGGTAGGCGACCAGGGTGGCTGCCATGGCCGGGACGGTGCGGCGGATCAGCAGCCCGCCCACAACGCCGAACGCGAAGGCGAAGGCGGCGTAGCCGATCGGCACGATGCCGCGCTCGCCGAACATCGCCGGGGTGAACCGGTTCCCGTTCCACCGGTCGAGCGGGCTGAACCACCAGGTCACCATCAGGCTGAGCAGTCCGGCGGCGGCCATCGCGGCCAGGCCGCCCACACCCATTTTCACCGCCAGCCAGCGGTTCCGGGTCAGGCTCTGGGTCCAGGCCAGCCGGAATGTGCCGGTCTCCAGCTCGTGGGCGAGCAGCGGCGCGCCCCAGAAGATCCCGATGAGCGCGGGCAGGACGAGCAGGACCGGGCCGAGCGAGGCCTGCACGGCGTGGTAGAAGCCGAGGAACGTTTCGGTGACCGCGTTGCAGTTGCCGGCCGCCTGGCAGCCCACGACGTGCGCGTCGTAGTAGTGGGCGAGCCGCGGGCCGGTGACGGCCAGGACGATGGCGATCACGGCCATCGCCGCGTAGGCGGTGGCGGCCGAGGCCCGGAACTGGCGCAGGGTGAACCGGATCATCGCACGGCCTCCAGCCCGGAGCGGGAAGCCTGTCCCGCGCAGTTTGCCTGGCCCATGTAGGCGAGCACCACGTCCTCCAGGCTGAGCTGGCCGACCGTCCAGGCGGGGTCGTGGATGGGGCCCTCGCTGCGCACGATCAGCGTGCTCTGCCGGTCGGTGTGGCTGGCCTCGATGACCTGCTGGCCGCCGGGCATTGCGGCCGGATCGCGGCGGGGACCGGTGAGCCGGTGGTGGGTGGCGAGCAACTGCTCGACCTCCCCGGTCACCTGGACGTGCCCGGCGGCCAGCACGATCAGGTAGTCACAGACCCGTTCCAGGTCGGTGACCAGGTGCGAGGACAGCAGCACGCTCACCTCATGCTCGGCGACGGCCTCCATCAGATGCCGCAGGAACTCGCGCCGGGCCAGCGGGTCCAGGCTGGCCACCGGCTCGTCCAGGATCAGCAGGCCGGGGCGCTTGGCCAGGGCAAGGGTCAGGGCGAGCTGGGCGCGCTGGCCGCCGGACAGCTTGCCGGCCCGCTGACCGGGGTCCAGATCGAGCTGGGCGATCCGGCGCCCGGCCAGCTCGTTGTCCCAGCGCGGGTTGAGCCAGGCGCCGAACCGCAGGTGCTCCCGGACGGACAGTGCGGCGTAGACCGGCGTGTCCTGGGCGACGTAGCCCACCCGGGCGAGCTGCTCCGGGTCATGCGCCGGCGGGCCGCCGAGCACCTCGACCGTGCCGGCGCTCGGCCGCAGCAGGCCGACGGCGAGCTGGAGCAACGTCGACTTGCCGGCTCCGTTCGGCCCGACCAGGCCTGCCACCCGGCCGGGCGGGACGGTCAGCGTGCAGCCACGCAGCGCCCAGCGCCCCCGGTAGCGCTTGCCCAGGTCCTGGGTGTGCAGCGCGGCGGTCATGCTACGTCCTCCCCGGCCGCGGCCCGAAACGTGCTCATGAACAGGGCCTCGATGCTCTCGTCGTCCAGCCCTGCCTGGCGCGCCCTGGCCAGCCAGCGGCGCAGGTCCTGACGCAGCGGCCCGTGGGCGGGCAGCGAGGCGTCGCTGAGTGTCCTGGTGACGAACGTCCCCACCCCGGGGCGGGCGGCGGCCAGGCCCTCGTACTCCAGCTCCCGGTAGGCCTTGAGCACGGTGTTGGGGTTGATGGCGAGCCGGGCCACCGCGTCCTTGACGGTGGGCAACTGGTCACCCTCGCGCAGCAGGCCGAGCCGCAGGGCGTGCCGGACCTGCTGGATGAGCTGCAGGTAGGGCGCGACACCGGACCGGCTGTCCAGGTGGAATTCGATCACTCTAACTCTCCATTTATCTAGCCTCCTAGCACAATAGCACTCTGTCTTGCCGCCCGGGCACATCCGGCGGAAGGATGGACAGAGCGAGATGGGAGGTCGGCATGCTCTCGTACAGCAACGGGCCGGCGGATCAGCCGCTGATCGGTGAGACGATCGGCGCCAACCTGGAGCGCACCACCGCGGCCTTCGGTGACCGCGAGGCGCTGGTGGACGTGCCCAGCGGCAGGCGGTGGACGTACACGGAGCTGAACGAGGCCACCGACGTGCTGGCCGGGGCCCTGATCGCCGACGGGATAGCGGCCGGCGACCGGGTGGGCATCTGGGCACCGAACTGCCCGGAATGGGTGCTGCTGCAGTACGCGACCGCGAAGACCGGAGCCATCCTGGTCAACATCAACCCCGCCTACCGCAGTCACGAACTGGCCTACGCACTGCGGCAGTCCGGCGTCAGCGTGCTGGTCAGCGCCGAGCGGTTCAAGACCAGCGACTACCGGGCGATGATCGGCGAGGTCCGCGGCGATCTTCCCGGACTGCGCCGGGTGGTCTACATCGGCAGCGACGAATGGTCCGTGCTGATGCCGGGCGGCGACGGCGACACGGCGGGCAGCGCGGGGATCGTGGCCCGGCGCCGTGCGGCGCTGGAACGCCGGGCGGCGGAGCTGTCCTTCGACGACCCGATCAACATCCAGTACACCAGCGGCACCACGGGCTTCCCCAAGGGGGCGACCCTGTCCCACCACAACATCCTGAACAACGGGTATTTCGTCGGCGAACTGTGCAACTACACCGAGCAGGACCGGGTGTGCATCCCGGTGCCCTTCTACCACTGCTTCGGCATGGTGATGGGGAACCTGGGCTGCACCACGCACGGCGCCTGCATGGTCATCCCGGCCCCCGGCTTCGACCCGGCCGCCACCCTGCGGGCCGTGCAGGACGAACGGTGCACCTCGCTGTACGGCGTGCCGACCATGTTCATCGCCGAGCTGGGACTGGACGGTTTCGCCTCCTATGACCTGACCTCGCTGCGTACCGGCATCATGGCGGGCTCGCCCTGCCCCATCGAGGTGATGAAGCGCGTGGTCAGCGAGATGCACATGACCGACGTGACGATCTGCTACGGGATGACCGAGACGTCGCCGGTGTCCACCCAGACCACCGTCAACGACGACATGGAGCGCCGGGTGTCCACTGTGGGCCGGGTGCACCCGCACCTGGAGGTCAAGGTCACCGACCCGGAGACCGGGCTTCCCGTGCCGCGCGGCGCGGCCGGAGAGCTGTGCACCCGCGGCTACTCGGTGATGCTCGGCTACTGGAACGAGCCGGCCAAGACGGCCGAGGTGATCGACCAGGCCCGCTGGATGCACACCGGCGACCTGGCCACCATGGACGAGGCGGGGTACCTCAACATCGTCGGCCGGATCAAGGACATGGTCATCAGGGGTGGCGAGAATGTCTATCCGCGCGAGGTCGAGGAATTCCTCTACACCCACCCCGCGGTCGAGGACGTGCAGGTCATCGGGGTGCCGGACGCCAAGTTCGGCGAGGAGCTGTGCGCCTGGGTGCGGGTGCGCGGCGGCCACACGCTGACCGGGGACGAGCTGCGGGCCTACTGCGAGGGCAAGATCGCGCACTACAAGGTGCCGCGATACATCCGGATCAGCGACGAGTTCCCGATGACCGTCACCGGGAAGGTGCAGAAGTTCAAGATGCGCGAGATCTCCACCAGCGAGCTGGGCCTGTCCGGCGTGGTCCCGCCGACGGCGTAAGTGCCGCTGGTCATAGTCATTTTGAAGCCGTTCTTCATCGGACTGTCAGATTCGGTTGGCAGGGTGGGCTCTCGTGAGCACCATGCCGGCGGCGTCTGGTTCCCGCCGAAGACCATCCGCCCGCCGGCCGCCGCCACGGTATGAGCCCGCGGCAACCCCCCGGCCCGGCCTCGTCCAGGCCGCCCTGGCCGTCGTCGGCGTGGGTCTCGGCGCCGTCACCGCGCTGACCATCACCTCAGAGACCGGGGCGCAGTTCACCGCGGCCGGCGGAGTGGCCACGTTCGTGGGAAGCCTCACCGGGATGGTCGGGACCTACCTGGCCATGGTCATGGTGCTGCTGGTGAGCCGCATCCCGTTCGTGGAGCGGGTGCTGGGCCACGACGGCCTGCTGCGCTGGCACCGCTGGCTGGCCCCCTGGCCGATCAGCCTGCTGGTGGCGCACGCGGTGTTCATCACGGCCGGCTACGCGCAGGCGGCCAGGACGGGGCTCTGGCATCAGGTCGGCGTGCTGCTCCGTCAGTACCCGGACGTGCTGATCGCCACCGTGGGCCTCGGCCTGATGTGCCTCGCCGGGTCGATCTCGATCCGGGCCATCCGGCGGCGGGTGCGGCGGGAGGTCTGGTGGTCGGTGCACCTGGTCATGTACCTGGCCCTGGGCCTGTCGTTCGCGCACGTCCTGGCGATCGGGCCCGCCTTCGTCGGGCATCCGCTCACCCAGGCCGTGTGGTGGCTGATCTGGATGGCCACGGTCGGCCTGGTACTCGGCTACCGGATCGGCCTGCCGGTGGTGCGCAGCATGCGGCACCGGCTGCAGGTGGTCGAGGTGCGGCCGGAGGGCCCGGGGGTTGTCTCGGTTGTCTGCTCCGGCCAGCACCTGGAGAAGCTGGCCGTATCCGGCGGGCAGTTCTTCTGCTGGCGGTTCCTGGCCAGGGGAATGTGGTGGCACTCTCACCCCTATTCGCTCTCCGCCCTGCCCCAGCCGCCCTACCTGCGGCTGACCGTCAAGAACTCCGGCGACCACTCGGCCGCGATGGCCACGCTCCGGCCGGGCACCAAGATCATGATCGAGGGTCCGTACGGGACGTTCACCCGGCACGTCCAGCAGCACCGCAGGGTCGTGCTGATCGCGGCCGGCATCGGGGTGACCGCGCTGCGGGCACTGCTGGAGGATCTGCCGCGGGGCAGCCAGCCGGTCGTTATCCTGCGGGCATCCCGGCAGGAGGACCTCGTCCTCGGCTCCGAGGTCCGGGCACTGGTCAAACATGCCCACGGCTGGTATCACGAACTCGTCGGCAGCCGTGAGGAGGTCTCGATCAACGGCCGGACACTGCGGCGGCTAGTC
>Ga0070733_10001859_pt1 | contig 15490 bp, 12 predicted proteins | sample Coa_R1_9_FD_66450 | JGI IMG/M metagenome (GOLD analysis project Ga0070733, IMG submission 66450) | Surface soil microbial communities from Centralia Pennsylvania, which are recovering from an underground coalmine fire - Coalmine... | ecosystem: Environmental > Terrestrial > Soil > Unclassified ... | reverse complement strand
AACCAAATCCTGTGCTCGACGCTGTTGCTAGCGGCGTTGTATGCGCGGGCGATGTATTTGGAGTCGGGCGAGAACAAATGGCGAGTCGCGGAAGGGGTTGCGTATCTGGCCGGGTTCGGGGCTCTGGAAGTAACGGTGATGTATCCGCTAGCAGCGATACTGTACACCTGGTGCGTCGCTCGGAAGAAGGATCGAGGAGCGTGGGCGCTGGTCGCGCCGGCGGCGATCTTCGGCGCGATTCATTGGCTGGCGATTGAGCGGCCTGAAGGCGAGATCTACCGAGTGGTGGTGGATGGACGGATCGCTGGAACGGCTCTAACGTATGCGAAGAACGCGCTGGGGCCGGATGGATCGCCGGGTCGATGGGCGATCGGGGCGGCTGTGACGGCGTTCGTGGTTTGGAGATTGTGGAGACGCGATGCGCGGGTGTTGTTTCCGGTGGCGTGGTTCGTGCTGTTCCTCGCGCCGGTGCTTCCGCTGCCGAATCACATCTTGTATTACGAGTTGACGGTTCCGCTGATCGCGATGGCATGGCTGAGCGGGTGGGCTCTGGAGTCGGCCTGGAACGCGGGCGGGCTCGCGCGAGCCGTGGGGATCGGGCTAGCTGCAGCGTTTTTGGCGGGTTCTTTGCCGCAAATTAATATGGACACGGCGGAGTGGCTGGCACGGACGTCGCGCATGCGGATCTTGGTGCGAACCGCGCAGGCGGCCGCGGCGGCGGCTCCAGGAACAGCGCTGATTTTCAAGGGAGTCGATCAGGAGTTGTTCGATACAGGCTTCGAGGACGAGCCGTTCCGGCTGTTCGGAGTGACGCGCGTGTACCTTGCGCCAGGGTCAGTAGAGCTGCTCGGGAGCGAGCGATTTCGGATTTCGGCGGAGGATGAGGCGAGACTGATCGACAGTGGTCAGGCTCGGGTGATCGAGGCGCCCGCGTCGCGTTGAAATCGCTGAAGCGCAACCGGCACTTGGATGACCCCGGTCCCTTTTGGCAGCGGCTCCAGCGCTTTGCCCACGACCGCGCCCAGCCTTCGCTTTCGGTCGGTGCTTTTCATCGCGTAGCCGGGACTCGACGACGTCACCAGCCCAGATCGCCTTCGCGAATCGCCCCGTTTTCGGCCGTCACGTTGCAGGGGACGATCCCGACGATGGCCATGGGCACTTCGCCCTCCAGATTCGCGTCGATGGAGTGCTGGGTGGCGAGCATTCCCGGCTTCGTCGAGTAATCTCGGCGACGAAGGTCGAATACGGGCGCGCGATTTGGCCAGGGTTCGATGCGCACTGCGCTCGATCACCAGGAGATCGCCGGGTTCATAGAGCGAACTTGGCGCCGCTCACCGCGATCGACTCCGAAAAATCCGCGCCGCTCGATTGAAATCCGGCATCGGCGTAGGTCCCGCCATTGGTGTCTACTCGGAATTTATGCGTGCCATTGGTCATCCCCAAATAGATGTTGCCGCCGCCGGAGCCAGCGCCCGCTGCCGTGTTGTTGCTGCCTGACTGGTTGCTGTCAAGGGAACCAATTCCTGCGGCGGTATTGCAACCCGGGTAGTGTCGTTCAACAACGGGTAGTACCCGGAGGCCGTGTTTTCGCCCCAGTGGTGTTGAGAATCAGGGCCGCGTTGCCGCTGGCCGTGTTGTTGAATCCGGTGGTGTCGCTCCCAAGCGCTTCCGACCCGATTCCGGTATTACCGTTTCCGTCAGTCGGCACAGCATAGTAACCGTTGATATCGATGATGACGTCGGTGGGGTTGCCCGCTACGGGCGCCGACGCCGGCGGAGGCCGAGAACTAACGGATTGAGCAGCGCATCGCGCATCCGGAAGTGTCCATCTGCGGCGATCGCGCAGGCGAGTATTTTCACCTGGCCGGGACCGCTGACGCTCATCGCGATGACACCAGTATAAGGGCGCCGCCCAGTTCTTGAGGGGCGGGTTGAGAGGTTGCTGGGCCTACACTGGCGCAACCGCGAGCGCAATCGTAAGGACAAGGATTTGGCGTGGCACGCTAGACAGGCTATCGAAAAATCGTGGAAAGGGTCAAAGGCGACCGCTAAGGCGCGGAGGACGCCGCGCGGTCCAGCATGGCGTCCAGATCGACGCGCGAGAAGTAGCGTCCGCGCATGATCACAGCTCGGATTTTCCGGGTGTTGTGGATGTCGGCGAGAGGGTTGGCGTCGAGCAGTACGAGATCGGCGAACTTCCCCAACTCGATGGTTCCGGTCTGATTGAGCGCGTTGAAATAGCGCGCGGGATTACGGGTGGCGGTGGCGAGCGCTTCCAGGGGAGTGAAGCCGGACTCGACCAGCAGAGCCATCTCCTGATGCAGACCGACGCCGGGGATGACAGGATTGGTCAGACTGGTGTCGGTTCCCGCGAGGAACTCGACGCCGGCTCGATGCATGTCGCGGACGAGAACCTTATAGCGGTCGAGCAAGGCGCGGATGCGCGCGACCAAATCGTCAAACTGGGCGGGCGAGAGATCCTGCATATAGGGCTTGTCGCGAGGGTGGGCGGTTTTGCGCCAGCTTTCCGGCATGTAGTGAAAGCTGGGATCCTTGACAAGGTCGTCGCCATAGGCGAAGCCGTGGAGCAGCGCGAGCGTAGGCGTGTGCCAGACGCCGTTGCTCACAAAAGCGGCGAATAATTTGGCGGCTTTTTCCTTGTCATAGGTATCTGAGAGGCCCTGAGGATCGGGAAAGCCGAGGATGCGGAGGCGGGCATCGCCGGAGATTTTGTCGTCATTCATGATGCGGAGGCGCTCCGAGCGGAGCGCTTCTTCGTTGGTCGAGCAGGCGAGCAGAATGTTGATGAGATGTTCCTGGCTGCGTTGGCCGGCCTCGGCAGCTTCGAGAGGGCTGACCGCTTCAGGAACGTGACCGGCGAAGGGGATGCCGATGGCGCGAGCTTCCTGGGCGATGGCGAAGTAAGCTTCGCGCGGCAGGTCGTTATAGACCTTGAGAAAATCGTAACCGCTCTGGGCTAGGAGATGGACGGCAAAGCGGGCCTGAGCGTCGGTCGAGACGGCGATGGCGCCGGGCGGAATGCTGGGGGCGGAGAGCATCAAGGGACCATCGAGGAATCCGGAGGCCACGATGCGCGGGACGTCGGAGTGGGAGCGCCATTGCTGGATCAGCGGGAGCGGGATGCCGGAAAACATCTCGCGGACGCCCGTGATCCCGTTGGCGACAAGCATCGGAAAGAAGGCGTCGGGCAAGCCCAAGTGCATGTGCATGTCCCAGAGTCCGGGGATCAGAAATTTGCCACGAGCGTCGATGATTTGCGCGCCGGGAGGGACTTTGATCTTCTTCCCGATGGCGAGAATGCGCCCGCCGGAGACGACCACCGAGACGTCCTTAAGCGGCTTGGCCGAGGTCAAGTCGGGTGACGCGAGATCGATGACGGTGGCTCGCTGGAGGATGAGGGTTTGGGCTCGGAGGGGAATGAGAAGGAAGAGCAGAGCAATGAGAACAGGCACGGGAACACTTCATTATCGCATTGGGGCCGGTCGGGGCTTTCTGGGGAATCGCAACGTACGAGGACCGGAGTGTTTTATGGGCGATCACGCAAAACGTCGCACCCGCCGTTTCCGCGGGTCCGGCGCCGGAAGCCGGGGGCGCGCGCTTGCCTTTCCTGAAATCATATTTCCTGCTTCATGTGATTGCGCGATCATCCTCCAGCGCTGGAACGGCATCGGCAAAGCGGACTCCGTGCTTACGAGAGCATTCCCGGCCGCCCTGTGTACAAAATGTACACCACACTCCGGAGAGCGCCTTGGGCGATGCCACACGGGTTCGGGCGTAAAAGACGGTACAGTTGAGGGGAGGATTGGTCACATTGGCAAAAGAAAAGGCACCAGCAGGCGAGAAGACACCAGAGAAGAAGGAGAAAAAGGCAGCGGAGAAGCCCGTAGGGGAGAAGCACGCAGGGGAAAAGAAGGACAAGAAGGAAAAAGCACCGAAGGCGGACGCGGCCGAGGCTGCGCCCGTCGCGGCGGCGGCTCCGGCTCCGAAACCGCACACGGCTCCCAAGTCCGAGAAGATACCAAAGCTGGCTCCCAGGAACAAAGCTCGCTTGCCGAGGCGGCTGAAGAAAGCTCAGAAGAAGGCGGCTGGCGCGGGGCGGCCATAGCGCAAGCGTTCCCAAGAGTTTCGCATGGCACGCAGTGCGTGCGCCGCGTCGCGGGTTAGCGCGTCGGGAAGCGGTCGTGCAAACGCTTCTCGATTTCCTGCGCCGAAGTCTGCTGCGCCGGGGTGAGATCGTCGGTGTGCACGTTCAACGGCTCGGCGCGATTATCCGGGAAAACGTACGCGGGATCGGTGCTCTCCTTTTGCTCAATCAGAATCTTGTATACGTCCCAGGTGTAGAAGTTCGAGACCCAGGAGCGATAGTCCTCCGAATCGGGGGTGCCGGGCGGAGGCGACTCCAGATTGATGGGAGTGCCGGTGATCAGAGTGTGCTGAGGGCCGAAGAAAATGGGCCGCAGTCCGGCGAGTTTTCCCTCCTCGACCATGTGGCTGAAGTTGACATCGGTGGTCATGTCGTTGAGTGTGGGCGAATGATACGGGTCGGAGTGCGTGGTCGTGCTGCCAGGCCCGTACGACCGGAAGTGAGAGAACTCGAGCGGCGTGATGGTGTCCCAGTTCGAGCCGTAGTCGATGGTGAAGACGTAGCCGGCTTTGAGGATACGGCCCGCGCCCTTTATGAAGCTGCCTTCGCCGAGGTTCACGTAAGTCACAAAGGCTTTGCCGCTACGCGCCAGCTCAAAGGCGTAGACGGGAATGTACTGGCGCAAATGGGCGGCCAGGTCCGGGATGGTCTCGACAGGCACGTAGATCTCGTGAAATTCGATGGCTTCGAGTTTGGCGGCGTACTCGCTTGAAGGCGAGATGGCTTCGAGAAGGGCGATGAAGCCGGCGCGGCTGAGATAGACAGTGCCGCTGTCACGCTCGCGGCCGAACAGCTTTGTCTGGATCGCGGCGCTCTCGCTCTTGAGGCGCTGCTGGAGCGCAGCGGGCATATCCATTTCCAGGCTGTTCCAACCGGCGCGCGGGAGCGTGGGAGCGACGTAGCCGACCTCGGCCGAGCCGCTGGGAGAAAGAACTACTTTGTGGACGCTGAAGGCGTCGGGAAGTTCGTTCGAAAGCACGACGCCTTTGAGGCTGCCGGCGGCGATGGTGGCGGTGGGATCGGTGGCATCGCCTTCGCGGGAATCGAAGCGGGCTCCGAAGCGGGCGTTGCGTTTCTTCTGCGCGGCGCTTAGCGCCGGGGAGCGGTCATAGCACGCGTAGACCAGTTGACGGTTGAACTCGCGCCAGCGCGCGCCCGACTCCGCGGCGGCGCGGCCGTCGATGTAGTTCAGGATGGATTCGGCGAGCGCTCCGTCGCCAGCGCCGAACTCGGCGATGGTGAACTTTTCGTTATCGGAGAGCGTGCCGGCTTTGCGCATGCCGTCCCACATATTGAAGATGTGCTCGGCGATCATGTGGCCGAAGTAGGGCGAAAGGGCGTCGGGGAAGGTGCGGTAATCGCTCACGAAGTTCACGCGGCCGCTCGAATAGTAGCCGACGGTGGGGTGGAACATCACCAGGTCCTGATAGTCGAGGAACGTCAGCAGGGAGTCTTTGACGGCGGGCGCCGCGGCGGCGTCCACACGGATTTCGCCATGGATCTCCCAGGGGTCCAACAGGTCGCCGCGCTCAGCGGGCGAATCGGCGGCGAGGAGCGGGAGGGTCAGCAGCAGCGCCAGCGCGGGCACGGAGGTGCGGGTTCGTGAGGAAAACAAGTGCATAGGGATAGAGGCGTTTTCGGACTTGGAAAGGTAATCCGCCGGAGCTAGTATTTTGCCGCCGGTCGCCCATCAGTATACAACGGCAATTACTTCGTTTGTTCCGAGACCAGCGATTCAATCACACGGCGGTCCATGGGCCAGTGACCGGTTACGAGTGAGTCGTGGGTTTCGAAGCGGCCGGAGACGAGCGCCGCGGTCAGGTCGGTACGCTTCGGCGCCGTGCCCTCCTTCACCACCAAGGTGCGGAGAACGTCGGTGGTGGAGGTGAAGACCCGGGCCAGTGCGGCAGCCGAATCAGACGATGCGCAGTCGACATCCATGCGGATCTCGAAAGTGGCGTCGGGAGAATCCGAAACGCCAGCCGCGGCCTGAACACTGAAGGACGCCTCCCGCGCTTGCGCCAGAGGAGTTAGGAAGGACTGCGTGCCGGCGGGCAAGTTCTTCAGGTCCCTGAAATCCGTCCCGGGAGCGGAAATCCAAAACGCCGATGCAGGTACCGTGATCCCGTTCTTGCCCCTTGGGGGTGAGATCATCGTCACTCCCTGCTGGTTCCCCGAAACCGCCCACGCCAGCACATCGGTGCTCAGCGGATAAAACGAAATGACGCGATCGGGCTGACCAGTGGGCATACTGCAAATCCCGTTGGTGCACATTCCCTGCTGCGCGCGCGCGTATTCGGAGAGCCGCTTCCAATCGAAGCGGCCTCGCGCGGCCGCGTAAACCTCGCCATGCACAAAGACGGCGGCGACGGCGTCGAGGTCGGCGCGGTAATCGAAACCGATATCGTCGGCGAATCGGCGGTAATCCGGGTCCTCAGCCGCCTTCGATTCGGCGAGCGTATCCAGCAGGCCGCTGTCACGCAACTGTTCCAGGTTGACGTAAACCTTGACCGCGCCGACCACCGGGAGAGATTGCATAAGGCGCGACGCGTCGTAGCGTTGCAAGCGGCGCCATTCCAGAAATCCCACGGCGGCTGCGCAAAGCAGCACCAGCGCCGCGGCTAACTGCCATGGTTGAAATCGAAGTCGCACCCTACTGGAAGTGTACGCTATCGGAGTGCAAATCAGCGCGGCCCAGTTATACCGCAACCTGCTGGGCAGCCAGTTCGGGGCGGTGCTTCCACAGCTCGATGTAGGGCTTCAGGTCTTCCATCATCTTGGCGAACTGTTTAGGATCGAGCGACTGCGCGCCGTCGCTCATGGCCTTCTCCGGATGAGGATGCATTTCCACGATCAGTCCGTCGGCGCCGATGGCGACGGCCGCGCGGGCCAACGCCGGAACCAGGCTGCGCTTGCCGGTGGCGTGGCTGGGATCGAGAATCACCGGGAGGTGGGTGAGCTCGTTCAAAACCGCCACGGCGGCGATGTCGCATGTGTTGCGGGTGGCGGTCTCGAAAGTGCGGATGCCGCGCTCGCACAGGATGACGTGCGGATTGCCGTGGGCTACGACGTACTCGGCCGACATCAGCAGTTCCTTGATGGTCGAGCTCATGCCGCGCTTCAGGAAAATCGGCCGGCCGCATTGTCCGAGAGTCTTCAGCAGCGAGAAGTTCTGCATGTTGCGAGCCCCGATCTGGAGGATATCGGCGTACTCGGCGACCATGGAGACGTCGCGGTCGCTCATGACCTCGGTGATGATGCCCAGGCCGGTAGCGCTGCGCGCTTTGGCGAGCAGTTTGAGGCCTTCCAGCTCCAGGCCCTGGAAATCGTAGGGCGAAGTGCGGGGCTTGAAAGCGCCTCCGCGGAGAAACTTCGCGCCGGCTCGCGCAACGATCTCCGCCGACTCCAGAATCTGCTTCTCGCTTTCGACCGAGCAGGGACCGGCCATTACCACGAACTCGTCGCCACCGATGACGACGCCGGCGGCTTTGATCTCGGTCTTAGCCTGACGAAATTCGCGGCTGACAAATTTGTAGGGCGCCGAGATGCGAACGGCTTTTTCCACCTGCGGCATGGCTTCGAGCGACTCCAGGCAGGCGGTGACGTCGCCGGTTCCGACGGCTCCGATGACCACGCGCTGCTGGCCTTCGATGGAATGGACCTTGTACCCGAACTCTTCGATGCGCGCTTTGACTTCGGCGATTTCTTCTGACGTGGAATGTAGTTTCATGGAGATGATCATCGTGGCCTCCTGCTTCCCCTTTTAAAAGCAAAAGACCCACTCTTTCCCGAGTGGGCCGGTTTTTCTTACTACTTAACAGCAACCAACGCCACCCGTTCGCGATTTAGCGGGTAAAGTACCCGTACCAAAATCGAAACGAGCTGGAGCCGTGCCGCATAGAAACCGAAGTATAGCACAATGGGGATGTGAAGAGAACCCTCCGGCTTTCGCCGGTTTTGCTTGCTCTGCTCCTGTTTCCAGGGATGCCGATACATGCGCAGACACGGGCCGTGACGGAGGCCGAGGTGACGCGCATTCATCGGGCTGCGCTGCTGATCGACTCCCACAACGATATCCCGTATTACACGGTGCAAGGGCGGGACATTGCGTCTGCCTCGGGCTCGCCACACACCACCCTGGCAGGTCTCAAGGCCGGCGGCGTGGGGGGACTGTTCTTCTCGATCTGGGTCGCCAAGGATTACGTGCAGGGCAATCGCTCCGCCAACCGCGCCCTTCAATTGATCAACTCGGTTCGCCACGACGTGGTCGAAAAACATTCCGCCGATTTCATGCTGGCCACCAGCGTCAAAGAGATCGAGGAGGCACGCCGGCAGGGCAAGATCGCCGCGCTGATGGGCATCGAGGGCGGCCACGCCATCGAAGACAGCCTGCGGGTGCTGGGCGACTTCTACGATCTGGGCGTCCGCTACATGACGCTCACGCACACCAATACCAACAACTGGGCGGATTCCTCGGGGGACATTACTCGCACGGATGTGAAACATCATGACGGCCTGACGTCTTTCGGCAAGGACGTCGTTCGCGAGATGAACCGGTTGGGCATGCTGGTGGACATCTCGCATGTTTCCGACAAGACATTTTGGGATGCGCTGGAGGTGAGCAGAGCGCCCATCTTCGCTTCGCACTCCGATGCCCGCGCGCTTGCGAACGCTCCGCGTAACATGACCGATGAGATGATTGTGGCGCTGGCGAAGAAGGGCGGAGTCGTCGATATCAACTTCAATTGCGGCTTCCTATCTCAGCGGTACCGCGATGAGTTGGCCACCAAGACAGCGGAGGTCGCCGCACGACTGAAACAGGCAACCTCGGGAAAGAATCTGGGTGAGCTCGAAACCGACCAGGTCGAAGGCAAGATTATCGCCGAACTCGGAGTCAAGCCGGCGACGATCGCGGACGTGGTTGCGCACATCGATCATATCCGGAAGATTGCGGGAATCGACGCCATCGGCATCGGGACCGATTTCAACGGCGTCGAGTGCGTTCCCCAAGGTCTGGAGGACGTCTCAAAGCTCCCCAACCTGACTCGTGCGCTTCTAGAAAAGGGTTACAAAGAAGACGATATCCATAAGATTTATAGCGGGAACCTCCTCCGAGTGATGCGCGCCGTTGAGGTCGGGGCCGGGAAGTGAGAACGTTCGCAAGTGTTGTGTTGGTGCTGGCGCTCGCCGGTTGTACAACCCCGCCGCCTCCGGGGCCGAGGATCGATCCGGCGCTGGCCGGTTTGATTCCGAAGGACACCGTTGTGATGGCGGGCGTTCGCATCGAGGCCCTCAAGCGGGCTCCGGTATATCAGAAGTTCCTGGCGCATCGCAGCCTTCCGCAGATCGACGATTTCGCCGCGCGGACGGGCGTTAATCCCCAGAAGGATCTGTGGGAATTGTTGTATGTCTCGAACGGGAAGTCTGGGGCGGTTCTGGGCCACGGAATGTTCTCGGACGAAGGCGAGCCTAAACTTCAACAAAGAGGCGATAACCGGTTTGGTTATAAAGGGTTTAACTTTGTAGGAAACGAACGGACGGCAATCCTGCTGATCAGCCCGACGGTCCTGGCCATGGGTGACACGGATGAGTTGCGGGCGATGGTGGACGCGCATGAGAAATCGGCCGGCCCTCCTCCGGCGATGGCGGCTCTGCTGGCGCGAATGTCTCCGGCGGCGCAGGTATGGGCGGCTTATGCAGGCGGATCGGTGCATTTATCTTTCGACACAAGCGGGAACCTCGGGAATATCAACAAGATACTGGGCCTGATTCAAACCGGGACTTTGTATCTGGATTTCGCGACTGGGCTCGCAGGAGTGGCAGAAGGAACTTCTGCGACCGACGAGAATGCCGAGCAACTCGAAAGCGGACTGAAAGCGCTGATCGGGCTGGGCCGGCTTTCGGTGTCCCCAAAACAACCCGAGCTTCGGATGGTCTGGGATGGCCTGCGTCCCACGCGCCAGAACCGCGAAGTGAAGTTGCAAGTCGACGAGCCGGAGGAGTCGGTGGAGGGGTTGCTCGACCTGCTGCTCGGGAAGCCTGGGACGAAGTAACCCAACGGATTCTCACTCTTGAGCGTCTGTCACTGAGGAGGACGGCGTTATGCGGCGAGCCGTGATTCGCGCCGGAATTTGCGCTTTCGCATGCGGCTTTGTTTTCGGACAAGCTGCGGAGAGCAACCTCTCTTTCGAGGTAGCGTCTCTCAAGCTTTCCATGGGGGCTTCTTTGGGTAACCCTGGCACCGACGGCGGTCCGGGAACGCGCTTCCCGGAGCGCTACGCCACCGGCATCGCCACGCTGCGCGGCCTTTTGTGGAAGGCCTACGGGCTGGTTGATGCCGAGCAGCAAGTCTCGGGTCCGGGCTGGATCGATACGGAAAGGTACGCCATCGACGCGAAAGTTCCACCAGGAACCACCATCGAGCAATTCCAGCGCATGCTTCAGAATCTACTGGCGGAACGATTCAAGCTGGTAGTCCATCACGAAAGCAAGGTTCTGCCTGTCTACGATCTGGTGGTCGGAAAGAACGGGCCGAAGTTGAGGGTATCCGGTGAAACTCCAAGCGCCACAGTTCCGCCTGGCGCGGGTTTAGACCGGGACGGGTTTCCGGTTCTGCCCGCCGGGCGACCAGGAATTGTCAGCAACTATGCGATCGGTCCATCCGGCCAAGTGAGCCATTGGAGGGCTCAGCAGCAGCCGATCTCTGCCTTTGCAAGAATGCTGGGCCTCCCGCAGAACGCGGGCCGCATCGTTGTCGACAAGACCGGGTTGACGGGAAAATACGATTTTACTTTGTCCTATGACGTGCAGGTACCGGGCGCGGCTGCGGTCACCGACAATCCGGTGTTGACGATCTTCGACGCCGTCGAACAGCAGCTCGGGTTGAAGCTGGTGGACGGAAAAGCGTCTTTCGATAAGATCGTGGTGGACCAGGCGGAAAGAGTACCGGTGGAGAATTAAGCCGCTATTTCACTTCGCGCCTGCAAAAATCCCAACAACCAGCCGCCGCGACGGCCAGTCCGGCAACGCCGCCGATCCACAACGCTGCTCCGACGTTCTGCGCCGGCGGCGTCGCCACGACCAACATCGGAAGGGACCACGGAAAATATTGCTCCCATCCGCCGTTTTGGACGCTCGCTGCGCGCATCAAGATGCTTGCGACCGTGGCCATGATCCCGACACCGGTCGCCACCGAGAATGCGCGCCATCGCAAGCTCACCCAGTTCTGGATCGTAAGCATCAGGAACGCCAGGCCGGCGATCTGAGCTCCCTGACGAAGCATTGCGGCCAAGGGAACGGGGAATCCAAAGTGGACCTTTACCGAGAGGGGTAGCCGCGGAAGAATCGCGCCTGCCACCAGTGCGAAGCATAGAAGCAGCGCAGTGCTGGCCGCTGCCATGGCCGTGACCACCAGGAGTTTTGCGATGTAAAGAGTCCACCGGGGAACCGGTCGCGCGAAAAGGTTCTTCCACTGATTTTCGGAGTGATCGAGCCCCGCCATGAGCGCGGTCTCCAGCGTAATGAACAGAGGCAGCATGAGAGCCGCCCAGATCAAGAGATTCAGGTTCGTCAGCACCATCCACTGGTTGCCCGCGGGGTTGCGCATGCGCAGTACTGAAAATGGAGCCTCAGCTACTTCAAACAGAATCAACACCCCGATGGCAAAGGGAACAATTACGACCAGCGCCAGGGCGCTGGTCCGCTTCATCTTCAGCGATTCGGCATAGAGGACTCTGAAAAGCATCATTGATCCCCTTCGGTTAGTTCCAGAAAGGCATCTTCAAGCGTCGAGCCTTTTGTCGCGAGGCTGGATACGGCGACACCCGCCTGAACGAGGATCGCGTTGATCCGAGCCGCTCCTAAATCGCTTCCCGGCTCAATCAGCAGGTGGTTGCCTTCGCGCGTGACTGTGCGGCCGAGGCTGGCGAGCAGCGCGAGCGCCCGCTCCGGCTGATCCACCTCGACAACGATCCGTTCACTTCTCCGAAGGCGCAGTTCCTCGGGCGTCCCCTCGAACTTGAGTTGGCCTTGAGAGATGATCGCAAAATGGGTGGCGACTTGTTCCACCTCGGCAAGAAGGTGGCTGGAGAGAAATACCGTCATGCCGCGCCGCTTGGGTAAGTCGCGCACCAGAGTCCGGACCTCATGGATTCCGGCGGGGTCCAGGCCGTTGGTCGGCTCGTCGAGCAGCAGCAGCTCGGGCGCGCCAAGGAGCGCCTGCGCCAGCGCCAGACGCTGTTTCATGCCGGAGGAGTAATTACGCGCAAGGCGGTCGCCGACGGCAAGCAAATCCACGGTCTCCAAAGCCTGGTCGACCGCGGGCTTGGGCAGACTGAGGAGCCTGCGATGCACTTCGAGATTTTCCCGACCGGTCAGATGCGGATAGAGCGACGGGGACTCGACCATGGAGCCGATGCGGCGTAGCGCGGCGATTCTTTCCGCGGCCAGCGGTCTCCCAAACAGGAAGACAGCACCGCGGTCGGGCCGCTGGAGCCCGAGCATCATTCGAATGGTGGTGGATTTCCCTGCTCCGTTCGGTCCCAGGAATCCGTAGACGCTTTGAGAGGGCACGCTCAGGCTCAGCCCGCGCACAGCGGCGGTGCCGCCGAATGTCTTCCAGACGTGTTCGATCCGAACCGGGGCTTCCATTGATTGAGTGGACAGGGACTGAATTAACAGACACCGAAGGCGCGCGGAAGTTTCCGCCCTCGTGGACATATTGCCGCGTATAATTGAACTGAAGATGACGCTTGCAGCACTTCAACTCGAGAAACACCTTCCGGCAACGCTCACCGCACCGGGGTTGAGCGAAGCTGACTTCCTGGCCCTGGCAGAGGAGTTCCCCGATTGCTTCCTGGAGTACACCGCGGAGGGAACCGTCCTCATCATGCCGCCTACAGATCCCGACACCGGCGCGCGCGTGATGCGCGTCGCGTATCAACTGATGCAGTGGAACGAGATTCACGGACGAGGCATTGTGACTGGAGCCGACGCCGGCTTCTTCTTTGCAGATGGCTCGCGACGTTCGCCCGACGCGGCCTGGTTCGAAGCCGACCGCTGGCGGAAATCGCAGAAGAAGGGAACGAGGTTCCCCCGTTTCGCGCCCGATTTCCTGATTGAGGTGCGATCTCCCGAGCAGCGCGCCAGGCCGCTTCGGGAAAAAATGGAAGAGTACATGGCTAATGGAGTTCAACTCGGTTGGCTGATCGATCCGATTGCGCACTCGGTCGCAATTTACCGGCCTGGACGCGAGCCTGAAGTTCTGAACAATCCCACAACTGTTTCCGGCGAAGGACCGGTCGAGGGCTTTGTGTTGGATCTCAGTGGAATTCTGACCGATTCTTAGGTACCTGCGCCGTTTCTTGGCTCTTCAGGCTTCCTAGGCGGAGGAATTGCATCGCCGAGGTTCATCGACCCGCCGCCCTCGCTGACATAGTTGCGATTCCAGGAGGGGATCTCGACTACGACGTCGCCGGTAACCACGGCCTGACACGCGAGGCGCGAATGCAGGGTCAAACCCGGAGCCATATCCAGACGATCCAGTTCGTCTTCGTCGGCTTCGGAAAGATTGCCGTCGCCGCTCTTGACGATCACGTGGCAGGTGGTGCAGGCGCACTTTCCGCCGCATGCATGTTCAATCTGGATTCCGAAGTTGATGGCGACGTCCAGAATGGATTCGGGCTTGCCGTGTTCGTCGTAGGGAATCTTCCCGGATTCGTACTCGACCGTCTTGTCGAGATTGGTGAACGTTACCTTGGGCACTCTTCCATTCTAGCGGCATCGGCTATTCTGGTTGTTCATGTTTCACGTTTTGGAAAAGAGAATCGCCGGCGCGATCGCCTCGCGGATCAAGTCGCAGTATGGAGTCGAGACGCCGGTGCAGACGGAGCAGCCGAAGCAATCCTCATTCGGGGAGATCGCCTTGCCGGCCGCGTTTCAACTGGCGCGCGAGCTGAAGAAACCACCGCGGACGATCGCGCAGGAGCTGCTGGCGGATGCCGGTGTGATCGAAGGGGTCGCCGGAATCGAGATCGCCGGGAACGGGTATTTGAACGTGAGGCTCGACCGCGGCTATTACGGTGCGGGGCTGCTACTGGCTGGCCCGGAGGAGCCCTGGGAACCAGCGGAGGCGATCGCCGGCAAGATCATCGTCGAGCACACCAATATCAATCCCAACAAGGCCGCGCATATCGGGCACCTGCGCAACGCGATCCTCGGCGATACGTTCGTGCGCATGCTGCGCTCCACCGCCCGCACTGTAGAAGTGCAGAATTACATCGACAACACCGGCGTGCAGGTGGCCGACGTCGTAGTCGGGTTTCTGCATCCGGAGATTTTCCCGCAAGCTACGGCGAAGACGGAGCCGTTCGATTACCTGTGCTGGGATCTTTACGCCGCTGTCTCTGCTTATTACGACCAGCACAAAGAGGCTCTGGAGTGGCGGCGCAACGCTCTGCACGCCATCGAGTCCGGTCAAGGCCCAGTGGCACGTAAGGCACAGGAGGTGTCGGACCGGATCGTGCACGCGCATCTGGCGACCATGTGGCGGTTGAACGTCACCTACGACGTACTGCCGCGCGAAAGCGAAATCCTGCACTTGAAGTTCTGGGCCACTGCCTTCGAACTGTTGCGCCAGCGCAAGGCGATTTATCTCGAGACCGAGGGCAAGAACAAGGGCTGCTGGGTCATGCCCGGGGCGGCGTTTCGAGAGGGGCAGGAGAGCGAGGAGGAGGACAGCAAAGTCATCGTGCGTTCGAACGGCACCGTGACGTATGTCGGCAAGGACATCGCGTATCAGATCTGGAAATTCGGGCTGCTGGGCAAGGATTTTCATTACCTGAAGTGGCATACGTATCCAAATGGGCACGTGGCTTGGTCGACGACCACGGAACCTCAGGACGATTTGCAGCACTTCGGACGGGGCGTGAAAGTTTACAACGTCATCGATTCCAGGCAGTCCTATTTGCAGGACGTGGTGGTGGCGGGATTGCGCGCCTTGGGCTTCGAAAGGCAGGCGGACGCGAGCATTCATTTCTCCTACGAGATGGTGGCGCTGACGCCGCGCACGTGCGTGGAGCTGGGCATTCCGCTGTCCGAGGAGGACAAGAAGCGGCCATATATAGAGGTCTCGGGACGCAAGGGACTGGGCGTCAAGGCCGATGACTTGATCGACAAACTGATCGAGAAGGCGCTGGATGAGGTGACCTCGCGGCATGCGGAGGAGCCGGAGGAGGCTCGGCGCGAGGCGGCCACCAGGATCGCCATCGGGGCGCTGCGCTACTTCATGCTGAAGTTCACGCGCAATTCGGTGATCGCTTTCGATCT
>Ga0070733_10001857_pt1 | contig 15501 bp, 17 predicted proteins | sample Coa_R1_9_FD_66450 | JGI IMG/M metagenome (GOLD analysis project Ga0070733, IMG submission 66450) | Surface soil microbial communities from Centralia Pennsylvania, which are recovering from an underground coalmine fire - Coalmine... | ecosystem: Environmental > Terrestrial > Soil > Unclassified ... | reverse complement strand
AGGGAAGCCGCCGGCGGGCGCTCGATCGACGAATTGGCTCGGCTTCGCGATGAGGTGCTGCTACAACTGGTCCAGATTCGGATGAAGCAGGCCGAGTCAGTCGAAGCTGCTGCGCATTAGATCAACGACGTGGAAGATCGAGCCACAAAAGCAGGCAATAGTGGAGAAAACATGACGACAACCTCAATATCACCCACCGCCGCAACGCTACCCAAGCCGAATGGCGACTTCTATCAACTTATCCAATCCCTAAACGACGGTGACAGAGCGGTCCTGCAGAAGGTCCGCGCATTTATGGAGACAAGTGTAGCGCCCGTGATTGACAAGTACTGGGCGGAAGATGCTTTTCCGTTCGAGCTGTTGCCCGGCATACGCCAACTGAAGATCTCAGGGGCCGGATACGAAGGCTACGAATGCGCAGGCGGGAGCACGTTGCTCGCCGGCTTCATCGCCATGGAAATCGCGCGGGTCGATTGCTCTTGCGCCACTTTCTTTGGAGTCCACAGTGGGCTTGCGATGGGATCAATCTTCCTGTGTGGCTCGGAGGAGCAGAAGCAGAAATGGCTTCCGCCGATGGCTCGGCTCGAAAAGATAGGCTCCTTCGGATTGACGGAGCCACTGGTTGGTTCGGGAGCTTCGGGCGGTCTTTTAACGACCGCGCGGCGAGAGGGTGATACCTGGGTTCTGAACGGGCAGAAGAAGTGGATCGGGAACGCCACTTGGGGAGACCTCACGATTATTTGGGCCCGTGACGTGGCAGACGGACAGGTGAAGGGCTTCATCGTCGAAAACAAGAAGCCCGGTTTTAAGGCGGAGAAGATTGAACACAAGATGGCCTTGCGCGTCGTGCAGAACGCGCTGATCACTCTCGACAACTGCCGCGTTTCGGAAGAAAACCGCCTCCAGAAGGATACCTCCTTCCGCGATACCGCGCGTGTCCTGCGCATGACCCGCGCGTTTGTAGCGTGGGAGGCGGTCGGTTGCGCGATCGGTGCTTATGAGCACGCACTCGCCTATGCGCAAACTCGTGAACAGTTTGGAAAGCCGATCGCAAAGTTCCAGCTCGTCCAGGATCTGCTCGTGAAGATGCTTGGCAATATTACGGCATCGCTCTGCATGGTCGTACGCCTGTCGCAGTTGCAGGATGAAGGCAAGCTGAAGGACGAGCACGCGTCCCTGGCCAAAGCGTTCTGCACGGTCAAAATGCGCGAAACGGTCGGGTTCGCACGCGAGCTGCTCGGAGCAAACGGCATCCTGCTGGATCACCAGGTTGGCCGCTTTGTCGCCGACGCCGAAGCGATCTATTCATACGAAGGCACGCGCGAGATGAACACGCTGATCGTTGGTAAAGCGATCACCGGTTTCGGTGCGTTTGTTTAAGGAGCATTCTCATGAGTTCATCAGCAATCGCGGGATTGACGCTCGAAACGGTTCTTTACGATAAGAAGGGCGGGATCGCTTACATCACGCTCAACCGCCCGAAGGTGCTTAACGCACTTAACAAGACGGCCATCGCGGACTTGAACGCCGCCTTTGAGAACGCACGAGACGATTTGGAGGTCCATGGCGTTATCCTGACCGGCGCCGGCGACAAAGCCTTCATCGCCGGCGCGGATATTAATGAGGTAGTAACCGATACGCCTGTTCAGGCGGAGGAAAAAACACGGCGCGGACAGGCGCTCATGACCCTCATTGAGAATCTCGGCAAACCTGTAATCGCAGCAGTCAACGGGTTTGCTCTGGGCGGCGGTTGCGAAGCAGCGCTTGCCAGTACAATCCGTCTCGCCGCTGAAAACGCAAAATTCGGGTTGCCTGAAGTGAAACTCGGGATCATGCCGGGCTACGGTGGGACGCAACGGCTTCCCAGACTCGTCGGAAAGGGCGTGGCCTTGCAACTCATTCTCACCGGCGGCATGATCGGTGCACAGGAGGCGTACCGCGTTGGGCTCGTGAATGAGGTGGTTACGGCCGCTGAACTAATCGGCCGTGCGGAGGCGATCTTGAAACAAATCGCCGCCAACGCTCCCCTATCCGTCAAATACGCGCTGCACGCTGTGAACAACGGAGTTGAGACGAGTCTCCCGGAAGGTCTTCTTCTGGAAGCTTCGCTCGTGGCCATCTGCACGTCAACCGACGACAAAAAAGAAGGGACGTCCGCATTCCTTGAAAAGCGTCTGGCGAAGTTTCAAGGCCGTTGAGAAGGGAACGCAACTATGAACAGCGATAATATTTTTTCCGGGTTGAAGGTCGTGGATCTGTCGAGTTTCATTGCGGGCCCGGCCGCTGCCGTGATCTTGTCCGATTACGGCGCGGACGTGATCAAGGTCGAACCTCCAACGGGTGACACGTGGCGGATCGGATACAAGGTTCCGCCCCAACCGCGATCCCACGATAATTATCCGTGGCACTTAAACAACCGGAACAAGCGCGGACTGGCGCTCGATCTGAAGTCCCCGCAAGCGCAGAATATTCTGGAACGCCTGGTCAAGTGGGCGGACGTCCTGATCGTCAACACACCGCATCCGGCGCGTAAGAAGCTGAGGCTGGAGTACGAGGACGTTTCGCAGTGGAACCCCCGTCTGATTTATGCGGACCTGACTGGTTACGGGGAAAAGGGGCCCGACGCAAGCCTTCCAGGATTTGATATCACTGCGTACTGGGCCAGATCCGGATTGCTGTCTCTGATCCGGGATGCCGGCGCCCCACCCACTCTCCCGCCGTCAGGCAGCGGAGATCACGCGACCGCGGTTACTTTGTATTCCGCGATTGTCACGGCCCTTTATAGGCGCGAGCGTACGGGGAAAGGCTCATATGTCACGACGTCGCTTCTCGCCGCAGGCGTTTGGGCCTGCGCCGTCTTCGTGCAGGCTGCGCTTTGCGACGCGGCGTTCTTCCCCTTGCACGACCGTTTGAAACCGCCGAACGCTACGCTCAATGTATATCGGGCCGCTGATGATACGTGGTTCTTGATTGTCGTCACGCCGGACCACTGGCCGAATCTCGCAAAGGGAATTGGCCGCCCGGATCTGTTAACGGACGCACGATTCACGGATCCAGCTAAGCAAATGGCGAATTCGGGCGAGCTTACGGCCATTCTGAACGAACTCTTCGCCACCCAGCCGATGTCGCACTGGCGAGAGGTCTTCGATCAAGCCCACCTTACATTCGGCGTCGTTCACGCTCCCATCGAAGTGGTCAAAGATCCGCAGCTGCGGGAGAACGACATCGTCGTGCCTATCGAAGGCGCCGGAGAAAAGGTGAAACTCACGGTGAGCAGTCCTTTGACCGTGCACGGCGTTTCAAAGGTTGCAGCCCGTCGCGCCCCCGCAGTTGGCGAGCACAACGATGAGCTGCTGAAGGAACTGGGATTCAGCGGCGACGAAATTACCCACTTCCGTGCCAGCGGTGCGATCCCTCATGCCGCTCACGAAACCGAAGTCTCTGGAGGTGTGCGATGAGTAAGGCGCCGACAAGTAAATCTGATGTTGAAAATTCGAGCGCGGTGAAAACCGCGTACCAAGCCACGATTGCTCGTCTGTTCTTCTTGGATCTGGGGGACGGCCGAGTGATGTCGTGCAAACCCGATGGGTCTGACCTGAAGACGATCGTCACGGAAGCGCGGAAACTGCCCGATGGCGTTGTCGTTGACGTCGAGGCCGGCCACATTTATTGGACAAATATGGGCAGCGTCGCCGTTAGCGACGGTTCGATCTTTCGCGCCGATCTCGACGGAAAGAATCTGGTGACCATCGTTCCTGAGGGGGGCACGCATACGCCCAAGCAACTTCAACTCGATAAGCCAAACGGCAAGCTGTATTGGTCGGATCGCGAGGGCATGCGGGTAATGCGAGCCAATCTCGATGGATCCGGCATCGAGACGCTGATCGAAACTGGCCACGGCGACAAGGACCGCCGCGATGCGAGAAATTGGTGCGTGGGAATCGCGCTTGATGTGGACCACAGGCATCTATATTGGACACAAAAGGGACCCGACAACGCCGGCCAGGGGCGAATTTTCCGCGCCGGCATCGACATCCCTAAGGGTCAAGCCCCCTCAGCGCGTAAAGACATCGAGCTTCTTTACGACGCTCTTCCTGAGCCAATCGATCTGGATCTCGACCTCCCCAATCGGACTATGTACTGGACCGATCGCGGCGACCCGCCACGGGGCAATACGGTGAGCCGCGGCCCCATGGACATAACACCTGGGGATCACAAAGATCCGGAAATTATCTTCAACCACCTCATGGAAGGGATTGGTTTGGCCCTCGATTTGAAGAATAATCGCATGTTCATGACCGATTTGGGGGGCTCCGTGTATAGTTGCAACCTGGATGGGTCGGGCAAGAAGACTCTTCTGTTCGCTCAGGGCAATCTGAGCGGAATTGCCTACGCGGAAATTCCATCTACTTCAGAAAAGAAGAGGTGACCCATGAACGAACTCTTGACGGAGCGCTCCGGAGGACTGCTGAAACCTCCCCAGCGCCAGCTATTGGAGCAGGCCGTTGCCCGCGAGGTTCAGGAGTTTGCCATGCGCGTCTCTTCGGCTGAAACCAAAGAAGCAATTACTACATGTTTTGCGAAGCGCCGTCCGGGCTTTAGCAAAACGAAGGCAGCCCAGACGCCAGTTCAGGCGTCTTGACGCGGGACGCTCGTGCTAAACGGAATTTCCATGAAGGAGTCTCAGGAAACCGGTCCAATACGGCAGGTCGCAGCCACGAAACTGCCAACGTGTTGGGGTGTATTTCGTATGCTGGGGTTTGAGCGTCAGAGCATGGCTCAACACTCGCCGGAAACGGCCATCGTGCTTGTGCTCGGTGAGCCGTCTGGAAGAGTGCCACTTGTTCGGATTCACTCTCAGTGCTTTACGGGTGACGTCCTGCGATCTCTTCGTTGCGACTGCGGAGAACAATTAGAACTGGCGATGGGAGTGATCGCCGCGGAAGGGTGTGGTCTCTTGATCTACGAACAACAGGAGGGGCGCGGAATAGGCCTGATGGCAAAATTGCGGGCCTATGCGCTGCAAGATGAAGGTCTGGACACTGTTGCGGCGAACCACGCACTTGGTTTTGAAGCAGACTGCCGGGATTTCGGCCTGCCAGCCGCGATCCTCGATGTTCTCGGAATCCAACGTATTCGCCTGCTTTCCAACAATCCAGAAAAGCGTCGCGCGTTAGCTAATGCTGGCATAGTCGTCGAGCAGATTCCGTGCGAGGCACCGCCGAATCCTCATGCCCTCAGGTATCTAAGAGTCAAGAAACAGAGCATGGGTCACACGCTCTCCTTCGTTTGAGGATCTCAGGACATGTTCGCTGAGTCTTTTGAAAGTCTCGAAACTACATATGCAGCTGCGTTGCTGCACGTAAGCCAAGGATCCCGAACAGTCTCATCAATCTGTGAGGCACTCGCAGAGATCCGAGCCGGACGCATGATCGTGGTCGTCGACGATGAAGACCGCGAGAACGAGGGAGATCTCATGATCGCCGCGGAGATGATCACGCCAGAAGTAATCAACTTCATGGCCACTCATGCACGGGGGCTGATCTGCCTCGCCCTTACCGGGGAGAGAGCGGACGCCCTCGAGTTGAGGCAGATGGCTTCAAGAAATACTTCCTGCGGCGGCACTGCCTTTACGGTTTCGATCGATGTGAAGGGGCGAGGCGTCAAAACCGGAATTTCCGCATACGACCGGTGCCAGACTATCCAGGCGGTAATCGATCCAAGTACGCGGCCTGAAGATCTGGCAAGGCCAGGACACATCTTCCCGCTTCGTGCCCGGCGGGATGGCGTATTGGAACGGCGAGGCCATACGGAAGCGGCGGTCGACCTTGCTCGCCTCGCTGAGCTGAATCCTTCCGGTGTGATCTGCGAAATCGTCAGAGATGACGGCGACATGGCGCGACTACCTGATCTCGTCCGCTTCTGTGCTAAGCACGATCTCAAGATGATCAGTATCACGGAGTTGGCGCGGCATCGCTACGAGCGTGAGGCAGACCAGCTCTGGATGCACATGGAGATGGCTTCATGATTTACGTCCATTCCATGGGCCGCGGTGTGCGGTATTATCCGGATCAGCCGGCACTCACTTTAAGCGACGACTCGAGGGTCACGTTCGTGCAGCTCCATGATCGTGTCAAACGTTTGGCGGCTGCACTTACTCAGGCTGGTTTCCAGCCAGGAGACCGCCTGGCGCTTCTCCTGCCCAACGGCCCCGAATATATCGAGTTGGTATATGCGTGCGGTTGGTTGGGAATCATTGCCGTCCCAATTAATACACGTCTGTCGCCGGGCGAAATCGATCACGTGCTTGCCGACGCTAGCCCGCGTGGTCTAATCCGGCACTCTACATTGCCCGCACCCCAGAGTCACGTGCCCCTCGAGTTTATCCTCGACCAGGGACACTTGGACGGACTGAGCGGTACCTGTCCGGATCCGTGTTACGATCCCCAGGCAATCTTAACCCTGATCTACACAAGCGGCACCACTGGTCGACCCAAGGGCGTGATGTTGACGCATTCCAGTGTGTTCGCCAATGTAAACAATTTCAATTACTGGATGCGATACAAGGAAGGCGGCCGATATTTGCACGCCGCGCCCATTTACCACATAGCCGATTTTCCTGCGATGTTCGCGGCTCCTGCGTTCGGCGCTTGCCAGGCGACCCTGCCTCGATTCAACCCGTCAAGCTTCTGCGAGGCCGTCGCCAAGGAGCGGATTTCCTCTACAGTTCTGGTCCCGACAATGATCAACCTGCTGCTGCAGTTCGTAGAGAACAATCCAAGTGACTTAAGCAGCCTCGAGGTACTTGCTTATGGTGGATCGCCAATGGCGCCGGAGCTTATCCGTCGGACTCGAAGGCTGCTGCCAAATGTCAAGCTCGTTCAGGTATACGGCCTCAGCGAGACAGGATTCCTCACGGGTCTGCAGGAGAATGAACATACCGATGATCACCTCCTCTCGTGCGGGCGGCCTTGCCCCGGTATCGAAGTTCTGGTTACCGACGAGTCAGGCAACCCGGTTGAGACTAGTAAGACAGGTGAGCTGGTGGCGCGTGGTTCGAACGTGATGAGTGGTTACTGGAACAACGAACGGGAAACGGCGGCGGCCTTCAGAAACGGCTTCTTTCGCACGGGAGACATCGGCTATCAAGACCGCGAGGGATTCTTCTATTTGCTTGACCGGCAGAAGGACATGATCGTAACAGGCGGGGAAAATGTATATTGCGGTGAGGTTGAGGCCGTTATTCTCAACAATCCAGCTGTACGGGAGGTGGCAGTTTTCGGCATTCCAGATCCGCAGTGGGGAGAAATAGTGGCAGCATGCGTCGTGTTGAGGCCCGGCATGCGACTCACTGTGGAAGATTTGGTCCGCTACTGTCGACAGAGCCTCGCGAACTACAAGGTTCCTCGGCATGTGGCATTCTCCGAGACGGATTTGCCGAAAAGCGGCCCCGGGAAAATACTGAAACGGCTCCTGCGCGAGCGCTATTGGGTGGGTGCCGAGCGCTCAGTCGGGCCGGTGACTGCATAAATCGCATGGAGCGGAATATGTTGGTGAACGAGTCGTCCCCCGCCTTCAACTCGCCCTCTCTCACGACGAGCCTTGAGCAACATGGACTTTCTGCGCGCAAAAGCCGAGGGGCGCAAGCTTTCGATGGTTACATGTTACGACTACACTTTTGCCCGTCTCCTGTCGAACAGCCCAATTGACGGAATTCTCGTCGGAGACAGCGCCGCGATGGTAATGCAAGGACATCCTTCGACGCTCTCAGCAAGCACCGAATTGATGCGCCTCCACACAGAGGCGGTCGTCCGCGGCGCAACGGGCAAATTTATAGTCGCGGACATGCCATTTCTTTCGTTCCGAAAAGGGATGGCTGCGGCGCTCGACTCGGCGTCGATTCTGATGGTCGCCGGCGCATATGCAGTTAAGATCGAGGGTGTCGACGGGCATGAAGATGTAATTCAACGAATGGTCCAAAGCGGTATACCAGTGATGGGCCATGTCGGGCTGCAGCCTCAATCCGTGCATGCCTATGGAGGATTTCGAGTTCAGGGGCGATGCAGCGACTCGGCGCGAAATATCGCCCGGCAAGCCACTGCTCTAGAAGAACTTGGCGTTTTCGCGATTGTGCTGGAGTGCGTTCCGACAGACCTCGCCCGTGATATCAGCGCCGGCCTTCGAATTCCGACGATCGGCATTGGCGCGGGCGCGGGATGTGATGGACAGATATTGGTCCTTCAGGATCTGCTCGGCATGAACAGCGATTTTCGTCCGAAATTTGTGCGCCCCTTCCTCGACGGTGACCGGTACGTTCTGGAGGCACTGGCAAGTTTTGACCAGGCTGTGAAAGCAGGGACGTTCCCGGCTCTTGAGGAGAGTTACTCTTGATGAACGTTTCCGAAACTCTGGCTGCCTGGCGGACACGTCGACGCGCCATTGATGGGGGCAGTATTGGTCTCGTCCCAACAATGGGAGCGCTTCACCGGGGGCACAGTTCGCTCGTGGAGCGATGCCGCGCAGAAAATCAAGTTGCCGTGGTCAGTATTTTCGTTAACCCAACTCAGTTTAATGACCCCAGCGACCTCGAGCGATATCCGCGCCACCGCGACCAGGATCTTGCCGTGTTGCAGAGCTTGGGTGTTGACGAGGTCATCCTCCCCAGCGTGCAGGAACTGTATCCGCACGGGTACCGCTTCCGCGTGGAGCCGCACGAGAGCGATCTAGTACTGGAAGGCTCGCATCGGCCTGGTTTCCTGCAGGGAGTCTTGACCGTCGTGCTGAAACTGCTGAACTTGGTCCGGGCGGATCACGCCTACTTCGGAGAGAAGGACTATCAGCAACTGAAGATCATCAGCGAGATGGCGCATGAGCTCTTTCTTCCTACACAAATCATTCAGTGCCCGACCGTGCGAGAGGTGTCGGGACTTGCGATGAGTTCCCGAAACGCACTTCTGTCGGAGGAGGCCCATGCCAAGGCCGCCCATATGTTCCGAGCCCTAACAACCGCCTCTAGCTGCGCGGAGGCAGGGGCGATCCTGGAAGCGCAGGGTTTTCGGGTGGAATATCTCGAAGAACGCTGGGCCAGGCGGTTGGCCGCAGTGAATTTAGAAGGAGTCCGTCTTATCGACAATGTGGCGCTCGAAGAGATAGAAACGCAGCAATTCTTGAGCTGAGGATACAGCGCGGTTGATTGACTTGGGATCCTTACCATGCTCCTGCACCAGTTCGCTGGAAAGACATGATTGTCATGGGCGGCGAGAATATTTACTCAGGCGAGATCGAAGCGATCGTATACCGTCGCCCTGGGGGTTTGGCGCAGTTTTCGGAACACCGGATAACAGAGTGGGGCGAACTGTCAGTGGCCTTCGTTGTGTTGATGCTGGGACGAGCGCTCAGCGCAACTGAGCCAGCTGATCTGAGCGAGATTGGCGACTCTGCCAAAGCCCCGATCCCCCAAAAGCTGCCCGATCCGCCTCGTCGTGCTCCGCCTAGTGCCGTACTTCGCCCCATAGCGTGACGGTACTGCCGCAAGCCTCGATGGCGATAGGATTTCGGCAGCCGCAGATACCAAATGGGATCAGCCGCGGGCGCCTAAGATTGAATAACCTCTGCGACCGTAGGAGGATGGCGCTTGTTGTCAGCGCGCCGGACAACGGTTCTTTTAGTGTGCAGAGCGTCGGTTGCAGAGATCCCGATCGCAGATCAGCATTGTAACGAGCACTTACTCCACCGAGTCTTAGCCGCTGCTTCCGAACGTTAGACAGTACAACGCCGATCGTCCGAAGTGAAGATCTGAGGAGACGCTTGAGCACGACCGAAAGGAAGAGATCATGGATTTCAGATCGGTTTATCATTCTAAGCTGACGACGCCTGAAACGGCGGTTGGGCGCATCTCCTCGGGAGTGAACCTCTCCATGGGTATGGCAATGACAGAGCCTCCGGCGCTACTCAAGGCATTGGCCGATCGCGCGGCTGCCGGCAAGGTTGATAATCTTAACATCTATTACTGCGAGTCCACACGAATCGCCGGGAATACGATTTTGCGCTACGAACTTACCGAACGCATTCGTCCTTATTGCATGTTTCTAACTGCCGTCGAGCGCGCGCTGATTAAACGAGGTGAGCAGGAGGGCCGCAAGAAAATATTAACATTCGTCCCCAATAATTTCTCGCAATCGCCGCGAATCCTGACCGAGCACATCGGCATCGACACGTTCCTCGTGACGGTATCACCGATGGACGAACATGGGTATTTCACGTTCGGCACGGGGAACGACTATTCGAGCAAGGTGGCCCGCACGGCCAAGCACCTAATCGTGGAGGTCAACAGCCAGATGCCGCGTGTTTATGGTTCGCTTACAGAGCTCCACGTTTCGGAGGTTGAAACGATTGTCGAGAACCACGTGCCACTTCTTGAGGTGCCAGTCCACGAGACAGCACCAGAAGACCCGGTGATCGGCAAGATGATCGCCAAGATGGTGCCCGATGGCGCGTGCCTGCAGATGGGTGTCGGTGCTTTGCCGGACTTCGTCTGCTCTCAGCTCCGGGACCGCAAGGATCTTGGAATCCATACGGAGGCGCTTTGCCCTGGAATGATCGATCTGATCAATTGCGGGGCGGTAACGAACCGGCGCAAGGGATTAAACCAGGGAAAGACAGTTTTCACATTCGCCATGGGACAAAAGGTCATGTACGACTTCCTGCACAACAACCCTGCCGTTGAGAGCCATCCCGTGGACTACGTAAACGACCCCAGTGTCATTGCTCAGAACGAAAATGTGATTTCCATCAACGCGGCCTTGCAGATCGATTTGACCGGGGCTGTCAACGCCGAACACATGCTAGGGCACCAGTACAGTGCCAGCGGAGGGCAACTCGACTTCGTACGTGGCGCGTATGCCTCTCGCGGCGGGAAGTCGATCGTCGCGTGCCACTCGACGGCCGCGAAAGGAAAGGCATCGCGCATCGTGGGGCGTTTGGAAGGGCCAGTCACGACGCCTCGCGTCGACACGCACTTTGTAGCTACTGAGTTCGGATGGGCGGACCTCAAGGGCAAATCCTCGACCGAACGGGCGAAGGCCATGATCGAGCTAGCACATCCGGACTTTCGTGGGGACCTCGCCGCATCAGCGAAAGAACTCAATTTGATTTGAAGACGTTTCGGGAGCACGCTGTTCGATGAGTCAACAGTCAATTCCCAGTGGAACCCACCGCCTCGGCCGAAGTCGATGCTGTTGTTTTAAGGCGTCTCGTCAACGTTGATGGATGACCAATGAAGACCTGAATCAGAACGCACGAATGCATAGCGTCTTTTAGGCCGCGCTGCCAACCGGCTGCGGTGCTTGGCTGCTATAAAGGTTGACTTCCTCGGCCGCCGTCCGACTAATAATCTCACGGGCTCTGGTGATCTCGTCGGCAGTGTCATGCGCAATCAATAGAAACTTGCTCGCTTCGAGAGCGGCGTCATAACGGAGGATGCTGTCTTTCGGTATGCCGATGCTGTATAGGCCGGCTCCGATTGCGCTGACGCCACCGACTACTAGTGCCCCTTCGAGCGCGCTCACGATCCAGCCGACCAGCGGACCGGCTGCCAGTACGGCCCCGATTCCCGGCACTGCAAAGAAAGTTGCCCCGAATAACAGCCCCCAAAAGCCGCCCCAGAAACCGCCCAACGTTCCCCAATATTTCATACGGTCGCCGGCATTGTAATACCCGACGACGTGTTCTTCGGTGTGATAATCCTTGCCTACGATAGAAAGCTTCTTGATATCGAACGCAGCTCGCTGAAGCTCCCGAACTGCCTCCTCAGCGTTTTCATGATGGGCGTACACCGCAACTACGACGTCATCTTCAGTCACGAATCGACTCCTTTCGATTTGGTTGCCCTAAAGAAAAGCACATCGCTTTCCAACCTTGATTTCTTTAACGTTAAAGCCTTCACGAGTTCTGATTCTTCAGCCTTGGGTCGGCTCGCCGACGACTTTGTCGGCTTATGTCGTCCAGTGAGCATCAACCATGGTTGACGGTTACATCTCCGCGTTAGCCCTATGATGCAGCGCCAACACGCTGACTGTTACTCGATCATCTCGCCCGTGGAAACCGCAATCGCGATATCACCACACTGCTCTTCATAGGGAAGGAAACTGTGAAGGTCCCGCGCTGGACCTAACCCCCGGTAACTCCGGGGGCAATTCGTGATGACATTCATGGTAGAAGCTCGCCGGAAACAAGAATGAAGGAACGCTGGTCTCAGCTTGGAGCGCGGGCTGAGACGCAGCGAGGCGGCCGAGCTGTGCGGACCGCCACGGCGGTTGATCGAGCACTCCCAGCCTTACGGCCGGCGAGTTCAGCGCGTAAGCGAGCCGCGTTCTCGGTCTGCCGAAGAGATGTCAGGAGCGATCCTCGCGAAACCCGGCTGACTATCGGGGCGACCAGCCATCGAAGGGAAACCGGAATGTCGCGGCTCAACCCCATCGCCTCGAGTTCGAGGTACACACCGCCGTCGCGTTCAAAAAAACGCGTGGTGCTGAACAGCCGCCAAATGACGCCACTGCCTTCGCCGTCAGGCAAGAAATGCTGGGCACCGGAGCCGTACTCTTCTATTTCCTGGATTCGCGTAGACCGGGAAACGCTGTACACCCGTCGATCATCGACGTGGAAGTAACAGGACTCGTAATCGGTATCGAGCGCGGTCTTAATAAAGAATGACTTATTAACGAGCAGCATCGAAAAGCGGTCTTCGGCTTCGCTTGTGGCGATTACTTTGGAATCAAGCACAACAGGCTGGTACATCTCTTTGAACCGGGCGTAATCGCGCACGACCGGCAGTACATCGTTGAGAGTAGCGTGAGCGATAAAGACTGCGCCGACCCAATCGTGAATCAGTCCAGACGGTACTCTCTTCGGATTCTCCGGCCCGACTGGCGCGACGACAATTTCGCCTGCCCGAACCTTCGCCAGCCGGTCGTGAGCTTCGTCCACCCACAGGAAGGTCTTGCCAGGGCCCAGACGCTGCTCCATCCGCTTGTTTGCGGAGTCGACGTACTCTACCCATGCTTTCAACGTGGCTGGCTCAAGGCTGGCCGGCCTGACTGCCGCCGGAAAGAAGAGGATGGTCAATAGAATTGTCCAGGTAGAGCACTCGGCGGTTACCATTCCGGGCATAACTGCGAGGGCGGTCGTTTGCTTCATGCGGTTTGATTGGCAGTTAGTAAGCCAAAGAGGAAGCGCTCAGAGTCAATTCGGAAAAGGAAGTGCGTCCTAAGAGCTTGTTTCTACCTAGTCACGGATGAACCAAATGTCATTCTTCGACTGGCCCCATCGCAAAAGCGTATAGTGACAAATCGTGCGTCCGTCGTTGGTGAAGATCCCTTTGAGCGTGGAACCAATCCTCGTCGGGGCTCCCAATGGGGCTACCACGCTCTTGCCAGAGGTGGTACGCCAGACTCTGAATCGTCTCGTAATCTACATCACGGTTATTCATGACTTCTCATCCTTTTACTTCGGGTATCCGACCTGAATGCGGTGACATGATCGACGCGTCACGGGGCGTCCTTCAGCCAGCTCTAGACCTTGCTGCCTATCAATAATATGAACTCACCGAGGATTCTCGGGTTCTCAAGATTCCGACGCGATGTCTCGTAGGAACCACGCTCGCCGTTCTGTTTGATCTATCCAACTCTCGATGAGACTTGTAGTGGCGACGTCATTAAGCCCGGCGCAGAGCTCGTGCGTAACGCGAAGGAATGCGACTAACTGAGAATTATCGTCGCGAAGGACTAACAACATCTCCCGTGGCGAAACGCTGCCATCGTCATGGTCCTTGAGCCTCTGATGTCGGGCTATGTCTCCGATTGAACGAAGGGTGTATCCTCCGATCTTCCGGGCTCGCTCAGCGATCTCATCGGTCATCTCGAAGATTTGGGCGGCCTGCTCATCCAGGAGCAGATGGTAATCGCGAAAGTGGCGTCCGGTCATGTGCCAATGGAAGTTCTTGGTCTTGACATACAGGCTAAACACGTCTGCCAGCAGTTGTCGCAACGTACTGGATATTTCCGCTGTCGCTTCGCGGGTCAAAGCGAGTCCGCTGGCACCAACCGTTATAGTCTCTCGCATTCGCTTGTCTTCCTTTCCTTGCTAGGTTTGAAGCTCAACCCAGGGTTTTCGTTCTTGGGGTAGCGCCAAAGGTAACCGAGGCCAGAAGCGCAGCCAATCGCTGCATGTCCTTACGCACGGGCTCGGGCCAACTGTTGCGCCCCCGCACAAGCACGCTCGTCCACTTGTGTCAAACTGATGCGCAATAGGCGCGCGCACTCCTCTCGAGATATCGCGAGCAGAATACGCAAGACGAAACACTTGCGGAAGCCTGCGGCGAGACTCATTAGGCGGCTTAGTTCAAGCGGCAATAGTGGTATTGCCGATGAGTAATCCCCCACTCCGGACTCAACCTCCGCGCTCCGTATTGCTGCGACCACTGTCAGGCGGATTAGTGATCCAGCCGAAGGCTGGTCGAGGTCCATTGAATCGATCGCGTTACACACCGCAGCTTCAGCGTCGCAGACATTCCCGACGAGGAGAAGGGCTGTTATGAAGCTCTTGGTAAGATCTTTTTCCCTAACCAGAGATGCATACTGTTCCTCGACGTGCGGTCTCTCTTCCGTGTCCTCATGGTGTGCGTACACAGCCACCACGAGGTCATTTTCAGTCACGAATCGACTCCTTTCGCTTTGGTTGCTATCAAGAGGAGCACATCGCTTTCCAACCTTGATTTCTTTGACATTAAAGCCCTTCACCAGTTCTGATTCTTCAGCCTTCGGTCGGCTCGTCGACTACTTTGTCGGCTTATGTCGAACAGTGAACATCTCGTGAGCATCGGCAGTGGGTTGATCGTGTGATCGGTGCGGTGAATAGAGGTCCTCACGCGGAGGTCAAACCCAATAAGGGCTATAGGAACGATGCTCTTCAGTGTTGACCGGAGAGAATTCGTCGAATTGGAGGCGCCGAAAGGAACGTATCCCGTAGCGGTTCTGACGGAGGTAGCGAATCTGCTAGTCGAGTAATCGTATCCACGCTAAGCTTCCACTGTCCCCGCACCAACTCAGGATCTGTAGCAGCTTGGGCTGCTGTGGCGTGAACCCGCCACGCAGCAATGGGTATTTCCCATCGTTCGACAATGCTCAACGCCTTACCGATACAGTCTGCCACCGCGTCATGATCTCCGGAGATCATGGCGACTCGCGCGTTTGCTTCCCAGGCGAGTGCCTGATGGGTTCGCTCGCGTGTTTTCAGGCTTGCTTTCAGGAACTCCTGGGCTTCCCGCCGTGCTTCCTCGATATCACCCTTTGCCAGCCATATATCTGTCAACGCCGAGTGCAGCGGCATTCGCCAGTACCAGTCGAGCAATACTCTTTGCCGATCCATTCCATCTCGCGCGATCGAGAGATCCGCCAGCGCCCCGTCGATTTCTCCCGCACCCAATTTGGCAGAGCCGCGCAAAAT
>Ga0070733_10001856_pt1 | contig 15505 bp, 12 predicted proteins | sample Coa_R1_9_FD_66450 | JGI IMG/M metagenome (GOLD analysis project Ga0070733, IMG submission 66450) | Surface soil microbial communities from Centralia Pennsylvania, which are recovering from an underground coalmine fire - Coalmine... | ecosystem: Environmental > Terrestrial > Soil > Unclassified ... | reverse complement strand
CTCGAAAAGGATGCAACCGAAAAAGGCTTTCTCCTCATTGCCCGCAAAGCCCGCGCCGCAAGCCTTGCCACGCCCGCGGCGAAGTGACTTTGCCGTGTCAATCCACCGCGCTTAGAGAAAACGAGAGTTAATCTCTAGTGGAGATGAAAATGGAACCAAGTGGATGGGTGCAACAAAGCGCCGGATATCCCCGTAGCGCCCGGCTCGAAAATCGAGGCGTAGGTGAGGAACAGAGTCAGCGCGATCATGACGATGCTCATGGTCCACGCGACCACGTTGAAGGCCCATGAGTTGACATAGTCGCCCATTAAGTCACGCCGGTTGATCAGCAGCAGAATGAAAATCAGGACCACCGGCAGCCAGATGCCGTTTCCCACCTGCGAATAAATCAGGATTTTCCACAGCGGCGCTCCCGGCAGCAGCACGATCCCCGCGCCGACAACAATCAGGAGGGTGTAGAGGGAATAGAACGCGGGGGCTTCCTTGAACTTCCGGTCCAGTCCGGATTCGAAGCCAAGCCCTTCGCAAATCACATGCGCGGTGGAAAGCGGCAGAATCGAAGCGGCGAAAAGCGACGCGTTCAGCAGCCCGAAGGCGAAAAGCCAACCGGCCCACTTCCCTGCCAGCGGGATCAGCGCAACAGCGGCTTCCTTGGCGCTCGTGACGTTTGTCAGTCCGTGCTTGTTCAGGGTGGCCGCGCAGCAGACGATGATGAAGAACACGATCACCATGCACGATATGCTGCCCACCAGCACGTCCCACTTCGCTTGTTTGTATTGGCGCGGCCCCACGCGCTTCTCGACGAACCCCGCTTGCAGGTAAAAGAACTGCCAGGGCGCGATGGTCGTACCCACCAGGCCGGTGAGCATCAGCAGATAGGCGGCGTCGAAGTGCATGGAAGGGACAACGGTCTCATGCGCGGCGAGCATCCAGTCCGGCTTCGCGAGGAACGCCGAGAGGACGTACGAAAGATAGAAGCCGCACGCCACGAGAAATATCTTCTCCACGGCGCGGTACGAACCGTAAACAACCAAGAGCCACACGGCGATCGCCGCCAGCGGCACCGCAACGTACTTGCTCACGTGCATCACTTCGGAGGCTTCGGCGACTCCCGAAAACTCAGCGACGGTGTTGAACAGATCCACGGCCAGCGCTGCCACCATCACGAAGAACGTGGAACGGAATCCGAATTCCTCGCGGATCAAGTCGGAAAGCCCTTTTCCAGTGACCACGCCCATGCGCGCGCACATTTCCTCGCTGACGTACAGCGCGATGGTCATCGGAATCAGCGACCACAGCAGGTGATACCCGAACTGCGCTCCCGCGCTCGTGTACACGCTGATGCCGCCCGCGTCGTTGTCCACATTCGACGTGATCAGCCCCGGCCCTACAACGGCGAAGAACACGGCGAGGCGCCGCCGCATGATGCGCGAACGCCGGGAGAAATCCCGGCTCCGCGTTTTCCACGCGTCGAACGCTCGCATCAGTGTGGGCCAGGTGTTCATCACTTCTTCTCTGCCGCCTTGGGCTTAGTGAAATTGTGTTCGCCACCTTAGAGGCGATGAGTTCGTTCTGCTTTCATTCAGGCGTTAAATCTTTGCGCGCAAGCGGCTGACGATGTCGTCCACCGTGATCGCGCCAATCGGGTGGCTCTGGGCGTTCACGACGGTGAGGCTGCGCAGGTTGTATTTGTCGAACAGCTCGAACACTTCCTTGTCTTTCGTATCTGGCTTGACGGAGAGGAGCGGCTCGAAGGTCATCTCGGACATCCGGGCTTCGCCGTCTGCCAGAACAAGGCGCGCAATGGGGACCGTCCCGGCGAGCTCCGAATCACGGTTGATGAGCACAATGTTGTCGAGCTGGTCGATCGGAATTTCGTGGAAGCGGATGTGGTCCACCACCTCGCCGCGCGTGGCATCCTCTCCCACCACGACCACTTCCGTGGTCATCATGCCGCCGGCCGTGTTTTCCTCGAAACTCATCAGGGCTTTCACCTCTCGCGCTTCGCGATGCTCCATCTCGTCGAGCACTTCCTTCGAGTCTTCGGGCGAGAGGGTCGAGAGGATGTCCGCGGCGGTGTCCGGGCTCATCTCTTCGATGATGTCGGCAGCTTTCTCCGGATCGAGTTTCTCCACGACCTGCGTTTGAAGGCGCTTGTCGAGCTCGGAAATGGTCTCGGCGGCAGTTTCTTCATCCAGCGAGTCAATGATGGACTGGCGCTCGGCCGGCGACAGCTCTTCCATGATGTCGGCGAGGTCGGCCGGATGGAGTTCGGCGAGCTTGGTGCTGGACATTCGCAGCTTGACGCGCCGGAGCGGATTCTGCTCGATGAGGTTGACGAACTCCCAACGGATCGTGCGCGCGGGAAGCTTGACCTGGATGCGTCGGATGGCCATCGGCGGAACGATTCCTTGCAAGAGGCGGCGCACGGCTGACGGCAACCCCACGTCCACTTGCGTGATGCGCAGTTCGGTGTTGCCGTTCACGCGCTGGTCGGCAAGGTCCACGTCGTTCACGCGAACCACCTTGCGCCCGTTGGTGTCAATGATCTGCTGGTCGAGCAGATCCTTGCGGACCGCCAGCCAGGCTTCGTTCGGATGGTACAGCTCGAGGGCCGATTCATCGGTTGTGAGGTTCACCCGTCCCGGGGCAACGGACGCAATCTGGTCGTGCCGCGCCACCAGGGGGCGGTATTGGCCGCGGCCCAGCAGCAGCCGGGATACCCGGTTCGGCTGGTCGGCTGGCTCGATGAACAATTCCTTTACGCGGCCAACAAAGTTGCCGAGCGAATCGTACGTCTCGGCACCCAGGACTTCCGTTGCGTGCAGCATGGCGACTCCTTCGAGCAGAGCTTCGGGGGCTACCGGACCTAATCGGCCCGCTCCGGCCAGCACCCACACCGGGCCGCCAAAAAAAAATGCCCGGAGCCGAGGTTGCGCCCGGCCACGGGCAGACTGAAATCTCCCGATTACTCTTGGCCGGCTCTCGCCTCCCCGGGTCCCCCCTCAACGCGGGCCCGGCGAACAAAAACGAGCGGGAAGCCCTCCGGGCGGCGCTTCAAGTTCCCCAGGCGCCCGGCGAAACGGCTACTTCCCGGCTCCGAATTGGACGAGCTTTCCATACTTCACTTCACGCTTGTCCCCGATTTGACTAGTAAAGGCAGAATGAAACTTTGTCAAGCGAAGAGTGCATGATTAGCGATTTTTTTGTGCGCGGAAGAGCATATTTTTTGGGTTGCGGCCGCGCCGACGGCAATCGGCGGCATAGAGGTCCCAATAGCTTGTCCGGATGTAGTCCCGAAGCGAGAATCCGAGCGCGCGAGCGGTGCGATCAATCGTCCGGGGAGTGCCTTCCAGTTCGAGAAACACGCCGACCGGTGTTTCATCCAGGTCCAAATGAAGTCCTCGAAAACGAAAGCTCGACCGGTATTTGTCGTAGCGGAAGCTCGCGCGGAATCCAATCGAGCCAAGGGTCCGTATGAACTGCTTGGGGTGCGGGATCGCCACCTCACATTCGAGCTTTTCTTTGTAGCGCTGGGCCGAGCTGCGGCTGGCGGACGGCCCGACTGGCGCCTTCGATGTAAGGACGGCGTTCCTGGCCCCGGCGAGAACGAGGACGGTCGGCGCGGGGGTCTCAATACGAACTCGTAGAAGGCGGAAGCGGCGGCGCAAGTCCGATTGCGGCGTGTCGTAAAGCGTGTTCTGTTCGAAAACGCGCCCATGGCAGATTGCACCGAGGAGTCGCAGCCGCTTGAGAAGCGCAGGCACATCAGAAACGCGAAGCTTGATTTCAATCTCGCGGTGGCCGGGTGCATGCCGGGGCATTGCCTCAGTATAGACCAGCCGTAGGCACAACACAGCCCGCGGAGAAAGCAGCGTCGAGGCGATTCGCGCGGCAGCGCTCATTGGCAGTTGCCAAAGGCGCGCGCAAGCCAGCATAATCGCTTTCCTACCGGACCAAATGCACGTTCATGACTGAGCCGACAACTCCATTGATGCAGCAGTACCACGCGCTGAAAAAGCAACACCCATCCGCGCTGCTGCTCTTTCGGCTGGGCGACTTCTATGAGCTTTTCTACGACGACGCCAAACTTGCCTCACGCATCCTGCAAATCACTCTGACCGCACGCAACAAGGAACGGGGCGACCCCGTGCCTATGTGCGGCGTCCCCTACCATGCGGCCGAGAACTACATTGCGCGGTTGATTCGCGCAGGCCACAAAGTCGCCATCTGCGAACAAATGGAAGAACCCGGGCCGGGAAAGAAACTCGTGCGCCGCGAGGTGATTCGCGTGCTGACACCGGGAACTGCCGGTGGCACGGGCCTCCTCGAAGCGAAGGAGAACAATTTCCTCGCGGCGGTGGCGCGAGGTGCTCGCACATCGCGCGGCGTCGGCGAACAAAGGCAGCTTCCGGGGATGCAAGCCGCTGTGGGGGCCGCAGCGAGAGGCGAAGAAGTGATCGGCCTTGCCTACGTGGATCTCTCGACCGGCGATTTTCGCGCCACGGAATTTGCCGGCGAAAAAGCCGAAGCGCGATTGCGCGATGAGCTGGGAATCCTGCGGCCTCGCGAGGTGCTGCTCCCGCAGGCCGTGACGTTGTTCCCGACCGAAGCCACGAAGGACACGAATGGCTTCGGTGCGGTGGAGACCCGCGTGGAGGAGTGGATCTTTGAAGGTCAATATGCAAGACGCCTGCTTGAGCAGCAGTTCCGCGTGGCGGTGCTGGACGGCTTTGGCTTAAACGGCCACACGCAGGCGGCTTCGGCAGCGGGCGCGATCATTCACTACTTGCGCGAAACGTCTGCCATCGGCGCCCGGAAGCCCGAGGACACGGCGGTGATACCCACGCTCCGGCCTGCCGGGGTCGGGCTCGAGCACCTCAACCGCATCACGTACTACGAGCAGCAGGACGCGATGGTTCTCGACCCGGTGACAGCGCGAAATCTCGAGCTGGTCGAGGCGTCCGTGGGCGAGGAATCCTCGGCGACTCTTTTGCGGGCGATGGATGAGACAGCGACGGGCATGGGCGCCAGGCTGCTCCGCACCTGGATTCTGCGCCCGGAAATCTCGCTCGCGGAAATTACAGAGCGGCTCGATGCCGTATCTGGTTTGAAAGCGCGGACTGTTGGCCGCGAGGAAATTCGCAAGTCACTCGAAGGGATTCTGGACCTCGAGAGATTAACGAGTCGCATCACGCTCGGAGTGGCTATGCCGCGCGACCTGCTGGCGCTCCGCGCTTCGCTCGATAAGATCCCACGCTTGCGGGAATTAGTCGCCGAGATTACGCGTTCACGACAGGACAGCGCACCGGGGGCCGCGAGCACTGCCGAGCCGAGACTTGCGATGTTACGCAAACAAATGGATGAGCTTGCGGACGTGCGCGACATCATCGCGCGCGGCATCGCCGATGATCCTCCGGCCATGCCGAACGACGCGGGAGTGATCCGGCGCGGGTTCGACACGGAACTGGACGAGCTGCGCGATATCACAAAACAAGGCCGGCAGATCATCGCTGCGATGGAAGACCGCGAGCGCAAGCGCACCGGGATTGCATCGCTGAAAATTCGTTATAACCAGGTGTTCGGCTACTACATCGAGCTTTCCAAGGCAAATCTGCATCTCGCGCCATCAGATTATGAGCGCAAGCAGACGCTCGTGAACGCTGAGCGGTTTACGTCAACAGAGTTGAAGGAGCACGAGCGGAAGGTGCTATCGGCCGAGGAGCGCGTGCTCGAAATCGAGCGGAGACTCTACTCCGAGATCCGCGAAACAATCGCGCGCGAGGCAGGAAGGCTGCGGCAGGCGGCTGCGGCCATTGGACAATTGGACGTCCTCGTCAATTTTGCGCGGCTCGCGGCGTCACGAAACTACACCCGGCCGGGGTTCACGGAAACGACGCTCGGGCAGGCCGGTGAGGGTCCCCAGGAACGAAGCGCCAGCCGCGGAATCCTGATGATTGCAGGCGGGCGGCATCCGGTGATCGAAAAACTGCTCGAAGAGCGGGGCGAGCGATTCGTTCCGAATGATTTGTATCTCGACGACGAGTCGCAGTTCCTGCTTCTCATCACCGGGCCAAATATGGGCGGCAAGTCCACTTACCTACGGCAGGTGGCGCTCATCTCGATACTCGCCCAGATTGGCTCATTCGTGCCGGCGGCCGAGGCGAAGCTGCCGCTGATCGACAGAATTTTTACGCGCATTGGCGCGTCCGACAATCTGGCCCGTGGGCGCTCAACATTCTTGGTGGAGATGAGCGAAGTGGCCGCGATCCTGAACACGGCGACGCCTGCAAGCCTGGTGCTGCTCGACGAAGTGGGGCGCGGAACTGCCACCTTCGACGGGCTTTCCATCGCGTGGGCGGTGGTCGAGGCGCTCCATGCCGGCGCGCGGCCGAGGACACTCTTCGCGACGCACTATCACGAATTAACGGACCTCGAGCTATTGCTGCCGGGCGTGAAGAACGTGCATGTCTCGGTGCGCGAAGCGGGAAGCGAGATTGTCTTCCTGCGGCGAGTGGAGCCGGGGAGCGCGGACAAAAGTTACGGAATCGAAGTCGCGCGTCTCGCAGGACTGCCGCAGGACGTGATTGTGCGGGCACGCGAGATTTTGCGAAAGCATGAGCAGAGCGAGGAGAAGCTCACCGAAGAGCTGTCGCCGGGCGCGAAACCGCTTGTGGCTGAGCAGGTGAGTTTCACGGCGATTGATGAGAAAGTGCTCGAAGCGCTACGCGGCGCCGATTTGAACAAGCTGACGCCGCTCGAAGCGCTGAATCTCCTGGCGGCACTACAGAAGCAGTTGGAGTGAGCCGGAACAAAGGCAAGAAATGCGAACCACAGATGAACACTGATAAACACCGATAAATACAGATGAGCGAGGATAAAACGGAGCAAAATCCCAAGCGAATCGGATGAGTATTGCTAAGAACGTATAAATGCAGATGAGAGGCGCTTTGAGACGATAAGGTTCATAACTCCCATCGTGTCTTCCCTGTTTTCTGCTTCGCTGTCGCGGCCTGGTTGCTTCCTTGCGTCTCAGCTTTCTAGTTTCTCTTCTTATCTGCGTTTATCTGTGTTCATCTGTGGTGAAATTGATTACCGGCTGTGGCGAGGACAACGATGCGCGTGCTGGGGATGATGTCGGGGACGTCGGCGGACGGCATTGATGTCGCGCTCGCGCGTATCTCGGGCGCGCCGCCGAAGTTGTCGGTGAAGTTCGAGGCGCACCATCACGTTCGATTCCCTTCTCGTGTTCGGGATGCCATTTTGCGACTCGCGAACGGCGCGGCCACGACGACCGCCGAAGTCAGCCAGCTGAACTTTTTGCTCGGCGAGGAATTCGCGGCGGCAGCCATCGCTGCGTGCAAGCGGTGGCGCATTCCACTTAGACAAATATCGCTGATCGGTTCGCACGGCCAGACAGTTTTTCATCAGGGCGTACCGACGCGTTTCGCCGGCGCGCAGCGCGTAGCTTCGACGCTGCAGATTGCCGAGCCAAGCGTGATTGCAGAGCGGACAGGAATCACCACGATCGCCGACTTTCGTCCCGCCGATATGGCCGCCGCAGGACAGGGCGCGCCGCTCGTGCCGTTCGTGGACTATCTGCTGTATCGCGATGCGCGGCGCGGGCGCGTCGCGCTGAACATCGGCGGCATCGCGAATATCACGGCGATTCCGGCGGGTGCTCGCCCAGCGAACGTCTTCGCGTTCGATACGGGTCCGGGAAACATGATTGTGGACGCGCTGATAGAGAGCTTCACGAGGGGACGCGCGCGCTACGATCGCGGCGCGGGAATGGCAATGCGCGGGCGAATGATTCCGAGCTTGCTCGAGCGGCTGATGCGTGATCCGTATCTGCGGAAGGCGCCGCCCAAGACGGCGGGGCGGGAGCAGTTCGGGCGGGCGTACACACAAGAATTGCTGGCATGGGGAAAGCGGCGTCGCGCGCGGCAGGAAGACCTGGTACGCACGGCGACCCTGTTCACGTCCCTTTCGATTGCGGATGCTTTGCGAAGATTCGTTCTCCCGCGCGCTCGCGCGCGCCAAATGATTGTTGCCGGAGGCGGCGCGCGGAATCCTCTGATGATGGCCCAGCTTGCGGCAGCGCTGCCGGAAATTGAGATTCTCCCCGCGAGCGGCTTCGGGGTCCCCGAAGACGCCAAAGAGGCTTTCGCGTTTGCGGTGCTGGCGTACGAGGCTTATCACGGACGCGCGAACAATCTGCCGTCGGCAACCGGAGCGCGGCATCCGGTGGCAATGGGGAAACTCGTCCAAGTGCGAAAGCAGAAGAAGAGTAACCACAGATAAACACAGATGGACACAGATAGAGACAATGAATTCCCGCGTAACGGGGTTATGGTGCTGGCGGCGCTCCTTGCTTGCATCGTGCTTGCGGGGTGCTCTTCCACAAACGATTCGCGCGAAACTGGAACCGTCAACTTCTTAATTGAGTCCATGCCGACGAACCTCGATCCGCGCATTGGCACAGATGCGAATTCACAATACCTCGACGGGCTGATTTTTTCGAGCCTGGTGGCGCATGACGCCGAAATGAACATCGTGCCAGACCTTGCCGAGCGATGGGAGACGCCGGACCCCGTGACCTACGTGTTGCATCTGCGGCGCGGCGTGAAGTTTCATGACGGTCGCGCGCTGACTTCCGCCGACGTGAAATTCACGTTCGACTCGATCCTGTCGGGTGGCGTGAAGACGGCAAAGCGCGGAGCGTTTCGCATGGTTCGATCGATCGAAGCGCCCGATGACGCCACAATCGTATTTCACTTGAGCGAGACGTATGCGTCGTTTCTGTGGAATCTGGCGCGGCCCGGGGTCGGGATTGTCCCGCGCGGTTCGAGCGCCGCGGAGATGTCGCAGCGCCCCATAGGAAGCGGGCCATTCCGTTTCGTGAGCGCGACGGCGGATGAGGAGATCATGCTCGAGCGGAATCCGGACAACACGAGCCGCCAAGAGGCGGGCGCTACCGTGGTTGACCGGGTTAGGTTTCGGATTGTGCCCGACGCGATTGTTCGTGCGCTCGAACTGCGCAAGGGCTCGGCGGATGTGGCGATGAATTCACTCGCGCCGGATATGTCGGTGACGCTCGCCGAGGAAGGGCTTCTCGCGGACGAGCAGCCGGGCACGATGCTTGGTTACGTGGCATTCAATTTCGATGATCCGATCCTGGCGCATCGGGAGGTGCGCCAGGCGCTGGCATTTGCGACGGACCGGGGGACCTTGATCCGGTATCTGATGCGCGGGCAAGCGCGCGCTGCGTCGAGTTTGCTGCCGCCGAATCACTGGGCCTTCGAGCCGAACGTGAAGCAGTACGAGTTCGATCCAGCGCGCGCCGGGCAACTGCTCGACGCGGCGGGATTCCCCCGTGGCGCAGATGGTGTGCGATTTCACCTCGAGATCAAGAGTTCGACCGAGGAGTCCGCGCGCATTTTGACCGAAGCGCTTGCGGATCAGTGGAAGCACGTGGGAGTCGTGCTGGACCTGCGGCCGCTCGAGTTCGCAACGTTCTATGCGGATATCACGCGAGGAAGTTTTCAGCTTTACACGCACCGGTGGGTCGGAGGCAACAACGACCCCGACATGTTTGAGTTCGTATTCAGCTCGAAGAAGATGCCGCCCGATGGCGCGAACCGCGGGCATTATCGCAATGCGGCGCTCGATTCCCTGATTGACCGGCAACGTGTCGAGATGGACCGGGACAAACGAAAAGCGCTTTTATCGGAGATTCAGAAAATTGTCGCCGAAGACGAGCCATACATCAACCTGTGGTACGTCGACAACGTGTGCGTGCACCGCAAGCGGCTTGAGAATATCTCTATCTCGCCGACCGGAGACTACGAGTTCCTGGAAGCAGCGAGACTGCGATAGCGCGGCTAGAAGGATCGCGCCGCGTCCTCTGCATTGTCGAATACTTCAAATACCGTGTAGAGCCGCGTGAGCTGGAGCATATCCTGCATCAGCGGACTCAGGTGCGCCAGCTTCAGCGTGGCCCCGGCCAATTGCGCGGAGGAGAAGAGCCTGGCGAGGAGGCCGACACCGGCGCTGTCTATGAAGACGACGTCTCCGAGATCGAGCACGATGCGCTTTGATTCGGTCAGCGCGCCTTTGACAAGGTCGCGCAGGCTCGCGGATTCTTCGCCGAGAACCAGACGCCCGCTGCATTCCACGATTGTGGCCCCAGCAAATGTGCGTGCTGTCAGACGGAGCTTCATCAAACATCTCCTCCAACCGATCATCGGAGGTGACTAACTCTTGTTCGTCAGCCGTGAAGGGCCTTCTGGATATCGGACTCATCGACTGCACCTTCGCGGACAATGGTCCAGTCGTCGCCCGTGATGCGAACAATGGTGGAAGCGAGCGTTGCTCCCGTGTCGCCACTATCGAGGATGAGCTGGAGGCGGTCACCGAGCTGTTTGGTGATCTGCTGCGCATTCGTGCAGGATGGAAAGCCGGAAAGATTCGCGCTCGTGCCGGTGATGGGTCCGCCAACGGCTTCGATCAGTGCGGTCGTGATGCGCGAGTCGGGCCAGCGCAGAGCGACGCGTCCGGTGTTGCCGGTAACCTTAAGCGGAATGCGATGGGTCGCTTCGACCACAAGGGTCAGCGCCCCAGGCCAGAATTTGTGCGCCAGGACGAGGAACGGGTCCGGCACGTCGCGGATCATGGTGACCGATTGTTCGATCGAGTTCACGAGAATGGGCAGGGCTTTCGTTTCCGGGCGGCCCTTGATGCGATAGACCTCTTCAATCGCGGCCAGATTGAACGGATCGGCGGAGAGGCTGTAGAACGTGTCGGTGGGGATGGCGACCACGCCACCCCGCTCGATGAGACTTGCGGCGTAGTTGACCGTAGTGGGCTCGGGCGCGTCAGATGAAATTTTAAGGACTTCGGCCGGCAATTTGCGCTCGCGGCGGGTTACGCCCTGATTCTGCGGCAAGCTACCATAGCCGAAGCAGGCGAATCAAGATGGAGGCCGGGTTTACGCGGCTGGATGCGAATGTTAGGCTTGCGACATGGCGGAGCGCGCGATGGGTGTTCGGAGCAGGCGGCCGGAGGTCGGGCTTCGTTCGAATGCGGGCGAAGCACGAACGGATTTGATCACGAGCCGCGAGAACCGCTGGCTCAAGATATTTCGCGCGGCACTGCGCGGAACGGGTCCCGCAACGGATGAGCCGCTTGCGGTGGAAGGGCCGAAGCTGATTGAAGAGGCCGTGCGGTCGGACCTGGAAGCGGAAGCATTGCTGGTGAGCGAATCCGGCGAGCGCGAACTGGCGCGAATCCTGCGCGCGGCGGGCGAGAGCGACGCCGGGATTGTCCGGGAGCGCGTCCTGCGCACGACGGACAAACTGTTCGCGAGCGTTGCGGGCACGGAAACGCCGCAGGGGATGGCAGCGCTCTTTCGGCCGCGGGAGTGGACGTTCGATGATTTGCTGCGCGGGCGGGCGACGCGCGCGGGCGCCTATCGCGGCGATACTCCGCTCGTAGTCGTGATGGCTGGAGTGCAGGACCCGGGGAACGTGGGCACGATCGTGAGATCGGCGGAAGCCTTTGGTGCGACGGGAGTGGTCGCATCGCGCGGGACAGCGGACCCGTGGTCGCCGAAGGCGCTACGCGCGTCGGCGGGATCGGCACTGCGGATGCCGGTGCTGCGCGGGATAGCGATCCCGGTGCTGCTCGCGCAGCTCAAGGTTGCAGGCCTAAGTATTCTTGCGGCGACGTCGCGTACGAGCGATGTGCGAGTGGTCGAGTGGAGCGCGCCGGTGGCCATTCTAATCGGAAGCGAAGGCGCCGGGCTGCCGGCAGAAGTGCTGCGAACGGCGGATGCCACAGTGGCGATTCCGATGAGCGAAGAGGTTGAGTCGCTGAATGCCGGAGTGGCGGCGTCGCTCTTGCTGTACGAAGCCGCGAAGCAAAGATCCAACGCGGTGCGGGAGTAAGGAAGCGGGCATGGGACTGTTTCGAGCCATCGAGCCGGAAGAAGAGCCGCTGGCGGGCAGGCCGCTGGCGGACCGGATGCGTCCGCAAACGCTCGACGAATTCATCGGGCAAGAGGAACTGCTCGGCCCCGGCAAGCCGCTTCGCGTGCAAATCGAGAGGGATGATTTGGGTTCGATGCTGCTCTGGGGGCCGCCCGGATGCGGGAAAACAACACTGGCGCGGATCATCGCAAAGAAAACGCGGTCCGAGTTTATTCCCTTCAGCGCGGTTCTCTCCGGAATCAAGGAAATCAAGGAAGTGATGGCCAAAGCCGTGAGCGCGCGGCGCTATGGCCAAAGGACAATTGTATTCGTGGACGAAGTGCACCGGTTCAACCGCGCGCAGCAGGACGCGTTTCTCCCGCACGTTGAGGCCGGCAACATCCTTCTGGTCGGCGCGACCACGGAGAACCCCTCGTTTGAGGTGATTGCTCCGCTGCTTTCGCGCATGAAGGTGTACGTGCTGCACTCGCTCACGGCCGCGCAGATTATCGAGCTGCTTCGGCGCGCGCTGGCGGATCCTGTGCGCGGGCTTGGCAACGAATCGGTGGATGCGCCCGACGCCATTATCGAACGCATTGCCATCGTTGCGAATGGCGACGCGCGCGCGGCCTACAATACCCTGGAAGCGCTCGTGATGGGAACATCGCCCGGGGCGGATGGAATGCGCGCCGTGTCCGAGGTGCGGCTCGAAGACGTGCTGCAGAAGAAGCTGCTGCCTTACGATAAGTCCGGCGAAGAACATTACAACCTGATCTCCGCGCTGCATAAATCCGTGCGCAATTCCGACCCGGACGCCGCGCTTTATTGGCTCGCGCGCATGCTTGAATCGGGCGAGGACCCGCTTTATGTCGCACGCCGAATGGTTCGCATGGCGAGCGAAGACATCGGGCTTGCCGAACCCGGCGCGCTCGCGGTTACCCTCGCCGCGAAAGATGCTTTCGACTTCCTGGGGCCGCCGGAAGGATTCCTCGCGCTCGGGCAGGCCGCCGTATACTTGTCGCTTGCGCCAAAATCGAATGCGCTCTACACGGGGTACGGCGCGGTGGAGCAGGATTTGCAGGGAACCATCGCGGAGCCTGTTCCGCTGCATCTAAGAAATGCGCCGACAGGATTGATGCGAAATCTCGGATACGGCAAAAACTATCAATATGCCCACGACACAGAGGACAAAGTGACGGACATGACGTGCCTGCCGGAGAGTTTGATTGGCCGCACATATTATCATCCGACGGACCAGGGATTTGAATCACGGCTGAGACAACGGCTCGAAGAGCTTCGGCGGATACAAAAGAAACCGCGCAAGGATGCGGGCCGGTGAGGGCCAGAAAAATCCAGTTCCGATCATTTGTTGCTTTCGTGGCGGCAATCGCTACGGGAATAACGCCGATAACGCTGCGGCCGGCGCCTGCTTCCGCGCTGGAAAAACCTCTCCTTACAATCGAGGAGGATTGCCAGGCTTTCGCTGTCGCGCCGGATAACAAGATCGCATACGCCGTCAGGCACATTAAGCGCGTCAAGAAAATCATCATCGAACGCGATGATCTGTGGGTCTCGACGGCGGACGGAAAGCGGAAACGGATTCTCGATGGCAACGCGTGGATGCCGGCCGCGATGACCACGAGCTACGTGACGCAATCCATCACCTGGTCGCCCGATTCGCACCGCATGGCCGTTGAAATGCATATTCAGAAGCTGACGCAAGACCTCAACGCGCCGCCCACATTGGGTGGGACTGTGGTGCTGCTACTCGATGAAGATGGGCGGGAAATTGACATCGCGGGAAACAAGCCGAAGCCCGCCGCGGCTCCAGCCGCCCCCGCACCGTCCAAGCCATCCGGATTCAGCTCGAGCGATGACAACTCTACTTCTCCAGACGAAACGCCGGCAGTTTCGATACGCCCCAACATGATAGACAGCGCGACTGCTGGTCACTGGCTTGCCGACGGCGCCACGGTGGCGTACTTGATCGGCATTGGCCCCTTCCAGATCGGAACCGTGCGGCCATCTGATGGAAAGAAGACTGTACTGTTCGAGGGGCGCGCCTTTGAAGCCGTATCATGGGACGCGGCGCGAAACAGGGCCATCGCGATGGGCCAGGGGTTGCGATACTCGCGCGTGCTAATACAGCTCGATCTCGTTCGCGAAACGCTCACGGAACTCACCAAAGTGGATCAATTTGCCGGACAGTTGGGCGTTTCGCCTTCGGGCAAAAAAGCGGCGTACTTTGCCGATGGCGACACGATCGAAGTTCGCGATCTGGCGCATCCCGAGAAACCTGTGGATATTCGCGTGGGGCCGGGACGGTTCGGGTGGGGTAAAGACGACCGCCGCGTCCTGTTGAAGCGCGGCGCAAAGGATCGCTCCGGCGATCTCGTATGGATTACATTGCCGGAGGGGAATTACGTTCCCGCGCTGCACGACCTGCTCTTCCACGATTTCGAAATCGCGCCGGACGGAAACACCATTCTTGTTACGGAACCGGGCAAGCGCATCATTCTCGTGTACAAACTGGAATAAATCTGGACGCGCGCATTCGCGTTTCGCGTGGAATCTACGACAACTGCGCGTTTAGTGTATGCGGAAACGCCCGGCGTGCTCCTTCGAGATGCACGAGTCCATGATCACGAAAATTCCCGCGCGCCGTGCTTTTTCTGCTGCTTCCGCGTGGACCACACCTTCCTGCATCCAGATTCCCCGCACCCCGATGCGAATCGCCGCGTCCACAATTTCAGGAACGAACTCGGAGCGGCGGAAAATATCCACGATGTCCACACGCCCGGGAATGTCTTCAAGGCACGCATAGCTCTTCTCGCCAAACACTTCCGGCACGTTCGGGTTTACAGGAATGATGGAATAGCCCGCCGACCTCAAATAGTCGGCCACGCCGTAACTCGGCCGAAGGCGATTACCCGAAAGCCCGACAACCGCGATGGTCTTGCTCGTCTTCAGAATTTCGCTGACGGGATCCGCAACGCCTGCCGGGCCTGTCATCCATCCACTCTCTGCGACTGCATCGGGCGTTGCGGTTTCGCCGCGGCATGCATTTCCCCGAGGGCTCGCAGGAACTTATCGTTTTCATCCGCAGTTCCCACCGTGACGCGAATGGCGTTGGGGAAACCCATCCAGCCCATCGGACGGACAATTACACCGCGCTTCAAGAGTTTTTCGCAGAGAGACTCGGTGTCGTATCCCAGCTCGGCAAGAAGAAAATTCGCGGACGACGGTATGAAGCGGATGCCGAGACCCTTCAGGCCCGACGAAAGCTGCGCCATCCCCGCGCGATTTGCGTCGATGGACCGCCGAACGTGGGCCGCGTCATCCAGGGCGGCGAGAGCCGCGGCTTGGGCGACGCCGGATGTATTGAACGGGCCGCGGATCTTGTTCATCTCCGTAAGAAAGTCCGCCTGCCCGATACCGTAGCCGATGCGAAGCCCGGCGAGTCCATATACCTTCGAAAACGTGCGCAGCACGACCAGATTGCGCCCGCGGCGGACAATGTCAACCGAGCGCGAATA
>Ga0070733_10001854_pt1 | contig 15508 bp, 14 predicted proteins | sample Coa_R1_9_FD_66450 | JGI IMG/M metagenome (GOLD analysis project Ga0070733, IMG submission 66450) | Surface soil microbial communities from Centralia Pennsylvania, which are recovering from an underground coalmine fire - Coalmine... | ecosystem: Environmental > Terrestrial > Soil > Unclassified ... | reverse complement strand
CCGCACGTCTGATCGCCGGCCGCGCGGGCCGGCGACGCCAAACCTGGATCAGGCCTTGAAGCTCCAGAGCTTCTGAATGATGAAGGAGAGCGGCGTGGCGATGATCCATGCGATCCCGTCAGCCGCGGTCTTCCAACTGATGCCCACGACGTCCACGAGCAGGTGGTAGACCCCGTCCGCGAAGAGAAGCACCAGGAACGATACGAAGAAGAATCTCATGGCCTGCCCGACCGGGTGATCCTCTTTGGCCCCGAAGGTCCAGTGGCGGTTCCAGAAGAAGTTGTTGGTCGACGCGACCACCGCGGCGAGCACGAAGGACACGGTGTCGTCGACGTTCAGGCCGTGAATCAGGAGGAAGAAGATGACCAGGTTGACCGCGTACCCCGAAGCGCCCACGCACAGGAACCGGACCAGCTGCTTGTGGTTCTCCGGGTGGCGGACTTCGTAGGAAAAGCGCCGGTAGGCGCTACGGATCCGACTAAGCGCCCGAGCAGAGCGCGGAAGCTCGAGCATGGAGGTCATTTCATCAGGCACTCTTCTCAATCCTATCTACATATTTAATTTGTGCGCAAGCGAGATAGGCCTGCAAAAACAACGCCACATTAATGAGGGAACTACCCGGAATACGTCAAACCCGGAACGTCTCAGGAGTTGCGGTGCTCCTCGAAGTGCGCCCGGATCATCGGCGTGACGTCCCGCAGCGACCACTGCTCCCGCGCACCGCGCGAATCGGGTCCTGTCCCGCACCAGAGTAGTGCGCCCAGGGAGTCCGTGCGGTGCAGCGACCCGTGACTGCCACCGCCGACATGGTCTGCTCCTCCCCAATCGACGAATTCGTATCCGGGCGCGGACGAGAGCAGGATGTCGCCGGCGTTCTCGCAGCGCAGGGCCGACCACACGCGCGCCAGCGCATCGGGATAGTCGGGCGTGATGAAGCGGCCGTCCTCGACGCGAGCTGCGAGCACGCTGAGCTCGCCGTCGACGCTCCAGCGCTCGCCGCGCAGATCGCTCAGCTCACCGCCGGGCGCGAAGCGCAGCTCACCGCCACCCGGCGCCCGGATCACCGCCTCCGGCCTGCTGCTCTCCGGATCGCGCAGCCACATGGTCAGGTCCACGCCCTCCAGCTCGGCCACGGCCTCGACCGCGCCGCTGACCAGCTCCTCGCGCCGATCGGGATCGAGCGCGTAGATCATCGCCGAGCGCTGCGCCGGGCTGAGCGCCAGGTCGGCGCCGACCGATGCGCTCGCGCTCGGCGTGGCGACGTGGAAGTCGGCAAGTGCCAGATCGAGCCGGATCCGCGCCTCCACCAGCGCCTGCGAGTGGTCCGACGTGACCACCACGGCGTGGTCCCGGAGGAACTGGTCGGGGCCCCCGCCGGCATGCATGAGCCGCTCCAGCTGCCGGTCCGCCGCGGCGATCGAGGTCACCTGCGCGTGCGGTCCGTTGCGGTGCGACCACGCATCGTTGTCGGGGAGCGAGAACAGCATGAAGTCGAACAGATCGTTCTCGACCAGGTACGAGCCGACACAGCCGGTGTGCTGATCGCGCACGCCGGGCATCCCCAGCTGACCGCGGCAGCCGGTGCGCCGGCTCGCGTACAGGTCGGCGTAGAACAGCTCCTGCGGACCGAAGATCGTGCGCCGGAACAGGGTCGAGGTGACCAACCGCGCCAATGCCGACTCCTGGGCGACGTCGTGCTGATGGCGCCCGCGATAGATCAGATAGGTGGTGCCGGCCGTGCGCAGACCCATGTCGTCGAGCGACTCGAACACCGTCGGGGTGTCGTTGGACAGATGCTCCGCGTTCATCCTGTAGACGGTGTCGGTGAGCGACCGCACGACACCGAACTGGCGCGTCGCGGAGAAGCTCGAGCCGTACTCGACGTAGCGCTGCTCGAACCGGTGGTACCAGTTCATGCTCGGGATGAGGTGCTCGTCGGGGCCGAGCCCCGTCGTGATCGTCGCCGCACAGACCGGCGTCACCGACGGGAACGCGGCCACCACGTCATTGACGTAGACGCCCTCCTGCGCGATCCGCGCCAGCGCCGGCGCGCGGCCGGCCGCGATCGCACGATCGAGCATCTCGGGCTTCATCGCGTCGATCACGACCAAGACCAACTTCTTCATCGCCGTCGAGCCCCCACGCCGCGGCCGCGTGCCATCAACGGAGGATGCGGAGGCCAGCGTATTTGGCGTCCGACCGGCCCCGGCCGGCGAACAGCAGCCAGACGAGCAGCAGCAGCGCGACGAGGCCGAGCGGCGGCGCGACGATCGCGAGCAGCGCGATCAGGAGCGCCGAGCCATCGGAGATCAGCGGCAGACCGACCGATGCGGCCGCGTCGTCCAGGCGCGAACGGAGCCTCGCGAGAAACGGGCGCGAGGCCGCGAGGCCGATACCCGCGCAGATGACTCCGCCGATCCATCCTGGCCAGGAGGGATGGTGGTCGCGCACGAGCGCGCCCGCGAAGAACAGCCCGCCGAGCCCGAGCGAGACGACGGTGAGGCCGACCGTGAGCGACACCCCGTAGAGCCGCGGTCCGCGGTTGTCCGGGTCCAGCATGATCAGCAGCGCCGCGCAGATCACCATCACCAGCAGGAATGGCAGCGACTGCAGAAAACTGTATGACGTGTGCTGGAAGTGGATCTCGACGCTCCCGGCCGCGAGCGCACCCGCGGCGAAGCTCGGCACGAACGGCCTGATGCCGATCGCCGCAGAGATCCCGATGCCCTGGAATATGTCGAAGGCGAGATGCACCGTGGTGTACCGTGATCGAGCGTGACGATATACGAGCCGGCGCCAAACCAACGCCCGGGCGCGTGAACGACCAGCCACGCAAGCCTCGGTCGGCCGCTCACGAGATCGAGCGCTACGGAGCCCTATTCGCGCAGCGTACACGCGTCATGAAGTCATCGGCGATGCGCGACCTCATGGCGCTGACGGCACGTGACGACGTGATCTCGTTCTCCGGCGGGCTGCCCGACACCTCGACCTTCCCGCCCGGGTTCTTCACCGAGTTGATGGGCCGCGTCGCGACCGGCTCGATCGCCAAGGCCCTCCAGTACGGGCCCACCGAGGGCCTCAGCGACGTCCGCGACGCGATCGCGCTGGTGATGGAGGCGGAGGGGATGAAGGTCGATCCCGACGCGATCCTCACGACCAGCGGCGGCCAGCAGGCGCTCGACCTGGTCTGCAAGATCCTGATCGATCCCGGCGACGTGATCGTCGCCGAGGCCCCGACCTACCCGGGCGCGGTTCCCACCTTCTGCTCATATGAGGCCGACGTGATCCAGGTGCCGATGGACCGCGACGGGATGCAGATCGACAAGCTCCGGGAAGAGCTCGCACAGCTCGATCGCGAGGGGCGCCGCCCCAAGTTCATCTACACGATCCCGAACTTCCACAATCCAGCGGGCGTGACGATGGCGCTCGAGCGTCGCCGTGAGCTGCTGCAGATCGCGGGCGAGCGCGAGCTGCTGGTCCTGGAGGACAACCCGTACGGCCTGCTGCGCTACGAGGGCGAGCCGATTCCGACGCTGTATTCGCTCGACTCCGACTTCGTGCTCTACGCGGGAACCTTCTCCAAGATCCTCTCGCCCGGGGTGCGCATCGGTTGGCTGGTCGCCCCGCCGCCCGTCCTGCGCCAACTCGCACTCGGCAAGGGCTCGGCGGACCTCTGCTCCTCCTCCATCTCCCAGTACTTCATCGCCGAGTACTTCCAGGCCGGGCCCTGGATCAACTACGTGCGGTCGCTTTCGGAGCTCTACCGCCGGCGCCGCGACGTGATGCTCGACGCGATGGCCGAGCACTTCCCGCGCGAGGCGACCTGGACCCATCCGGAGGGCGGCCTGTTCCTGTGGGCGACGCTGCCGGACTACATCGACACGACCGACCTGCTCGCGCGCGCGATCGAGGAGCAGGTGGCGTTCGTTCCCGGCCGGGCGGCCTTTGTCGACGGCCGCGGCGGCTCCTCGATGCGCCTGAACTTCAGCGGCGTCGGCGAGGATGACATCCGCGAGGGCATCCGCCGGCTCGGCGAGGTGATCCGTGAGCAGGTAGGCCTGTACGGCACGCTCACCGGAAACGCCCATCCCGAACGTCGTGCCACCGGGCTCGGTCCCGCTGATCCGAGCCCGGTCCCGACCGCCCCCGCCGCCGAGGCTCACCTGGACAACCTGCGGCATCTCACGCGCAAACGCGCCGGATGAGCCGCGTCGCAGTCCTGAAGGGCGGTCGCTCATTGGAGCGGCAGGTCTCCCTGAACTCGGGCGCCCGCGTCGAGGAGTCGCTGCGCCGGCTCGGCCATGAGGTGATCGAGGTGGACGTCGGCCATGACCTCGTCGACCGGCTCTCCGCCGATCGCCCGGACGTCGCGTTCGTGGTGCTGCACGGTCGCGACGGCGAGGACGGCACCGTGCAGGAGCTGCTCGAGGTGCTGGACATTCCCTACACCGGATCGCGGGTGTCGGCCTGCATCCGAGCTTCTGACAAGGTGCTCGCCAAGCACGCCATGCACGACGCCGGCATCCCGACGCCCGATTTCTTCGCCTTCAGCGAGACCGCGTTCCGCAGCCTGGGCGCGGCCCAGGCGCTGCCGGCGATCAGCTCTCGCCTGCGCTTCCCGATCGTCGTCAAGCCCGCCTCCCAGGGGTCGGCCCTCGGGATCAAGTTCGCCCGCGCGGAGAGCGATGTGCCCACGGCCCTGATCGCCGCCTTCTCCTACGACAAGAAGGTGCTGCTCGAGCGCTACGTCGCCGGCCGCGAGCTGGCGGTCTCGATTCTCGAGCAGGACGGCCAGCCCCGGGCACTCCCGATCGTCGAGGCGGTACCTGAGGAGGAGTCGTTCTACGACTTCGAGTCGCGTTACGAGATCGGTCGCACCCGCTTCATCTGCCCCGCCGAGCTCGACCCAGCCGTCGGACTTCAGGTCCAAAACCTCGCGCTGGACGCCTACCGCCTGCTCGGCTGCTCGGTCTTTGCCCGCGTCGACCTGATGCTCGACACCGAGACCTCGGAGCCGTTCGTGCTCGAGGTCAACCCAATCCCCGGGCTGACCGAGACCTCACTGCTACCGCAGGCTGCCGACGCCGCCGGCATCGGGTTCGACGACCTGATCTCCCGCATAGTCGCTGCGGCGTCCTGAGCAGCAGCCGAACCGGGCCCGGCGCTCGATCAGCACATGCCAAATCGCGTTTTGGCATTATAACGACATGGTTATAATGCCAAAACGGCACTTAGAGGTCGGGCGTTCCGATGGCTAGCCCACGCAAACGCCGCCCCAGATACGGGGAGTACGGCGAAGATGACTTCAGTCCGACCACTATCCGCGGGATCGAACGGCGGCTGGGACGCACCCGGGAGCATGCGCTCGCCCGAGAGGTCGAGCTCGCGCTGAGCAATTACAGATGGACTCACGATCTGACGCAACAGCAACTCGCCGAGGTCCTCGGTGTCAAGCAGCCGCAGGTGGCTCGACTCGAATCCGGAGTCGTCACTCCGACCCTGAACACGCTGATGCGAATAACGCAGCAGCTCGGAATCGAGTTCACGCTCGAGCTGCGGCCTGAGGGAATGACGGTGACGTCGAAGCTGCCGACGCTGCGCGGCTGAGCTACTCGCCCAGGAAGTCGTCCGGCTTGACGTTGTCGAGAAAGTCCTTGAACTTCTCGACGACTTCCTCGGTGTCCTCGACCTCGTGCTCGAACTCGATCGCCGACTCGGCGATCACCTCGTCGGCCGCGAAGATCGGAGCGCCGGAGCGGACCGCCAGGGCCAGCGCGTCGCTGGGCCGCGAGTCGATCTCGAGCTCGCGGCCGTTGGCGCGCAGGCTGATCGATGCGTAGAAGGTGTTCTCGCGCAACTCGGTCACGGAGACGCGCGTGCACTCGACCTCGAGCTCTCCGAGCACGTCGGACAGCAGGTCATGGGTCATTGGCCTCGGGGTGGAGGCGCCCTGCAACTTCATGAGAATCGCCGCAGCTTCGGGGTGGCCGATCCAGATCGGCAGGAACTTGTTGCTCTCCACCGTCTTGAGCAACACGATCGGCTGCTTGCCGACCATGTCGAAGCTCACGCCGTAGATGACCATCTCCTGCACGCGTCGGGCTCCTACTCGGGGTCGTGCAGAAGTATATGTGTCGAGCCTGTGACGGCTCGGCACCCGTCGGTGGCCGATGACGCCCGCAACGACTCGTAGGCTTTGCCCATGTCCGACGCCGTGACGACCACCAAGGGTCCACCGTACCCGCCTCCGGCGCGCGGTGAACTGCACTGGCCGCCGCAGCTCACCGTAGTAGTGGCGATCGGCCTGCAGCTGCTGCTTCCGGACCGCCTGACGCTGATCAACGGGACGACGACCAAATACATCGTGCCCGCGCTCGAGGCGGCGATGCTGGTTGCGTTGTTCATCAGCTCGCCACAGCGGCTGGTGGCACCGCATTCCGTCAGGCGCCGGCTGATGCTCGGCCTGACGGCGATCGTCAGCCTGGCAAACGGGATCTCATTGGTACTGCTCGCGCACCTGCTGCTGAACAAGGGGCTCGCCGGTACGCCCCGCCAGGGTCACGAGCTGATCGTCGCCGGCTCCGCGATCTGGTTGACGAACGCGCTGATCTTCGGGCTCTGGTACTGGGAGGTCGACCGCGGCGGTCCCGGCCGGCGTGCCGCCGGATGCGACCTCAGCCCTGACTTCCACTTCCCGCAGATGACCGACGAGGTGGCCGCCCTGTACCCCGGATGGCGGCCGCAGTTCGTCGACTACCTGTATGTCTCGCTCACCAACGCCCTGGCGATGAGCCCCACGGACACGATGCCGCTCACCGTCCAGTCGAAGATGCTGATGGGGCTGCAGTCGCTGGTCTCGCTGGTCACGATCGGCCTCGTGGTGTCGCGGGCCGTCAACATCCTCTAGGCCTTCTCCGTTTAACCCCAATTCCGGGTCAGGTTTCGGTAGTTTTCCGCCGCGCGGTACCCTCAGGACTATGAGTGCCGTACTCGGAAGCGGTGAAAACCCGCTGCGCATTGCCATCGTCGGATCCGGACCGGCGGGCTTCTATGCCGCCGGCCAGCTGCTTTCACTGCCCGACACGGTCGTGCACGTGGATGTGTTCGACCGGCTGATGACGCCGTGGGGGCTGGTGCGCTTCGGGGTCGCTCCGGATCACCCCAAGATCAAGTCCGTCACGCGGGTGTTCGAGAAGACGGCGCGGCAGCCCGGCTTCACGTTTCATGGAAACGTAGAGGTCGGCGTCGACGTGACCCATGAAGAGCTGGCAGCGGCGTACCACGCGGTGCTCTATGCCGTCGGCACATCCGGTGACAGACGGCTCGGGATCGAGGGCGAGGATCTCCCCGGGAGCGAGTCGGCCACGGAGTTCGTCGCCTGGTACAACGGTCACCCTGATTACGCCGACATGGACTTTGATCTCTCGTGCAAGCGCGCTGTCGTGATCGGCGCCGGCAACGTTGCGCTCGATGTGGCCCGGATGCTGGCGCTGTCGGTCCAGGAGCTCGAGGTCACCGACATCGCTGATCACTCGATCGAGTTGCTGCGCGACTCGAACATTGAGGAGATCGTGGTGCTCGGCCGCCGCGGCCCGGCACAGGCGGCGTTCACCAATCCCGAGCTGCGGGAGCTCGCCGACCTGGAGCTCGCGGACGTGATCGTCGATCCGGCCGACGTGGAGCTCGACCCGCAGAGCGCCGCGACGCTCGAGACGGCGGACGGCACGATCCAGCGCAACGTCGAGACGCTCACCAAATACTCCAATCTGACCCCGTCGGGGAAGCCGCGACGCGTAGTCCTCAGGTTCCTGACCTCCCCGGTAGCGATCGAGGGCACCGACAAGGTCGAGGCACTGATCGTCGAGCGAAACGAGCTGATCGCCGCTGAGGACGGGTCGCTCAAGGCATGCGCCACAGGCGTCACCGAGCGGATCGAAACCGGTCTGGTGCTGCGCGCCGTCGGTTACGTCGGCAAGCCGCTCCCGGGCGTCCCGTTCGACGATCGTCGCGCCACGGTGCTCAACGAGGGCGGGCGCGTGCTCGACTCCGAGACGCGCAAGCCGATCAGGGGACTCTATGCCGCCGGCTGGATTAAGCGCGGACCATCCGGAGTCATCGGCACCAACAAGAAGTGCGCACAGGAAACGACCGCGTGCCTGGTTGCGGACTTCGCCGCCGGGCTGCTGCCGGAACCGACGGACACACCTGAAGCACTGTTGCAGCGTCTGCGCGACAACGGCCTCAACGTCATCGACTACTCCGGCTGGGAGGCGATCGACGCCCACGAGCGCGCGCTCGGCGAGCCCACCGGCCGTCCGCGCGTGAAGCTCGTGCGCCGCGACGAGCAGCTCAAGCGCGCATCGGCCGCGTGAGCACGGCAGCGGGCACGCCGGAAAGCACAGGCATCAGCCGGCGCCTGGTCCTGCTGCTCGCATTCACGACCGGCGCGGTCGTCGCGAACATGTACTACGCGCAGCCGTTGCTGCACACGCTCGGACACGCCTTCGGTGTCGGTACGGCAACGACAGGGCTGCTGGTGACTATCGGCCAGGTCGGCTACGTGCTCGGCCTCGCATTCCTGGTCCCGCTCGGGGATCTGGTCGAGCGGCGCGGACTCATCACCGTGAGTCTCACCTGCCTCGCCGTCGGCCAGGCGGTTTCCGCCATCGCTCCCAATCTCACGGTCTTCGCGGTGGCCGTGCTGTTCGTGGGGGTGGCCACCTTCACCGGTCAGGTGATCGTGCCGATGTCATCCCACCTGGCCGCTCCCCACGAGCGCGGCAAGGTGGTTGGCACAGTCATGAGTGGCCTGTTGATCGGAGTGCTGCTCTCCCGTACGTTGAGCGGACTGATCGCCGACGCCTTCGGCTGGCGGGTCGTGTTCGGCCTGGCCGCGGTCGCGATGCTGCTGCTCGCCGTTGTCCTGAATCGCGCGCTGCCCCGCGTCGAGCCCACCTCCGACCTCCCCTACCGATGGGCCCTGCGGTCGGTACTCGGACTGATTCGCAGCGAGCCCGTGCTGCGCCAGCGCATGGTGCTCGGCGGATGCGCGTTTGGCGCCTTCAGCATCCTCTGGACCTCGATCGCGTTCCTGCTGTCAGGCGTGCACGGGAGCCACTACCACTACAGCAACGCCACCATCGGGCTGTTCGGCCTCGCGGGGGTTGCCGGTGCGTGCGCGGCCCAGATCGCGGGGCGGCTCGCCGACCGTGGCCATGGAGCGGCGACGACCGGCGCAGCGCTGCTGCTGACACTCGTCAGCTGGCTGCTGCTGAAGCTCGGCGGGGCATCCGTCATCGTTTTGATACTCGGCATCGTGGTGCTCGACCTCGGCGTCCAGGGCACCCAGATCAGCAACCAGAGCGCGATCTACCGGCTGCACCCGGACGCGCGCAGCCGGCTCACGACGGCCTACATGTCCGCTTACTTCCTGGGTGGAGTGCTGTGCTCATCGGTCACCGGTGCGCTGTATGCGTCCCACGGCTGGACGGCCGTCTGCATCTTCGGCGGCTGCGTATCGCTGTTCGGCCTGGCCACCTGGCTGCTGACGGCGACGCGCGTCGGTGTCCCGGCCGCGGAGCACTCCGTAGCCTGATCGTCCTGCCTGTCGCTGTCAGTCCTCGCGACCGAAGAGGTCAGACAGACGGCGCGCGAACTGGCGCTTGGCGTCGCTCTTGCGCAGACGCTCACCCAACTCGTCGGCGGCGTCGTCGATGATCTTGGTGAAGCTGTCGTCGGTCGTGTAGTAACCGAGCTCCTCCTGCGTCGGCCGCCGGCGCTGCGCCTGCTCCGGCGTCGGCTCCTCGACGCGCTGTCGCGTGGCCTGACGCATCGCTGCCATCTCACGCTCGAGGTTCGCGATCCGATCCTCGATGTCAGGCCCACCGGTAGCTGCGCGCGATGACCGCGGTGGCTGCTGCGGCGGCTGCGTGGAGCGGGGCGGCGGCGCGGCCTGCGGGGACGGCGTCCGATGATGGGCGATCGCGTCGTACGCCTCTTGGATCTGGGCGAAGCGCCTCGCGGATTCGGCGGAGCCACCGTTGTGGTCGGGGTGGTAGCGCTTGACCAGCTCACGGTAGATGCGACGCAACTCGATGTCGGAGACATCGTGCGTCACGCCCAGCACAGCGTACGGATCCAATGCGGCTTCGCTCATTTCTTGGATTATCGCGGGGAGCGGAAGCTGCTCCAAGCGCGTAAGCGGATGTTCAGCGCCGGATTAAACAGGCTGGCGGGCCAATCTGGCCCGCCAGCCCGGTGCCGGGGCGCAGGGAGAGAGGAGGACCTCGCCCCGGCTCTTGGCAGATTCAAACGGCGGCGGGAGCCCCCGGTACCTCGGGTTCCTCGAGCGGCGCCGGCGAGCCCGCCGCGCCGGGCAAGTCCGCCGACGCGGGCAGCTCACCGGTGAGCGCGATCTGCCTGTAGAACTCTGCACTCCGTTTGGGGACGCGCCGGCCGGATCCGAACTCGACGTAGTGCAGGCCGAAGCGTCGCCGGTAGCCCTCGGCCCACTCGAAGTTGTCCATCAGCGACCAGTGGAAGTAACCGGCGACATCCACTCCGGCATCGATCGCGTCCAACGTCGCCTGCAGATGGCCGTGGATGAACGCGATGCGCTCGTGATCTTCGACCGTGCCTTCCGGGGTCAGGTAGTCGTCCGCCGCGCAGCCGTTCTCGGTCACGTAGATCGGCAGCCCGCCGCTCTCCTGGTCCAGACGGATCAGCAGGTCCCGCAGGCCCTCGGGGATGATCGCCCAGCCCATCACCGTACGCGGCAGCTCGGGCGGCAGGTACAGCACCGCCCCGGGATGGTTCGGAATCGCGCTCTCACCCTGCCGCAGGGCAGCGTGATCGCCACTGCGCACGTAATGCGGCCGGTAGTAGTTGAGCCCGAAGAAGTCGATCGGCGCGGAGATCAGCTCCATATCGCCGTCCTGGATCAGCTCCTCCGGCGGGCGTAGGTCGCTGCGGAGGTCTGCCGGATAGGTCCCGCGGAAGACCGGGTCGAGGTATGCGCGGTTGTACTCCGCGTCGAGCGCCGTCGCGACGGACTGCGACGCCTCGTCGAGGGCGCTGAAAGGCTGCGGGTCCATTGTCGGACCGATCACTGCTGTCGGCACCTGCGCGCGCAGGGCCTGGAGCGCGTACCCGTGCCCCAGCAAGATGTGGTGGACTGCCGCGGCCGCGAGCTCCATGTCGCGATGGCCGGGCGCATGCGTGCCGGTGACGTAGCCCTGATCCACAACCTGCAGGGGCTCGTTGATGGTGATCCACATCGCTGCCTGGTCGCCGATCCCCTCGGCCAGCACATGCGCCAGCTCCCCGAGGCACTTCGCGGTGTCGCGATTGGCCCAACCGCCGCGCTCCTCGAGCGCCTGCGGCAGGTCCCAGTGATAGACGGTGACGACCGGTCGGATCCCGTTCAGGTTGAGCTGTTCAACGAGGCCGCGGTAATAGTCGAGCCCGCGCTGATTCACCGCGCCACTGCCCGCCGGCAGCACCCGCGACCATGACACGGAGAAACGGTATGCGCCGACGCCGAGCTGGCTCAGCAGCCGAACGTCGTCCTCCATCTGGTTGTACGAGTTGCACGCGATGTCACCGGTGTCCCCGCGGTTGACCTTGCCCGGCGTGTGGGCGAAGACATCCCAGATCGAGCGACCGCGGCCGTCGACATCGACCGCTCCCTCTATCTGATAGGAGGATGTGCCCACCCCCCAGACGAAGCCGCCGGGAAAGCGTCGCGCGGCGCCGGCCGAACCAGTGGTTTCGGTCGCCGTCATGTTGTTCCTTTCGATGCAAGCTGTGAATGCACAGCGAGTGTCGTCCCGCTCTCCATTCGGAGAGCGGGACGATCACGCCGCTTGGAGCTACGACTTGGGCCTCAGGTGCAGAACGACGATCTCATTCTGCGGCGAGCCCGGCTGTCCGATCTCATACTGGTTGGACGCTGACGGCCAACCGGTGTAGTCCTTTGCGTTGTACTCATCGAACGCGGCTCCGTACACGGTCGGGATGACCGGCAGGTTCGTGGCCACATACTGCTCGATCGGGGTCAGGTCCTTCAGCTGACCCTTGACCGAGGTCTGGCCGGCGAGCTTCGCCAGGTCCGCGTTGATCGCCGGATCCTTCAGACGCTCGAAGTCGCTCGAGCTGTTACCGATTCCGCTGCTGTTCAGCCAGTAGTTGTACAGCTGGTACGCGGAGATCGTCGTCTGCGACCAATGCATCGTCAGGGTGAAGTCACCCTTGGTGATGTTTGACGCCCAGACCGTCGAGTTGGGCCCGTAGAACGTGGCGTTGATGTGAGCCTTCTTCAGCTCCGCCGCGATCAGCGTGCAGTCCTCGGCATAGTCGGTGTAGTTGGACGGATCCGTCACCGGGATCGTGACTTCCTTGTTGCCCTTGTAGAAGAAGCCGTGCTTGATCACGTAACCGGCGTCCTTCAGGACCTTGATCGCGGCTGCTGTCTGCGAGTGCGCAGACAGGGTGTCCTTCTTGACGGACGACGCCATCAGATTCTGGAAGCCCGGCAGCACGAGGCCGCTGGCATTCAGGGCCACGGGCTCGAGGCCCGCCTCGCCCTGCTGATCGATCGCGGTGCGGTCGATCGCCAGGCTGATCGCCTCACGGACGGGCAGCTGGTTGGTCGGCCACTTGGTCAGGTTCGGCTCCAGCGAGTTGGTCTGCACGGGGGCGAACCACACCTTGTGAGTCGCGGGCGACGGCTTGACGTACTTCTGCGCCAGACCGGTGACGAAGTTACCGGCCCAGGTGAGCTGGTCGCTGGTGAGCAGCGAGAGCACGCTGATGTTCGAGGCCACGGCCGGGATCTCGAGCTCAGCCACGTGCGGCCTGCCACCCCAGTAACCCGAGTTGGCATTCATGATGATGCCTGCGGCACCGACGCCGTTGGCGCCGACCGTGTAGGGCCCTGTACCGACCGGGTTGGAATCGATGTACTTCGCCGGGTCTCCGACGCCGCTCCAGATCGACTGGGGTACGACGTAGGTGTTACCGATCGACTGGAGGTTGGTGTACTGCGGTGAGCTGAAGTTGACCGTCACCTGATTCCCGGACGTGGACACGCTGGTGATCGCCAGTGCGGCGACGTTGACGTCCGAATACTGCTTCAGCATGCTGAAGCTGAAGGCAACGTCGGCCGGCGTCATCGCCGAGCCGTTGTTGAACTTGACGCCCGAGCGGATCGTGAACGTGATCGACTTGCCGCCGTGGCCCCACGCGTACTTCGTGGCGAGCATGTAGTACGGCTTTGCCGACGGATTCGCCAGGTTGAAGTCCATCAGCGGCTCATACATCATCGAGTCCGCTCCGGCCTGGTATTCCGGCGTCGACTGCACGAACGGGTTGAAGTTCGCCGGGGTGAAGCCCACCTCGGGGCTTGACTCGAAGATCAGCGGCGGGCTCGACGCTGCATGCGCCCTCTGGTGCGCGGCCGCGGTCGATGCGCTCGCACCGACGGTTACCGCGACCACTCCGGCCATTGCGGCAATGCCAGCCACCGTGGCTGAGGCGGGTCGCCGCAGCGACCATAACCTCTTGGTCCTATGTTCCATGCCATGTACCTTTCTTGCTGCAGTGAGGTAGTTCGAAACGACCGGCGCGTGCGTCAGACGCGCCTTGTGTTCGGCCACCGGCGCAGCGGTTGCTGCGTCGGTAGGTCGAATAGCGCTAAGTCATTGAGGCAGCGCCACTCTCCCCTCCTCCCGTTGCGTTTGGACAAGTTCTGGAGCCGCCTGATCGATGCGCCAGCAGGCGGCCGCGCGATGCGGGCCGATCGCCTGCATCGGCGGCGATTCGGCGCGGCAGCGGTCATCGGCGAGCGGGCAGCGGTTGCTGAAACGGCAACCGGCGATGGATTGCGGCGGGCCGCCCGCGTTGCGTGAGCGCGCGAGGCGCTCATCGATCGGCGCGCCCAGCCGATCCGGGTCGGGGGCGGCGGCCAGCAGCAGCTGGGTGTACGGGTGGGCCGGGCTCTGCGTCAGCTCCTCGGAGGGTCCGCGCTCGACGATCTCCCCGGCGTACATCACCAGCGTCTCGTTGGCGAAGTAGCGCGCCGACGCGATGTCGTGCGTGATGTAGAGCACCGCGAGCGCAAAGCGCTCGCGCAGCCGATCGATGACGTCGAGCACTTCGAGCCGGATCGACACGTCCAGCATCGAGACCGGCTCATCCGCCAGCAGCACGCGCGGCTTGACCGCCAGCGCGCGGGCGATTGAGATGCGCTGCCGCTGGCCTCCCGAGAGCTGATGCGGGTAGCGCGCGAGGAACTCCTGCGCCGGTGTCAGCCGGACATCGTCGAGCAGGCGCTCGAGCTCGGCTTCGATCGCGTCCCCTTTGAGCCCGCGCTGATGGAGCTTGATGGCGCGTTCAAGCGGATACCGCACGCGGTGCGTCGGGTTCAGCGAGGCGAAGGGGTCCTGGAAGACCATCTGGACCTCACTCTTGTACGCGCGGAATCCGCGGCGCCCGGAGTGGTGTGCCAGCTCGCCATCGAGCAGGACCTCGCCGCTCGTCGGCTGCTCCTGCCCGGCCAGCAGCTTCGCGACCGTCGACTTCCCTGAACCGCTCTCACCGACCAGTGCGACGACGGCGCTGCGTCTCAGCTGCAGGGACACGTCGCGAACCGCAGACAGGACGGTTCCGTGACGGCCCTTTCCGATCTTGTAGTCCTTGTTGAGGCCCTTGGCTTCGAGGACCACCGGCCCAAGCTCGGAGCCGGCCGGCTCGTTGACCGGCTGCACGGGCTCGGTCATCTGACGGCCTCCTCGCTCGCGCCGGCAATCGCCGCCGTCGGCTCACTCTGTTCAAGCTTGACGAAGGGGCACGCGGTCACGTGCGCGGCCTCCCCCGGCTCTGCCGCGAGAAGCCGCATGTCCACGCTCCTGCACTCCGCCTTCGCGAACCGGCAACGGGGCTCGAACGGGCAGCCGGGCGGCATCTCACGTGGGTCCGGCGGAGATCCGGGGATGCCCGCCAGCTCGCGGCGCGGGCCGCGGACGCTCGGAAACGAGTTGAGCAGCCCGCGCGTGTACGGGTGTGCCGGCCGACGGTGGATCTGCTCTCCGGTCCCGAGCTCGACCATCCTGCCGCCGTAGAGCATCGCGATCCGGTCGGCGATCTCGAGCAGCAGCGAGAGGTCGTGGGTGATGAACAGGACCGCGAATCCCAGCTCCTTCTGGAGCTGGGCGACCTCGGCCAGGATCTCACGCTGGACGACCACATCGAGCGCGGTCGTCGGCTCGTCCATGATCACAACCTCGGGCTCGGTGGCCAGCGCCATGGCGATCATGACGCGCTGACGCATCCCGCCAGAGAGCTCGTGCGGGTAGCTGCGCAGCCGCTCTCGAGGGATCCCGACCATGTCGAGCAGCGAATTGAGCCGCTCACGCCGAGCTTCGCGATCGAGTCGCAGGTGGACATCGATGACGTCTCCAAGTTGATCCTCGACCCGCAGCACCGGGTTGAGCGCGTTCATGGCGCTCTG
>Ga0070733_10001853_pt1 | contig 15508 bp, 14 predicted proteins | sample Coa_R1_9_FD_66450 | JGI IMG/M metagenome (GOLD analysis project Ga0070733, IMG submission 66450) | Surface soil microbial communities from Centralia Pennsylvania, which are recovering from an underground coalmine fire - Coalmine... | ecosystem: Environmental > Terrestrial > Soil > Unclassified ... | reverse complement strand
AGCGAACGCCGGTCAGCTACGTAACCCATAAGGGTGGGAGACGGAACATCGCCGAGCAGATGAAACATGAAAATATTGAGTGCGATAGCCGTGGCACGGATGTGAGCGCCGACTGCATTGACCAGAGCGGTGTTAAGCGGCGAGGTATTTATGAGAAGCAGAAATGCGGCCACAGCGATGGCCGGCACCATGATCGGGCCCCGAAAGAATAGCGCGACGATCATCACGGGTACACCCAGTCCCATGCTGATCGCGGATACAAAGTAATATGAACCCTTCATACGTGGCAGCAGCCGGTCGCCAAGCCATCCGCCAATCAAAGAAGCTAGAATGCCGTCCACGACGACGATGGCGCCGAAAACCAGGTTGGCAGATTCGAGCGTGTAGCCGCGTGCGCGGGAAAGAAAAGTGGGCATCCACACCTGGATCCCGCCCAGCGAAAACGTGGATGCAGCCATACCCAGCGTGACTGTCCAGAAGGCTTTGTTGCGGGTCAGGCCGAGAATCGTTCCTCGCTCCGGCGTCTCTTTTAAAGAATCGAATTGGCCCCGTGGTGGTTCCGGCACGAATAGTATCGCCAGCGCAAGCAGAAAGCCGGGGGCGGCGGCCAGGTAAAAGGGATATCGCCAGCCCATACTCGGGCCCAGTTTCCCACCGAGCAGGTAGCCAGCAGCGGTCCCGACAGGAATCGCCAGATAGAAAATACCGAAAATTCGGCCGCGCATGCCTTCGGGGAAAAGATCGGCCACGAAAGTGGGGGCGATGGTCACGAAAGTGGCTTCTCCCACCCCCACCAGAGTGTGCCGGACCAGTAATTCCCAATAGGTATGAGTGACCGCGGTCAGCAGGGTGAGAGCGCTCCAGAAAATCGCTCCGAACACGATGATCATCTTGCGGGAGTAACGGTCAGCCAGCGGCCCGGTGAATGGCGCCGCCACCATGTAGAAACCGAGAAAAGCGCTGGTGAGATAGCCGACTTGGGTATTGCTGAGATGAAATTCGGTTTGTACCAGCGGCTGTACCGCGAACAGCACCGAACGATCAATGTAGTTGAGCAGATTGAGCGTTGTGAGCAGGCCCAACGCCGTCCAGGGATAGAGTTTGGTCGAGGTCACTTGGCGGTGAATATAGCATGGCAGGCTGCTAACCGCTGCGGCCACGTAGAAGGCGGAACGGTTTTCGCGACCTTTGCAATGTTTTCTTTGCGAACTTTGCGGTAAGCTCTTGAACGATCCGTAGACCAGGTCGATGAAAAGGCCCTTTCGTGAAAAGACTCATTCTTCTTCTGCTGCTGCTCGTTATTCCGCAAACTCTCATCGCGCAGGATGCAGCCGGCAGTAAACCCCAGCCTTCTGAACGTCACGAATACATCATCTCAAACTTCAAAACCGAGAGCGGCGTGATCCTCCCGCAGGCGCACATCGTGTACGGCACCTACGGTCATCTGAATGCCGCCAAAGACAACGTGGTTCTCCTGCCCTCGCATTACATGGCGGACTTCCACGGCTACGAATGGCTGAGCGGGCCGGGACACGCTCTCGATACTTCGCAGCTTTTCCTGGTGGCTACGGAGCTTTTTGGCAATGGACATTCGTCGTCTCCAAGCAACACTCCGGAACCCTTCCACGGACCTCGCTTTCCGGTAATGACGATCCGCGACAATGTTGAGGTGGTGCACAGGCTGCTCACTGAAGAACTCAAGATCACCCACGTGCGCGCCATCATTGGCTTCTCCATGGGCGCACAGCAGGCCTTCCAGTGGGCGGTCAGCTATCCCGACTTCGCCGACCGCGTAGTTGCCACTTGTGGAACGGCAAAAACTTATCCCCACGGCGTCGTGCGGCTGGAAGGACAGATCGCCGCGCTCACCGCCGATGCCGCATTCCAGAATGGCGACTACAAAGCGCCTCCAACCAAGGGCATTGAGGCGTTCGCCGTGGTGTGGACGGGTTGGCTGTTCTCGCAGGAATGGTGGCGGCGGGAACTGTGGCGCGAAACCGAGAAGCCCGGCACAACCTTTGAACAGGTGTTGAACAACTTTCGCACGAACTTTATTCCCGGTGCGGACGCAAACGATCTCATCCTGCAAATGCGTACCTGGGAGAAACACGATGTTGGCACAACCCCCGGCTTTGCTGGCGATGTCGAAAAGGCCCTGCGTTCAATTAAGGTACCGTTGCTCTACATGCCAGGAGAAACAGATTTGTATTTCCCCGTCGGGGATGCGCGATATGAAGCGGCATTCATTCCCAAGGCGTCACTGGTGCCGATTCCATCGCTGTGGGGGCATCCGGCGGGTGCCGGTGCCAGTCCCGCGGACGAGAAGTTCTTAAATGAGACGATTGGGAAGTTCCTCTTGGCAGGAAGGTAGGCTAGCAACGACTTCTAACTGTTGCGCCGCTTCGGTCTGGGCCACTTCGCCACCACCACGGTTGAAATCCCTCCGCGTGGCCGAAAATCACCTTTGACCTCCGCCCAGACTGGCTTGGCCCAGCGCACTACATCTTCCAGGACACGATTGACGATGTTTTCCTGGAAAATCCCCAGATTACGATACGACTGTAAGTACTCCTTCAGCGATTTCAGCTCTAAACAGCGCTTGGCGGGCATGTAGCGAATACTGAGTGTGCCAAAATCGGGTAAACCGGTCTTCGGACAAACCGAGGTAAACTCGGGGTCATCCACCACGATTTCATATCCAGGAAACTGGTTCGGCCAGGTCTCGATTTCCGGAAAGCGCGCGTCGAGGCCGGCCTCCGCATGTTGCCTGGTGTAAGGGTGTGGCATGGGCATATCTCATTGTAACCAACCCAGGTAGGCAGCAAAATCCCAAGGTATTTGCGGTTCTTCCAGAGCATTTCTGCATCTAACCGATGAGGTTCCTGCGTACAATCTAGTGAGTACCCAGTGGTACAGTAGGCTTGTCAGCCCTTCTAATGTCATGGACCGGTAACAGTAGCGGCTTTTGGAACCGCAATCGCTGGCTCCTCTGGACAGCGGGCATTGTGGTGGGAGTGGTGTTGCTCGCGTCGTTCATGTCGCGCGGTGAGGTAGTTCCCGTTCGGGCCACCATGGCACAGCGCACCAGCATCCGTAGCGTAGTTTCCACCAACGGGAAGGTTGAGCCGATCGAAAATTTCGAGGCCCACGCTCCTGTGGGAACCACAATCACGAAATTGCTGGTCCGGGAAGGCGATCACGTCAAGAAAGGGCAACTCCTGCTAGAAATGAATGACGCTGAAGCGCGCAGCGCGGCGGCTCGTGCTCTGGCGAAAATTCGTTCTGCTCAGGCCGATCTCAGTGCAGTGCAGAGTGGAGGAAACCGCGAAGAGGTATTGACTTTGGATTCCCACCTGACGAAAGCGCGAACTGACCTCGATACCGCGCAACGCAATCTAGTGGCGCTCCAGCGATTACAAAAGGACGGAGCCGCTTCGCCCGGTGAAGTAAGGGCTGCCGAAGGCCAGGTCCAGCGGACGCAAGCCGACGTCACCCTTTTGGAGCAAAAGCAGAGGGGCCGCTACTCTTCCCCCGAGATCGCGCGGGTGGAAGCGCAGAAATCCGAAGCTCAGGCGGCTTACGAAGCTGCGGAGGACACACTGCGCCAGTTGAACGTTCGCGCTCCCTTTAACGGCGTCGTTTACTCGCTCCCGGTTCTGCAGGGGGCCTACGTCAGTGCCGGTGATCTGGTATTGCAGGAGGCAGATTTATCTAAGGTTCGGGTGCGAGCATTCGTGGATGAGCCTGATGTAGGACGATTGGTCGGAGGAGATCCCATCGAAGTCACCTGGGACGCGTTGCCGGGCCGGATTTGGCACAGTAGCGTTACTACGCCCCCCACTGTCATAAAACTCCATGGCACCCGGAATGTTGGGGAAACCACTTGCGTGGTCGACAACCCTGATCTCAAACTGCTCCCTAACGTCAATGTAGGAGTCACCATCATCACGGCGGAACACCATGGCGTCGTGACCGTACCGCGGGAATCCGTGCATCAGGAAGATAGCCGGACTTACGTTTATCAGATCCAGAATGACGAATTAATCCGGCGGGATGTGCAGACGTCGATCTCAAACCTGACGCAGGTTGAGGTGACCTCTGGACTTCCCGACAACGTTCTGGTGGCCCTGGCTCCCCTTAATTCCAAACCCTTGCGCAACGGCCTGGCGGTCAGGGTGGTCCATTAGGCCGATGTCTGGTTTCCAAATAATCCGCAAGACAATCTTGTTTGTGGCGCTGGTGCTGACGCCGCTGTTGCCGGCTGCCGAACTTTCTCCTGCCAAGTTATTGGCGGCCGGGAGGGTGGATGACGCAATCGGGGCACTCCACGGGCGGATCGCGACTACACCTCACGACGCCGAGTCACAGAATCTGTTGTGCCGGGCTTATCTGTCTCTGGCCAACTGGGACGAAAGCATCGCGGCCTGCCAAAAGGCTGTGGCACTGGAGCCGCAGAACAGTCAATTTCACCTGTGGCTGGGAAGGGCTTATGGCGAGAAAGCCGAGCACTCTAACTTCTTTTTCGCCGCCGGGCTGGCCAGGAAAGTGCGTATCGAGTTTGAGGCTGCGGTCCGGCTTGATCCCGGCAACGTGGAAGCCCGCGCTGACCTTGCCGAATTTTACGTAGAGGCTCCTGGGTTCCTGGGCGGCGGCATTGAAAAGGCAGCGGGCCAGGCGCAGCAACTGGCGCTTCTTAATGCGACCGAGTCTCATCTGGTACAGGCCCAAATCGCCGAAAAGAACAACGATCAGGCGGGGGCGGAGCGCGAATTCCGCGCCGCTATCCAGGCCGGCGGAAAGCCCGGAACCTGGATGGATCTGGCCCAATTCTATCGGCGAACCAACCGGTTCGCCGAAATGCAGGCGGCCGTTCAACACGCCATCTCAGCACAAGAGAACCAATACATATTGGTTCCGGCGGCGGAGATTTTGATCCGAACGCAACGCGATCTAGCCGTCGCCGCCGACTTGCTGCGACGCTACCTCGCCGGCGAGACCGTCGAAGACGCTCCCGCTTTCAAAGCACACTATCTGCTGGGGAACCTGCTGGCACAGCAAGGCGACACTCGCGCAGCCGCCAAGGAGTACAAGACTGCGCTCTCCCTGGCCAGAGATTTCTCTCTCGCTCAAGACGCACTGAAACGGCTTGATCACCTCGTACCCGTGGCCGAGGCGCGCTGATCTCCGCTACCCGCGGCTTGACGCAAGCAGTTTAGAGTTTCGAATTCTGAAATCATTTTCTCGAGGTGAGCCCATGAGTCTTGCTTCCTGCTTGCGCCTGCACATTCTACTTTTGAGCACTTTTTGCTGCGCCTTGCTTTCTACTCCTCTGGCAGCCGAACCTGTGCCGCTGCGGCGAGTGGTGGAGTTGGCGCTTAACCACAGCACTACCACCGCGATGTCGGTGGCGGCCGAACAGCGTGCCTACGCCTCCTACGACGAAATCCGGGACCACTATTTGCCCTCGCTGACGGTCGGTTCTGGTCTGGGCGCTACCTGGGGGTACCCGCTTAGTCTGGAGGGTTCGGCGCCCTCGATCATCAATACCACGGCGCAGTCAGCCCTGGTCAATCCCGCCTTACGCGAGTTTGTGCGGGAAGCGAAAACCGAATGGCAGGCCAGCACGATACACAGCAAAGATCAGCGCGATCAAATCATTCTCGAGACCGTTCTGAATTATGCCGAGTTGAGTAAGTGGGAAGCGCTCGCGACCCATCTGACCGAGGATTACGCAGCCGCGCTAAAGATGGAAGAAGTGGTCAACGAGCGAATTAAGGAGGGCGTGGATACTGCGCTGGCGCGCGACCAGGTCCATCTCAGCGCCGCCCGAGTCTACCTGCACATTTCCCAGGCGCAAGGTGCAATCGACGTCCTGCGCAGCCGCCTTTCTCATGTCACCGGGTTGGCTGCATCCTCCATCGAAACTATTCCCGACTCGATTCCCGCCCTGCCCGATGTTAAACAGGACGACAATCTGGCGGCTCATGCGCTCGAGGCCAGCCCGGCGGTTCAGGTGGCTTCGTTGCACTCCGATGCGCTGGCTCTCCATGCCCGCGGTGAACATCGCTCGCTGTGGCCCTCGGCAGACTTCGCCGCCCAGTATGCACTGCTCGCAACGTTTAATCACTATCAAGACTACTTCGTTCCGGGAAGTTTCCAAAAACACAATGCCACGATAGGTGTTGTGATCCGCTTCCCATTTTTCAATCCGTCCCAACGCGACAGCGCACGGGCCGCGGACGCGGAAGCGTTGCGTGCTAAAAAGCAGGCCGAAGAGGCCAAGAACCAGGTCTCAGAGCAGACCCTCAAACTGCAACGCTCGGTGCAGCAACTGGCGGCGGCGCAGGAAGTGGTTGAACTGGAATATCAGATCGCCAAATCCAATTTGGAGACGACTCACGTCCGGGTCGATGCCGGATCCGCGACCCTGCACGAGGAGAACGACGCCCGGTCGCAAGCCAGCGAGCATTACGCCGCGCTTCAGGACGCCAAGTTTCAACTCGAACAGGCGCGCATAGCCCTGCTACGGCAAACCGGCGACTTGGCGGCCTGGGTGGGAGTAGCGAAGTAGGGAGACGGCATAAGCCGGGATATCCCCGAAATGTACTGGAAAAGCACCTCCTGGCTGAGGAATGCCCTTAAAAATGTTAATATAAGTTACTCACAAATATGCCTTTAAAAACGTTATTCCTGAATCCGCCCTCGTTTGAGAACTTCGACGGGGGAGCAAGTTCGCGCTGGCCTGCCACCCGCGAGATTGAATCGTACTGGTACCCGGTTTGGCTGGCGTATCCCGCCGGAATGCTGGAGGGGGCACGCCTGCTGGATGCTCCGCCGCATCACGTTTCCGCCGAGGAGACCATCGACATTGCTCGTGACTACGAGTTCCTGGTGTTGTTTACCAGCACGCCGGGCTTCCCAGGCGATATCCGCCTGGTGACGAAGATCAAAGAGGCCAATCCCAATATCAAGATCGCGTTTGTGGGTCCGCATGTGACGGTGTTGCCGGAGAAATCCCTGAAAGATTGCCCGGCCATTGATTTTGTTTGCCGCAAGGAATTTGATCACACTGTGGTTGAATTCGCGCAAGGCAAGCCGCTGGAAGAGATTGCCGGAATCTCGTACCGCAAGAATGGCACAGTCGTGCACACTCCCGACCGTCCGGAGATTCAGGATCTCGATTCCCTGCCCCACGTCACTGACGTGTACAAGCGCGACCTCGACGTGACCCGCTACAACGTCCCGTTCCTGCTATATCCGTTCGTATCGCTTTACAGCACCCGCGGCTGCCCGGCACAGTGTACGTTCTGCCTGTGGCCGCAGACTCTGAGCGGACATCCGTGGCGCAAGCGATCTACCGATGACGTTGCGCGGGAGATGGCCAAAGCGAAAGAGCTCTGGCCCGACGTAAGAGAATTCTTCTTTGACGATGATACGTTTAATATCCAGAAGGCGCGGACCGTCGAATTGTGCGCCAAGCTGAAGCCGCTGGGGCTGACTTGGTCGTGCACTTCGCGCGTGACCACCGACTACGAAACCCTCAAGGCGATGAAAGAGGCCGGTTGCCGCTTGTTGATCGTAGGCTATGAATCCGGCGACCAGCAGATTTTGAAGAACATCAAGAAGGGCGCGACCGTCGAGCGGGCGCGGCAGTTCACCAAGGACTGCCACAAACTGGGGTTGGTGGTGCATGGCGATTTCATTCTCGGCCTGCCGGGCGAGACCCATGAGACCATCGAAAACACGATCAAATTCGCTAAAGAATTGGACGTCGAAACCATCCAGGTTTCTGTGGCCCACGCCTACCCCGGCACCGAACTCTATGACTACGCGATGAAAAACGGTTTCATCGTGGCCGACACCAAGATGGTGGACGATGGCGGCCATCAGATGGCGCAAATTCAATATCCCGGCCTGCCCGCGGATGACCTGATGGAGGCCGTACACCGTTTCTACGACGAATATTACTTCCGCCCCAAAGCGGTCTTCCGCATTTTGCGCAAAGCCGTCTTTAACAACGTGGAACGGAAGCGATTGTACAAAGAAGCGAAGTCCTTCATGAAGCTGCGCGCCGCTCGTCACAAATGGGTGCTAGAGAAACGCCAGAAGGACGATTCCACGGCCGCCATCCAACCGGTCAAAGCTTAAGGGAAACCCAGTGACGTTTCGCAAGTACCTGATACTGGCGGGAGTGGCATTCTTTGCCGCCACCGGCGACGGTTTTATCGCTCGCGGCATGAAGCAGGTAGGCAACGTTTCCCTGCATCGACTGCCCGACATCGTCCTGGTGGTGCTGAATCCCGTTATCGCGCTGGGCGTGCTGTTCCTGCTCGTGTTCTTTGCCTGTTACATGGCCGCGCTTTCCTGGGCCGATCTCACTTACGTGCTTCCTGCGACTTCAGTGAGCTACGTCGTGCTCACACTGATTGCCAAATTTGCTCTCCATGAAAATGTCAGCATCACACGCTGGCTTGGAATTCTGCTGATCTCGGCGGGCGTTGGATTCGTTACTCAGGGGCCGGCTTTCACCCCTCCGCCGCCAAGCAAGTCGGATGAGCTTGTGGGTGCGTCTCTCTCAGCGAGGACGGACCGATGAAGTCGCTCTACGCCTGGGGCGCCATCGCCGTGATCGTGCTCACCTCGACTGCTGGGGATGTGCTGCTCTCCCGCGCCATGAAGCAGGTTGGCGACGTGGGAGCGCTGCGACGCCGGATCGGCATGTGGGCAGTTCTAACGCGCGTTCTGAAGAATCCCAACTTTCTGCTGGGCGTAATGTGCATGGCTACGGCCTTCTACAGCCTGCTGTTCGGCCTATCGTGGGGAGATCTCAGTTTGGTGGTCCCGGCGTCGACTTCTCTTACTTTCATCACCAACGCGGTCGCGGCGAAGATTTTCCTGCATGAGCGCGTGGATCAGCGGCGCTGGCTCGCGGCGTTGTTGGTGGCGGGTGGTGTAGTGCTACTGGCGGTTTGAAGGGCTGCCTCTCTGGAGTAACCGCATGAAACCGGCGGCTGGCAAGTCGGGCTGGAGAAACGCAGTACCTTTCAAGCCTGACACTCTGGCAACGCACTCTGCCGCTCTATAACCGCTGCGCACTGCGCCTTCCATGGTGGCGGGCCAGCCGGTGGCAGTCCAATCTCCTGCAAGAAAAACCCTCGGCCAAACCGTTTCGTTCGCTGGGCGATACGCATCTACGCCCGGTCTGGGCGCATAGGTCGCGTGAACTTCCTTGATCACCGTTGACTTCAGCAGATTCGCGTCCCGGGCGCCGGGGAAGAATTCACGCAGTTCCTTGACTGCAAGGTCAATGATCTCCTGCCGCGATTTCTCCACCAGGCTTTTGGACGAACTGACCACTAGCTCTACATAACTCCCGGGCGACTCAGTGGCACTCCTCGCCCCTTCCAGAAGTCTCGACTTATGAAACATCCACTGAACGGTTCGATCCAGCAAAACCGCATGATCCAGTTCGCTGATCTGGCGGTCGAACCACAGGTGGATACCGGTGATGGGCGAGGATTCGAAGTGCCCCAGGCACTCGCGCAACGGCTCCGCCGCCGAAGTCTGCGGCAATAAACGAGGCAGAACATCGAATGACGCCGCCAGGACCACGAAGTCAAAACTTACTTCATCGTTCGCGATCGACAACGCCACGCCGCGCGGCTCGGCCCGAAAGCCCTCCACGCTGCTGCGGAAGCGCACGTCGCCGCCGCGTGCCCGGATGTACGTTTCGGCGGTGCCGTAGAGTTCGGTCAGAGGCACGGTAGGGACTCCCATACGTCCCGCAGCCGTCGATTTCAGAAACGACTCCCGCACTACCTGAGCCGCGTAGGTCACAGACATTCGATCAAGGTCCTCATTCAGAGCGCTGATCAGTATGGTCTTCCAAAAACGATCAATCGCTGTCGTCGTCTGGCCGTGGCGTTTCAGCCATCTCAAGAAGGTCTCACCATTGTCGGCTGGCAGCTTCTGGGCCAAAGAGACCATCGCGCCCGCGATCGCCAGCTTATCCTTCAACCCTAAACACGCCGCCCCCAGAAACGCCGGGGCGGTGTGTAGCGGTGCAGGGAGCCAAGAGGAACCAATGACTGACGCCCGACCTCCAGGTTCCAGAAAAGTCAGCTCATCGTACCAGCGAATCTTTTCCTCGACTCCCAGACGGCGGTAAAACGCGATGAGATTGGTGCAGCAGCCGAGCAGGACGTGCTGACAGTTGTCCACCACTTCGCCGGTGCCGGGATGCTGATAGGAAGAGGCACGCCCTCCAAGAAAGGGACGGCGTTCAAACACAGTCACCTGAAACCCGTTGCCAGCGAGGGCACAGCCAGCCGCCAGCCCAGCCAATCCCCCGCCAACAATCGCGACTTTGTTTTTTTGTGAGGCAGGTGGACTCATCACGCCATACGCTTCATGAAGCCCCGGGCCAGAACGATGAGTTTCTCTCTGACGGTAAGGGTGATTTTCCCGCTGAAGACGTCATATTGCGTTTGCGCAATCTTTTCCAGGAGGCGCCGGTAGATGGTAATCAAGACCCAGAGCGCGGGCTGGCTATCTTCGTCGATCAGCGGAATCAGTTCGTTTCCCGCGCGATAGTACTGGCGCGCCCGATCCGCTTCCATGGCGAGCAATGGGCGGAATCGGGCAGGATCGGTGGCTGAAACCAATTCCGAGGGCAAGATCCCGAACTTGACCAGGTCTTCTTCGGGAAGATAGACGCGGCCCATGGCCGCATCTTCCTTCACGTCACGAATGATGTTGGTGAGTTGGAAGGCCAGACCGCATCGTTCGGCCAGGGGCTCAGCCGCCGGGTCGCGATATCCGAAGATTCGAATGCATACCAGCCCGACTACTGACGCCACGCGGTGACAGTAAACCCGCAAATCTTCAAAAGTCCGATATCGTACGACGGCAGGTTCAGCCACCTCGCACAACAAAAGGTCCTCACCCTCGACGTCCATTTCCGTCCCGAAAGCCAACTGGTCAAGCAATTCGACCGGAATGTTGTAGCGCCGCTGAGCGTCGGTTAAAGCGAGCAAGACGGGCTCATCGGTAGCGTAACCAGCCAACGCTCGATGGGCACCATCCAGCCAGGACGCCAGTTTCTGCCGCCTCTCCTGCGCGGACATCGCAGGATCATCGGCAATGTCGTCACAGCGCCGCATGAACGCATATACCGCGCAAAGCGCCTGGCGTTTGGGCCGCGGCAACACCAAAAAGGCATAGTAAAAATTCTTGGCTGCCGACCGAGTAATACTCCGGCACACCGAGTACGCCACTGCCAGTTGGGATTCGGTGGCCACGAAAGGTGCGGGGGCTGGTTGCACGGCGGCGCTCATCCTACCTTGCCCCAGCCAGCTTGCTCCACGCGGCACGGGCCACCAGGGCCAGTTTTCGCGATTTGGAGATTGCCGGCCTATGACCGAGAACGGCGTATCCCTGGCGCTCGATGGCGCGAAGAATTTCCTGCCCGCCGCGGCTGAAAAGTTCGATGTCCAGCGCCAGCTCACGGTCCACTTGTGCCGCCAGCGGCCAGCCCTGCTCGAACCAGGCGCGCGCCCGCGCGATTTCAAATCGCATCAAATCGCAGAAGGCGGAAGTATTGTTCTGCGCCGCTAGATCATTCTCACTCACGCCGAAGCGTCGCATGTCTTCGAGCGGCAAATAAATCCTGCCTTTGGCGTAGTCCACACTCACGTCCTGCCAGAAGTTGGCGAGCTGGAGCGCGGTGCAGGTGAAATCGGAAAGCTGTTGGCGCTCCACGTCACGGTAGCCGCAAACGTAGAGCACAAGGCGCCCCACAGGATTGGCCGAATTGCGACAGTAGCCAAGCAGGCCATCGAAGGTCTCGTATCGCGTGACGCTCTGATCCTGGCGAAAGGCAGTAAGCAAATCAAGGAAAGTTTGCTGGGGAATATCGAAGCGGCGAACAGTATCTGCCAGCGCGACGAATACCGGATGCCGGGGATTACCCGAATAGCACGCGTTTAACTCCAGCTGCCACTGGTCTAAGAGCTGAAGGGACGCAGCCGGATCCCCGACTTCGTCGCCCAAGTCGTCTGATATGCGGCAGTAGGCGTACACATTGAAGAAGTGCTGGCGCAAATGCGTGGGCAGAAACCAGCTGGCCACCGAAAAATTTTCGTAATGGCTGCGGGCCAGACGACGGCAATATTCCTGCGCGTCCGCCACCGTGGGAGCATTCTCTGGGATCGCGTAGGCCGCCGGAAGCCGGTTCCAGCCCGCCCGCCTGGCAGGAACAGCGATTCGCGAATCGTTGCTTGCAATGGATGCCATGGTCAGTTTCGTCCCCGGTGCGAATCGACAAGCCGATCGGAAATCCGCCTCAGTGACCAGGGATGATGGCGGTCTTGATATCGCCGTTGCGGTTCAGCATGTGGCGGAGCACCTGCTGCAACCGGGAGAGTGGCGCCTCGCCGGTGATGTAGTCAGTGGAACGAATCTTCTTTTCCGCGATCAATGCGAACGCCTTGCGCACTGTCTCCGGCGTGTGGTGGAACGTGGCCTTCAGAGTCACCTCGGAATAGTGCAGCCGATTGGTGTCGAGTTGGACCTTTGTACCGCTGGCGCATCCTCCGAAAAAATTCACCGTGCCGCCCTTGCGGACCATGTCGATGGCCCACTCCCACGCCTCGGGGCGTCCGACCGCCTCAATCACCACGTCTCCGCCACGCTTTTCCGGCGATAACACTCGCACGGCCTCCACGGGATCTTTAACTTTGGTGATCTGCACAACTTCCTTCGCGCCCATTTGCTTGGCCGCAGCCACCTGAGAATCACGCTTCACCACCGAAATAACTTTGCAACCCACAGCGGTCGCCACCTGCACAAACATCAGCCCAATGGGGCCGCCCCCGATGATGGCCACAGTATCCCCAATCTCCACACCGGTCTCGTGCAAGCCGCGCAGCACGCACGCCAGCGGTTCCACCATCGCCGCGTCTTCAAAGGTCACTCCCGCTGGCATCGCCAGCATGTTGGTTTCGACGATACGCCGGGGAATACGGATATATTCCGCATAAGCGCCGTTATTGAATAGCAGGTCCTCGCAAAGATTTTCCTGATGACGGGAGCAATAGAAACACATCTGGCAAGGCGCTGAATTGAGCGCCACCACCCGCATTCCTTTGCGAAAGCTGCGGACGCCGGGACCGACTTCCTCGATCACCCCCGCCAGTTCGTGTCCGAACAAGGCCGGCGGGACAATCATGCGGGCGTGATAGCCGCGCTGATAGACCTTCAGGTCGGTGCCGCAGGTCAAAGCGACCTCGACCTTGACTAGTACTTCGCCTTCTCCCAAACGAGGGATGGGAACTTTTTCAATCTTTACGTCCTCTTTACCGTAGAGGACTGCTGCCGTCATCTTGCCGTTCACTCTGGACTTCCTCCCCAGCCGCTATCTGTCTGGATCACGATCTTCATCGAATCCGCTTGAGGATGAGCGGCCAAGTTCAAGGCTTCCACGCTGCGTGACAATGGGAAGCGGTGACTGATCAATCGTTCTAAGTCCATTTCGCGGTTCATCACGAATTGTATCGACTGCCCCTGGAGTTCTACCGAGGCGCTGTACGACCCTAATAGTGTTTTCTCCTCCACGCAAATGGCAGCCGGATCAATCGTGGCTTCGCCGCGAGTGGTCTGCGCAAACAACAGCACCCGGCCGCCCGGACGCACCGCATCGAGCGCAGTCCGAATTAAGGCATTCCCCCCGACCGCGAGGATCGCTACGTCAGCGCCCCGGCCTGCGGTAAGACTTCGCACCGCTTGGACGGTATCGGCACGCGAAGCATCAATCATGTGCTGTAAACCGAGTGATGTAGATATTGTAAGCCTCTGGGGATGCAAATCGGAAGTAATTACCCTAGTTCCCTTCCGTTGGGCCAATACGCTCAATATGATGCCGATCGGTCCCTGTCCAATAACCAGAACACTCTCGCCCGGCGAAAGTTGCAAGTTATCAATACCCTTCATGCAGGTGTTCACGGGTTCCAGGAAGCAGGCCTGCTCGAATGAGATGCCGTCCGGGATGGGAACGGCCCCCTCGCGCACGATCCAGTCCATCACCCGCACATACTCCGCGAACCCTCCACCCGCCGGCTCGAAGCCCGCGGTGCAGCCGACTCTCTTGTAAGTTTCGCACTGCGCAAAGGTCCCGTGCAGACAGTAGAAACACTCCCGACACGGGATGTGATGGAAGACCACCACCCGGTCACCGGGTTTGAATTTCGTCACGCTGGCGCCGGTGGCAGCCACTATGCCCGAAGTCTCATGACCGAAGATGCGGGGCGCAGAATGCGACCCGGTAGCAATCTTCTTGAGATCTGTGCCACAGATACCGCAAGTATGCACTCGGAGAAGGAGTTCGCCGGCACCGATTTGGGGAACAGCGACCGTTTCCACACGAACGTCGCCCACGCCGCGATACACCGCCGCTTGCATCGTGGTGGGAATCGCTTTCGTCCGGTTTGGGGTTAAAAGTCCGGTGACCATAATTAAGTATTCAATCTCATTGTGTGCTCGCTGCCAGCCTCTTGCAAAGCGCCTGCGCGGCGATGGCGCTATTCCTCGCCAATTGCCCCACGCCGACCCACAGCCATGGTCGCAACGCGATGTGCGCCAGGAAACGGAACGACTGAAACGTTCCGTCCGCCGCTACGAAGCTGGCAACCGGAGGCAGCCGGTCGTTGCGCGAATCCGAGACCACTTTGCAGGCCCCGAACTGGATTCCGTGCGCCTGGGCGCACCGGGAAACGGCAGCCGCTTCCATATCCACCACATCAGCACCGTAGGCCTTGGCCAGGCTGGCCTTCTGATCGGAGTCAGCCACTTCCCCAAAACTCACCAGAACGCCCTCCCCGGTGCCCGAGTCGGTACGGCTGCCATCGCCGGCATCAATCACCAGGCGCGGAGTCAACGCGTAACCGGCGCTGAGAGCCGGATCAAGACCTCCTGCGAAACCCGCCGAAATAACCAATGCGGGCTGGTATAGCGCGATGATGGCTTCTGCAGCGCGACGGGCGGCTTCAGCCCCGATTCCTCCGCATACCAGAACGGCGTTCTCACGCTCAAAGAACTTGAATGCGCGTCCCTCGTGTTGCTTCTGGGTCGTGCCCCAATCTCTTACCAGCGGCCAAACTTCTCGCTCGAGCGCGGCTACCACAGCGACTTTGCGCGAATCTGACAAGCGTGACTTTCTATGCGTACTGGTGAACCCGGAACCATTCCACGGCACGGCGCAGAGCGCCATCCACCGGCGATAGATTCCAACCCAGTTCACGCTCGGCCTTGGCCGAGGAAACGAACATCTTCTTGCGTCCCATACGCACCGCGTCGATAGTGGCACGGGGTTCGCGGCCCAGAATGCGGCCAGTGACCATCTCGTCCACCACGCCAGCAGCCAGTGCCATCACATAGGGAACCTTGACCTTGGGTGACGGTAAACCCGTAATCGCACCGAGTTTGTCGAGAATCTGTTTCAGAGTAAGGTTCT
>Ga0070733_10001852_pt1 | contig 15510 bp, 19 predicted proteins | sample Coa_R1_9_FD_66450 | JGI IMG/M metagenome (GOLD analysis project Ga0070733, IMG submission 66450) | Surface soil microbial communities from Centralia Pennsylvania, which are recovering from an underground coalmine fire - Coalmine... | ecosystem: Environmental > Terrestrial > Soil > Unclassified ... | reverse complement strand
TAAGCGACAACACGCTACCTTGTCCCAGCAGGCCGCGGCGATAGGCCAGGTCGGGTCCGAGCGAAACGCGGCGGAACTGCGCGCCGTAAATATTGGGGATGCCGTAGTGCTGCGCCAGGCGCTCATTGAGAAACGTATAGTCCGCCGTCAACAGATCCACGACGTTGCGGTTTTCCTTGATGATGCTTTCGAAAAGCAACTCCGTCTCGCGCCGGAAACTCTTGCGCAACTCGTCGTCCCAATTGGGGTAGAAAACGCCGTCCGGCGATGTCGCGGGCAGATTCCGCAAGTACAGTAATTGATCGCCAAAGTTCTCTACCAGAGCGCTGGCCTTCGGGTCGGCGAGCATGCGTTGCACCTGATGCTCCAGTATGGCCGGAGTGTGGAGTGTGTTCCCGCTTGCCACTTTGATCAGCTCGTCATCTGGAATACTGCTCCAGAGCAGGAAGGACAGGCGCGAGGCCAACTCGAGATCTGTGATGCGATACGGTTGCCCTGGAGTCGCGGTTGCCGGTTCTCGTTCGGCGCGCACCAGAAACTGCGGGCTGGTCAGGATCCGGCGCAGCGCCAGTTCGATGCCATCCTGGAAATCGCCTTCGCGGCGACCCTCCTGATAGAAGCCCTGCACCCACTCCAGATCTTGATCCGTCACAGGCCGCCGATACGCCCGACGCATCAGGCTGGTCAAAATCTCTTTCGCGCACGGCCATTCCTGAGCCTCGTTCGACGGCCGGCAGGTGTAGACCTTGCGGATACTGCGCGAGTCTTCGGTGCGCGTTGCGTTAAAAGGCCCCCGGATCCTCAGGCTTCCTACAGCGGGATAATATTCGAGCTGCGGAATGCCGTTGTCCTCAAGCGACTTTCTCTCATACTGCCGGATCAGGTCGAGACTAGGCCGAAAATTCGTCGCGACGAAGGTCACGCCCACGGTGTGCGATCCGGCTCTCACCGGTACGGTGACGTCGATGGTGCCGTCGTTATCCGATGAATTGTTGGAACTCAATCCGACGCCGACGTAATCCCGTATCGCCACCGCTTGGTTGTCGATGAGAAACTCCAGCTTCTCGCCGGGAATAAATTTGCCGAGACCGAAATTCTGAACCGTAAACTTGTATTCGCCATCGGACGGAAAACTGTGGCGAACCTTCATTCCGCCGCGGGTGCCCAAAGGCAATCCATCGATGTGCTGGGTCTGCGACGTGTCGCCCGGGGAGATGTAGGCCGCTTCCGTGGGCGATTTCCAAAAGCCGACGGCGGTGCGGGCGATGCGCGTCGCCGCTGTCGTGTAGGCTTCGAGCAGGGTCGGAGAGATCGTTAAAGAGCCCGCGACGTTATCGAAACCCCGGGCCGCATCATCCGCCGGCAGAAGGGTCGAGGTGTCGATGTCGAGATCCAGCAGATCGCGGATCGCATTGGCGTATTCTGTGCGGTTGAGACGATGAAGCACAACCGAGCCCGGATTCGGATGCGCGGCGGCGGTTCGGTCGATTTGCCCTTCCAACCAGTCCCGCAGTTCCTCGTACTTAGCTAAAGACGGCCTCGGCATCCCCGGAGGAGGCATCATGCCGGCGCGCAGCTTGCGCACGACCTTCTCCCAGAGTTCGGGATGATCCCCGACGGTGGCCAGGTCGAGCTTCTGGAGAGACAGTCCGCTGGTTTTCTGCTCGTCATCGTGGCAGGTAACGCAGTACTGATCGAGGAGTGCCCTTTCCGCCAGAGCCGAGGGTTTCTGAGCCGGAGTTGGTTGCCGGGCAAGGGTACTTTGCCCTGTTGCGGGGCGATAACTGATCATGCAGCCCAGAACGGTAAGGCTAGCCAGCAGGAGAGGTTTCTTCATGATTTGCTAGACGATCCGGACACAATCTGACGGCAATCGATACGGCGGAGCAGCACAAGTAACAATCGTGCATACGTCGATCGTGCGCAACCTGCTAGCTCTCCTTTTGAGCTACACCTCGCAAATTCAGAGTGCCTTGGCATGGTTGCTGTACCTCCCCGCTACACCCCGGGTTTCGCCGATTCTCGATTCCAGATCGACGGATCTCGATTCAAGGTTAAGGATGTGTTCGACGATCACTCGCAACTGCCGGCGCACGATTTCATTGCGAGGCAGTTCCAGTACTTCCACCAGTTTCTCTTCGCTCGATAACGCTTCCTCGGTCAGGTCAACACCGCAAGCATTCAGGATGTTGCCAGCCTTATTCTTCAGCGCGAGGCGTTGCGTCATCAGCCTGTCGCGAGTTTGGTCGAGCGAAGCCGGTTGTACTGATTTTTTATACCTCATGCTCATCTATGGGAGGAGTTTCGTTCCACCTTGCCTGCGATCCGGATCACCTTTTATTTCCTGGTGTTCTTGGAGAAAACTGGTAGATCGGCTTCAGTCCCGTCTCGATCACCGGACCATGGCTGATTCCACGGCTGATCCCACGTGCGCGTAGTTCAGCTTCATCTCCTTCATGGGTGTCCACCCACATCCGCGTGTTCGTCACGGGAACCGCCTCATCCATGTCGCCCTTCACGATCATCACCGGACGATTCACATCCTTCATCTTCTGCAGAATCTCCTGCCAGTTGTAGTTCAATGAGAAATTCGCCGGAGTCGACCCTTGCTCCCTAACCCCGCCTCTACTAAGCGCCGGCGATCCGTACCAGTCGCCCGTGCTGTATCCCAGCGGTGCTAACAGATTGTAGCCGCTCTCTTCCGCCAGACCGACCGCCGTCGTCGACGCTTGAAGGATCTTCTGCACGCGCACGCTTTTCTCCCGACTCTTACTTTAGTGGCGATTGTATCGTAGGTGCGCGAGCACTCTCCAATAATCAATTCGTATGGTTCGAGAAGTTTTACGTCTTGTTTCGGACAACAGAATTTCGTTACACAAGAGCGGGGTGAAGGATTTCATGCACACGCAAGTTGGAATCATTGGAGCGGGGCCGGCCGGACTGCTGTTAGGTTATTTGCTGCACTTGGAGGGAATCGATTCCGTCATCCTGGAAAGCCGCGGTCACGACTATGTCATCGATCGTGTGCGAGCCGGCGTCCTCGAACAATTCACGGCTGACCTCTTGACGCGGATGGGTGTGGGAGATCGCGGCGGCATGCGGCACGACAGCGTCTACCTACATAGGACTGCCTCGATATTGCGTTTTAACTCCCGGGGTGTATCGCTTAGTTCCCGCCCGGCCGGGCGGCCTTGTGCGCTGTCGAATAATTCGACAACTGCTTAATGAACCGCCGCAGCACGGGCGGAACATTGTTTCGACGCCAAAGCCCAATGAGATCGGCATTCGCAGCTGGTCCCGCAAGCTCGCGATACACGCAGCCGCGTACCCGCAGGTGCTGGCGGAAAGACTCCGGCACCAGCGCTATGCCCAGTTGGCCGGACACAAGAAACACCGCGGTTTGCAGCAGCCGCGTCTGTTGTAACCGAGGCGCGGTTACCCCTGCCTGCCGCAGAGTATCGAGCACCAGTTCGTAATATCCGGGAAGTGGCTGCTGCCGCGGAATCAAGAATGTCTCCGACTCAAGATCGTGGAGCCGTACTTTCTCCGCTTGCGCCCGCCGATGTCCGGTAGGAAGCGCTAAGACGAGCCGTTCGCGGGACACCAATACGGAATCGAGCGCAGCGTCTTGAATGGACAAGAATAACAGGCCGAGGTCGATCGTCTCCTTGCGCAAGGCTTCTATTTGTTCGCCCGGATCCATTTCGCGAATGTCGATCGTAATACCCGGGGATTCCCGGTGGAAGTCGCGCAAAAGTTCGGGCAGGATACTGCAAACAGCCGTGCTGACCACGCCGATGACGAGAGATCCCGAATCGCCTTGTCCCACTTGCGCCGTTTCTCTCACGGCCTGATCAATCCGTTCGAGAATCCCCGTCGCTCGAGACAAGAAGACTTCCCCGGCGGCAGTCAGCCGGACACGCCGGTTGGTGCGCTCGACAAGCTGCGTGCCAAGCTCATCCTCGAGCTGCATGATTTGATGACTCAGAGCAGGCTGCGCGACGTTCAGAAGGAGAGCGGCTTTAGTGAAGTGCAGTTGTTCGGCGAGGACGCAGAAGTACCGAAGATGCCGAATCTCCATGGCGATAGAATGATAACAGCCATGTCAACCGACTGGCATCCAAGGGTCTGGAGAATGAACATTTGGGCGGAGAGCCCACCGACTCGTAAAGTCAAAATACCCATGCGGCGCGGGTATAGGACCTCAACAGCCCGCCGAGCCCTTGGTGGCAGCGGATCTTCTGGCCCTTCTGCTCTGGGCGAAGAATCCGGAGCTAACTGGCGTGCACCCGATAAACGGACGGGGGATGTTCAGTGATTTGCGCTGGACCGCAGCTGGTGGCAGTGCATTGCCCGTAAGTGTATGAGGAATTGGTAGCGCTAACGGGAATCGAACGGGTTAAGGACCATTCCACCCCATTTCAGGCCGTTCCAAGTCATTGCAAACACGCTGAGACGGTGCGCGTCTTGGGTCCAACTTCACCCCCTGACAGGCTGTCCAGTGACCCCGCAGTGCCCCCCCGCGGCCCAGTTTTTAGGCCGCGCCGCCGGCGGCCTCAAAACCGCTTCTCAAATCTGGAACGGTATTGGGAAGACATCACCGGCAGTGGAACGGGAGCAAGTTGGTGGAAACTGCAACTCATTTCTGCGTCGCGGAGGGGGCGGCGCTTGAGATGCTCTTGGAAAGCTGTTGTTCGGCAATCTGAATCTGCCGCTGCATTAGTTCCGCCTGCCGATTTCCGATGCGAACCTGAAAGATCGTCCCGACAGCCATCGCAATAGTGGCAAACGCCAGCACGAGCGTCAGCCAGTTTAGGCGTGCCGCAGCCTTCGAACTCTGCAAACCGGCTGCCTTCAAATCGGCGCTAGCGTGCTCAAGGGCGTTAATCAAGTTGCCGATTTCCGAGCCGATTCGCTGACCGACTGATTGAACGTCCTTGCGCGACGCGTCAACGCCTTGTGCCAAACTGTCGAGCTTCTCGCTTATAAGGTTTGCACTTTTGCCCATCGTCTCAGTTCCGCCATGCAAGGCGGCTGTCAGCGGCTCGACGATTCGAACGAGCAGCAGACTTTGAATGAACTTTAGCTCGTTGAGGCCTTGACTGCTTTCCACGTGGCCTCTCTGAGAAAACGCCTTGAGGAGTTCCTCTGTGTTTAGTAATCCGAAGTCGTCATATCGTGAGGCCATATCCATGAACAATAGCAACCTCTGAAGGCAAGGGCCAGTCCGATTCGTGATGGTGGCCTATGGTCCCCCGGTCAGCCCGCCCGGCATTGTCCCCTTTGCCCCCCCTGTCGCCGGGGGCCCCCTGCCCAAACCTTACACTCCGCGCCCCCAGAAAACGTAAAACGGTCTTGGTGATATTTGTAGCCTTAACCGATTATCAACATATTACAGACATTCTTGGGTTATCGCATGGGACCAAAGAGTATCAACGCAGGAGTATTTGGTATAGCCTGCTATTATAAATACAGGGGGGCTTCGTTAATGCCTAAACGCAAAACACCCAGTACTCAGGAATTGTTAGACCGGCTTTTCGTCTCGCCTGCTCAGGTACAGAAGCTCCTGGGTCTGAGTCGCGACACAACCGAGGTCATTATTAAGGAGCATCTCCCAGTCGTCAAACTTGGGCCGTGCTCCCGTCGGATTCCGGTAGGCGCACTTAGCGCTTATTTGGATGTCACTGCAAAGCAGGAATAAAAGGAGCACTTCATGATCGATATAAACAGCTACTGGACAAGAGTGAAAACGAAGGAAAAAGCAGAGCGTGAAGGACAAGCCGCGCGGGAGCAAAAATATGCTCTCACCGGCAACGTCGCCGATCTAGAAGGCCAAGATCTTCACGCGCATGGATTGTTCCTAATAACTCTTCAGAATGAGGAGAGGGGCACCGAGGGCGGCGGAATTAGCAGCATCCCGTGGAAGTACGTCGGCCAGCGGCTTCAGGACCGAACCCATCGAGTCGCGACGCTTGCGGAGATCACGCTTTTCAGGGAGCAGATGCAAGAGCACGCGAGTTCCTTGCGCGCGACTGAGGATCGTTTGAACTCGCGCCGCTCGATTTCGGTTTCGCTGTCCGAACCAAGCCCGCGCGGGACGGGTGCCTGAGGTGCTTTGTGGACTACGAAACTCTCGGAGTGCCGAGGCTGCTGATTATGCTCTCGGACATCTTAACTCACAGCGCACGGCAGATTCGCAGCAACCCCGGCGACCGGACGCCGGAGGAAGTCGCCGAAACAGCGGGTATTATGTGCGGCATCGGTGCCCGAGCCGATTGGCTGAGCGATCAGGTTCAGGGGACATAAGGTAAAGCGAAATGATTACGGAACAAAACACCGTGAGCGCATCGACGCTCAGTGATCTACTGGCGCAGGTTGCATGCGCTCACAAGGAATACAGCCGCGCATATCACGCGCGCACGGACTGGGAGGCGGAGCTGTCAGCCATCGCCGCGCGTCGCGCGGCGATCCTCAAGGAGCTTAGGCGCTCCCAGCGATCCCTAGAAACGACGATTCAAACGAGTCTCGCCGCCGCGATATCCGATCCGGTCAAAGCCAGCGCCGCTGAGATCGTCTCTGTCAGGGCGCGAGTAGCACTCTTGAAACAGGGACTTGCTCTTCTCAGTTGCGAGGGCTATGCGGCTGCGGAGCGTAATCTCCTGGAGTCCAAAATTGCGGAGTACAGCTTTCAGTTACGACTTGAGCAACTTCGCAAGGAAGTTCACGATGCCAGTGTGATTCATTCGGTCGCGATTGTGACAGGGACAGGGGACGCGTTGAGCCTCGATGGACTCGGCTCGAAATCTCAAGCGATGGCCGCGAACTGCGAAACTATCATGAAAACTTTGCGCGACTTGCGCGAGCAACTGCGGCAACACGAGATCACGACGGCCCAAGCGGTCAAAGCATACGAAAGTGAGTTCACAAATGTCTGAAGAAATCCGCGCTTATTTCCGCGGTCAAGAGGCAGCGCGAAATAGCAACCCGGTAGCGCCGGTACGGGATGAACGGCTTGCAGATCCAAAGCTTACGCCGCAATTGCGGGCGCGGCTGGAATCGGAACACAGTGCGAATCACGATGCATACGTCACCGCCCTGCTTTTGAAAAAACAGCTTTCCCCGGAGGAGCAGGCGGTTATCCAGAGGGGTGTCCAGGACTGTCTGAAAGAAATGCGGCGATAACCATGCTTACCTCCAAACAAAAGCTAGCCATCAGCGAGCAGACCGACATCGACCCCCGATGGCTTGGCAAATTGTATCGAAGCGCCCCCGATCCGACTTGCGGCGCGCCGCATGGTGGATCTATTTTCTTTTGGGAAATTGGCGGGGAACTGTTTACGTTTGCCCCGGCAGATAAGCTGAGCCACACCACGACATTCTCGAAAATCGTCGGGCTCGGCGCGCCTATCAAGGACTCAGACGCGTGGCGCGAGCTGGTCACCGGACTGATGGCCGACGCTCAAGTTATATGAACGCCATCCAAAGACAAGCCCGTGAAGCACTCGGCCAGTTCCTTGGAATTGACGCCGCCGATGTTGCCTTGCCACACCTATCGCCGCTTGGTCGCGTCAACTGGATTTACTCACGCGAGAGCATGACCGCTTCAGACTTCCTGCGAGTGGAGTGCGCGTTTACGTTCGTGCCGATGGTACGTCGCGACAATTGGCCAGCAATAGCGGAACTTTTGCTGCGCGCTGCGGGCCTGCCGCTGGGAACGCCAGCCGTTGTGCAGCGCTCTGGCAGGACCGACGCACACGGTCGGCTGTACGTCGCGCCTACACAGATGCCAGCCTCGCGACGCGCGACGCCGGGGGAGGAAGTCCAGTGGCGTTTCATTCGGCAAGGACCTCGACGGCAAGCGGAACTGATCCGGCTTGACGATGAACGCAGAGAGCGCGACCGCGAGCTGTTCCTGCGGTTGTTCAGTGCCGATTCGCCAGTCCAGGGCGATCAAAGTGAGCCGAAACCCCTGGGGGTTGATCCCTCGGAGGCTGAGGCAAGCCCCTCCAGCGTCTAGAAAAGGGCAAGACCGATTACGGGCCGCGCGCACCGGGATTCAGACCGGTCACGCGGCTTTTGTTGCTTTTGGAAGGAAGGAATGGCAGAGGAAACAAAAATTCAGTCCGCTGCCGAAGCAGTGGAACACGGCGTGTACAGTGCGGCGGCGCGCTTCAAAGCTCTCTTCGATGGCCACGCCGGGCTCTACGGCATCTACAACAACGTCGCCGCGACCGGGGACGAACATGGTAAGCGGATCGGCGCGGATCGCCGTACCACCAAGGGGGTTGTTACGGTCGATCTCTACCGCCAACATCTCGCGGGGAGATCTGGGCTCGGAATTTGCCCAATTCGCGGAGACTCCACCGTGCGTTTCGGTGCTATCGACATTGACCAGTACGCTGAGTTGTCTCACGCCGGAATAGCGGCCAAACTCGCCAGCATCAAGTTACCACTCGTGGTCTGCCGTTCGAAGTCCGGGGGAGCCACATCTATGCCTTCACGTCTGAACCGCTCTCAGCGGAGCTGATGATCGCCCGCTTGAAGGAAGTCGCGGCCATGCTCGGGCACGGGGGCGTGGAGATTTTCCCCAAGCAAATCACGATGGCTCCCGACGCGGACGGCGGGAGTTGGATCAACCTACCGTATTACAACGGCATCATGGCGGCGCGCTACGCAGTGCGCGCCGATGGCAGCGCCATGGACCTTGAGCAATTCCTCGAATACGCCGAGTCCTTACGGCAACCGCTGGACTGGTTTAAGACGCCTCTGGTAGTCTCCCCAGATCTCCCTGGTGGGCCTCCGTGCCTTCAACACCTTATCCAGATCGGCTTTCCGCAAGGAACACGTAACGGTGGACTGCTCAATCTTGGCGTCTACTGCAAGAAGGCATTTCCTGACAACTGGCAGGAGACGTTGCGGGACATGAACCAAAAGTACATGCAGCCACCGCTTGACGCTGCTGAAGTCAAGACTGTCATCGGTTCGGTCAAGAAGAAGAGTTACAACTATACCTGCCATCAGCAGCCTATTGCCGCGCACTGCAATAAGCCCCTCTGCCTCACCTGCAAGTTCGGAATCAGCGATGGAGATAACGGCGGCCTTGTCCAGGAGATCGAATCCGCCATCAAGAAAGAACACGCCATTGCTCGCGACGATGGAAACTTGCTTTACGTTTCTCAGGGGGGAGTCTACCGGCCAACTGGGGAAGACTTCGTAAAGGAAAAAGTGAAAGGTCACCTTGAACAAACCAGCAACGCTAAGCGGTGGAAACCGGAATTATCCAGGGCAGCCGTCGAATATATGACCGTCGACGCGCCGCGCCTTTGGCGCTGCCCGCCGCTCGACACCTTGAACTGCAAGAACGGCCTTCTTGATATCACGTCGCGCGAACTGCGTCCCCACGATCCAACCTTCCTGTCACCTGTACAAATCAATGCGGCTTACGATCCCTCAGCAAAATGCCCTGCAATCGACAAATTCGTTAAAGACACCTTTCCTGGGGACGCTCACCACATAGCGTTTGAAGTTGCGGCATGGCTTATGCTCCCCAACGTTTCGATTCAGCAAGCCGTTCTCCTCTTTGGCGAGGGTAGCAACGGCAAGAGTATCTATTTGACTTTGTTGGAGGACTTCCTGGGGAGAGATAACGTGGCGTCAATTCCTTTGCATCGACTGGAGAGCGACAGGTTCGCTACGTCGGGGCTTGTTGGCAAGTTAGCCAACATCAGTGCCGATCTGCCGGAGCGAGCGCTATCGGGAACCTCTATTTTCAAAGCCATCGTCGGGAACGATGAGATTGACGCTGAGCGAAAATACCTCCCAGCGTTCAAATTCCGGCCGTATTGTCGCCTCGTGTTCAGTACGAATACCTTGCCGCGCTCGGAGGACCCAAGCCATGGGTTCTTTCGGCGCTGGATGGTTGTCCCATTCACCAAGACGTTCTCACCTGACAACCCCGGCTACCTCCCTCCGCAGGTGCTCAGAGCACGGCTTCAGGGGGAACTATCCGGGCTGCTGAACCGGGCATTGGAGAGGCTGCCAAAGGTCATGGAAGGGCGGTTTACCGGGAGCCACTCGCTGAGCGACGCCTGGAATAGCTTCCGGCTCACGACCGACCCCTTAAGCGCGTGGCTCGATACCAACACCGTCAGCCGTCCGGGGGCTTACCTTGTCAAGGATGTCGTTAGGCGCAGGTACGCGCAATATTGCGAGACGAACGACAAGCCGATTCTCAGCGCCGAGACCTTCACGGCCCGGCTGCAAAGTCTCAGGCCGGGGGTGAGTACGGGTCTCCATCGAATCGACCGCGTAATGACACGATGCTTCAACGGCATTGGCTGGATGACGAATTTGGATGCTCCAGAGGACGAGCATGACGGACAGGGAAAATTGGGTTTAGAAGAGGCAGCGTAGAGCGCCGCTCGAAAACCCGGAAAACGGCCTTGGCCGCGCGACGCGCGATGACCGCTTTCAGGGGGGTGAAACAGGGGTGAAACGGGTGAAACACCCTTAGCCTATCTAAGCCAGAAAAAGCATCCTGAGGGAAGGGAGTGGAGAGAAAAAAAATGGGATGAGATAGGCCCCCCCTGTTTCACCTGTTTCAGGGGTGTTTCACCCCCCTGGTGGAGCGCCGGGGGGGGGCGGTTTACAGTAGCGGTAGCCATCAAATCACGGTTTCCTATTACCGGCTATTAACCGTAAGTCATTCAGGACAGTGCAACACGACGTATTCACAGTGTACAGATGTAGTGTACACTAGATGTTACAGGAGTTTTAGATGCCCTTTGAGAAAGGACACATCAAAGTCGGAGGCCGTTCGCCGGGCCGTCCAAAAGGTTCGGTGAGTAAACGCACGCAGGTTGCGCGCGATCTCATCGAAAAGCTGAACTACTGCCCCCTGGAAAATCTTCTGAAGATAGCCCGCGCCCGGCGTTACAGCATCGAAATCCGAATGGACGCAATGAAAGCAGCCCTCCCATTCTTGTACCCCAAGCTGTCCACTGTTTTCATGAACGCGAAAACAGATAGCACCGTGGACGTGCGCCATTACGTTGAAGCCGCGATGGCCGATCCGGCGCTAGCTGCTGCCATGCAGACCATTTCCCTGGGGCTGAGCGCCCGCGAGCTGGAAGCGCATCGGGCGACGCATGTTGACCCTGACAAAACCCTGGACAGGTTCATTGATGTGAAGGCATTGCCCGAGCCGGAGCCGGAGCAGAATGCGGAGATGCCGGAAGACTAACGAATGCCCGCGACAATCCCAGCAGCCATAGTCTTGCTGATACCAATTCGCCCGGCAATCACGCTGAGGCTCAACCCCTGGTCCCGCAGTTCCTGGACTTTGCTCCGATCACAAACGACGCGGGGCCGTCCCAACCGCTTCCCCTGACGCCGGGCGCGCGCCAAGCCCGCAAGGGTCCGCTCACTCAGCCGAACGCGTTCTTGCTTCGCAACCGTCGCCAGAATGGACAGCACGGCATCACGAAAGATGCCGCACGAATCCAGGTATTGCTCGGTGTAGGAGCGCCAGTTCACCCCGGCAGCGGAGAGCGACTGAAGGTGTTGCAGCGTTTCGAGGACACCCTCTCGGCTGAACCGATCAAGACTCCAAAACAGAACCAAATCGAATTCCTTGCGCGCCGCGCCGGTAAGCATGGCCTGAAACTGAGGCCGCTTAGCCGTCTTTGCGGACGCCTGGTCAACGTATTCGCGAACAAGAGTCCAGCCGGATCGCTGGCAGAAGTCGCGCAACTGGACAAGCTGGTTTTCAACGTCCTGCCCTTTGTCGCGTGTGCTGACGCGGGCGTAGAGAGCGGTTTTCATATACTTCTTTAGTCATGCGGGCGCTGTTTCCGTCTCCTAGGATCGTTCCGAAAAGGGATGTTTTTAGACCGATACTGCCGCGTGATGAATCTTACCTGTTTTGAGCGCGCCAATTACGCTCATGAGGATACCGTTTTTGGCACGACGCCCGGCCCTCCGGGAACGGGGGGGTGTATTAGAAACTCGGACGCACAGCGGTTCTTAGGAGGGTGCATCACCGGCAGAAGTGCCAGTAAACTACCAATTGGTAGAATTACCAGAGGACGTTGCGCGTCGCGCTTAGGGAAGGGTTGTGTTCCACTACTTTTCGGCGGTTGGGGTAATGGAGTAGAGAAACACATACCCTTGAGAATTCTTGATTGACAAGTCGCTCCCCTTAGCTTTAGCAAAGACCTCATTTTCGACGTAAACATCGATTTGATCTTTGAAGATTTCAAGCACAACATTACCCGCTTGATTGCTGGTTATATATTCGAGACCGCGCCTTTTCCATTGGTCGTAATCGATGTGTTCTGAAGGCGCACAGCCGATGAGGGTCACTGTCGGTCGGACGTGGTCTAGAAAATCGTACTCGCGCTCGGAATCCCTTCCATGATGAGGTGCTAGCATGAACGAGCAGTTTTTAACGTCGTTACCATAGTTCTCGATGACATAGTCCCACGTGTTGTCGTGGGCATCCCCCGGCAGGAGTACCCGCCCGCCCATACTGCGGTACAGAATTACGTAAGAACTATCATTGAGATCACCGCCGCGATTCGCCTCCTTGACTAGTTCCGAGTCTGGCGCAAGGATGTAAAGGCCATCCCCACCGGCTGTTTTGTCTTCCTTCAAGTTTGCGAACGGAAAGCGCAAGCCAGCTTGACGGATGCGTGTTGCTACGCCCGTTTCCCTTCCATCTCGCACCTTGACGTAGCGGTCCCAGTCTTCCTCTAGAAATGGACTGTTCTCTCCGAACTCTGGCGCATCCCGACGCGTGCCTGTGTCCCAAAAATTCGTTACCTCAAACTCATCCAAGAGCGTGTCGAATCCGTCCATGTGGTCCATGTCTGGGTGTGTCAGTATGAAGCGGAAGATATTGGTTACGCCGATCTTACGGGCGTAGGAGATGGGATTGGTGGGGTACTTGCACATGCGGAAATTGCCGCGCGGTCTCATCCCAATGGCTTCGGCCAAGTCCTTTGTTAAAGCAGTCGCCTCTGTGACGTCTCCGTCGCAAATATCAATCATAGTAACGTGGTCGCTCGTGTGGAGGATGATTGTACAGTCACCCGGCGCAACGTTCAGTAAATGGACTGATGGCATCGATTACCTCATAAAATATCGCAGGCTCTCAACAGCATTTCTGCATACGTAAAGGCTATAGTGCGAACGCTGCCCTTGGTGAAAAAACCCAGCCACAGCGATACCATGAACGTTGAAACGATCAGGCTCGCTATCGCTGTTTCCGGCATCGAAATGAAGGCGGCTGAATCAATGAAATGCCTCGCTGGTCCGACAAACACCTGCTCTTTCGTTAAGGTCCACAATATCGTGCCAACGGAGATAGCCAGCCCAACCGGCTTGATGCCGAGAGCGTTTCGGCGAAAACCGTACGCAATATTTTCCTTGAAGAGCAAGTCAAGGTTCTTGTTGCCGTCTGGCCTCGTGTGGTTGAGAAGCCATCGAATGCCGGATTGATAGATACCATCAGCGTCATCGGGGTCCGTGACTTCCTGCTGCTTGTCGGGAAACGGTTCATTGATCTTGGCTGCGAGAAAAGAGTGATAGCGCTTCTTCGTCGGCGCTTCGATAGCGGTGTTTCGATGGCGAAGCAACTGGGTAGACGGCTTACCGCCCCATTCCAGGAAGAGTTTGTCCTCTAGGCGCTTTCCCAGTTCCCGACACAGGTTGGAGGTCAGATATAGACCACCACACGAGACCGCAGTGCTCACGGCGCTGGTCAGTGCTGACGCCTTCGGGCCATACAGCAGCACAATCATCGCCAGCAGAGGCAATAAAGCCAAGAGCGCCGGGTAGAGTCGGGCCTGCCTTTCGTACGGGTCGGTTACCTTGGCCACCAGATCATCAAGACTCACTTGCTTAGCCCTCAAGGGCTGGTTCGTCACCTGACACGGGACTCGGACTGGCGCTCGCTGATGTATATCGGTTTGCCACGTGGGAGATGAGCATTTCGATGAACCGGCCGTGATACACGGCGAAGAGTTCCCGCGTGAAAGGTACTTTCTGATTGTTGATAATGACCAAGCGTAGTTTATCCGATTGCACCTCTGGTCTCAGCCAGGCTTTGTTTTTCCATTGAGGGGGCGTGTGCGTGAAGTCACCATCACTGTCGTAGGACCAGGTCATGATGTGCCCTTGGTCAATCAAAGTTTTGATTCTGGTCAGCAGACCACCTGCATCATCCGTGAAAGCGCGTACCGACATTGGCGGCCTCCGTGTTTGAACCACGAATACCACAAAATGTTTGATAGCGCAACATAATGGCTTTTTATCAACACCGAATGTGCCGCCGTGTTGCACGACTTGCGCCGGGCTAAGCGGGCTATCGTTACCTGCGATTTATCGCTACAGTGGCAAATGGAACATCGGAGAGCCTTGGTTAAGCCTCGTTGAATCTGCGGGTTATGGAGGGGCCTAGAACGGCAAATCAGGCTGCTCGTCTACAGACTCGCGTGCGGCTTTTTTGAAGCTGGCGGAATCCACCAGGGGAATGTTGGGCTGCTTGCCGCTGAAGAGTTCTTCAATCGTCAAGATTTGAATGCGTGGGTACTTCCCGTAGAGCGTTTCGTAGTACCCAGCTTTCACCGCTTCGGTTCGCATTGGGCCCGTAGATTCCGCGAGGGTAATGAAGACGCCGATTTTGGCCTTCTCCCGATCCACCACGTGAGCGAGATCGCGGACCATGGCGACGTTCACGTTATCGCCGCCTTTCACGGATACGATGGCCTTCTCGGTGGTCTTGCCTTCTGGCTTGAAGTAGATCAAGCCGTCAATGCCGGAGTCCGCACCCTTTTTCTTTCCGCCGAACGGGACGGCATTCACCAGAGAAACGGCCCACCACTGAAATTGATACTTATCCTGCGCGGCCAGCGCTCGCGCGCCGTCCAGATCCTTGGGTGTTCCATGGACTTCGTACTTGATGCCGGGGAACGCGTCTTTTAGCCGCTTCTCGATGAGCGAAATCGCAAGATGCGTAATGTCGATGCCGATCCACTCCCGTCTGAGCTTTTGTGCGGCGTGGATTGTTGTTCCGCATCCACAGAAGGGGTCTAGGACCACGTCCCCTTCGTTGGAGCTTGCGGTTATGATTCGCTCCAACAAAGCTTGGGGCTTCTGGGTCGGGTAACCCAGACGTTCCTGCGCCTGAGAGTTGATTGGAAAAATGTCAGTCCAAATCGTCCCCATGACGCCGCCGGACATTTCTTCCAGGTATCGTTTCAGGCGCGGTCGCTTTGTTGTGTCCAGCGATTCGTCAGCTCTTCGTGGATACCAGATTCGCCCCTCAGCATCGAGGGCAGCCATCGTCTCCCTGGAATACCGCCATCCCTTTGGTGGATACGGAAACCCCTTCCAGTCGTACATCATATTGGGCCTGGGGTTGGGGCTGGTCATATTGTCGAGTTGATAGACTCTGCCATCGCCGTCATCATGCCGATATTTCGATTCAAGGTATTCTTCAGAGTGCGG
>Ga0070733_10001851_pt1 | contig 15511 bp, 15 predicted proteins | sample Coa_R1_9_FD_66450 | JGI IMG/M metagenome (GOLD analysis project Ga0070733, IMG submission 66450) | Surface soil microbial communities from Centralia Pennsylvania, which are recovering from an underground coalmine fire - Coalmine... | ecosystem: Environmental > Terrestrial > Soil > Unclassified ... | reverse complement strand
GCCTTCGCGATCGAAGGATGCCACCATCAAAATCAGAGTGTTGCGATAGTTCTGGTTCTTCAGCGGAATGAAGTGCAGTTCGGATCCTTCAAAGGAGTAATCCACGCTATAGTGCGCACCTCGACCTGTGAGGGCAGGCTCGGTTGTTTCGCAGATGCCAAAAGTACCTCGCCGATCCTCGCCGGATCCATTTTCTTCCTGGACCCCACGGGTACGACGTTCGCAGAAAACAGCAGCTGGCGCGATGGTGGCGAGCCATACTGCATGGCCGAAGTTCTGGTCAGGCGCGCCAGCTCCGCGTCTTTGGCTGCGGAATGGGTGTCGTCGGCATAGTATCCCTGGCGGTAGTGGAGTCGATATCCCTTCTCGGCCAATCCAACTTTGATCTTCCTGAATCTTCCGTCAAAGAGCTTGTTGTTGGGACTGTAGGACAGCGTGTAGTAATTCGATCCCTGCTCGTTGGCAGTCGCGATGGCCTGGCTAATGCCGTTGGAGTTGAGAAAGGCGGTGCCGCCGGTGGCGATGGCGAACTGCATGAGCGTTTCGCGTTCGTCTTCTTGTTCACCCGAGACTTGCATGGATTGCGGAATGGAGGCCGACGGCGACAGGATAAGACTCCCGGGAGTCTTCGCAGCTTCGAGGGGTGGCGGGCCGCCCATGGTTCCGGCGCTGTCTGCGCCGATACCGCTCCCCAGCAGTCCTCGCACATCCACGGGGTAGACGGCAACTTGAGATTCCGCCAGAAGATTGGTCAGGCGTTTGATTTTGTAAGCGTAGTTGGGATTGTCGAGGGCGGGAGCGCCAGAATTGAAAGTCGCCAACACTGACATGGGGAACGAACCGGAAAGCCAGACGACATTCTTGCGGCCGGGAATTCCTGAGAGATACCTAGCCAGCAACATCATCGCGTCGGTCGTGATGCCTACCCGCGCGTCGGTGTCGGTGACTTGTTGCTCGTCCTGCATGCCCTGCAGGGAACTCAGCAGATTTTGAAAGCCGCTCATTCGCCCTCCCCGGGCGAGAACTCCGACGATGCCGACTGCGTTTTCTGTTCCGGTGGCTGAGGCCTTCCAGCGAACTGCCTTCGGGGAGCCCTTTTTCGCTCTGGCAGCGGCCAGCAGCAGAGTTTCGTCCGCGGTAAATCCCTGGATCAAGCGCAGCGGGGATGCTTCTCCGCTTAACATACACAAGGCAAACTGCGAGTCTTTCGGCTTGGACTGGAGGAACCGGATCAACTGCTCACGGGCATAAACCTGATCTTGCGAAGGCGTGTTGAGCGTGTCGAACAGAACCATGGTGACCGCTCCGGGCTGTCCCGCTCGCGCATGATTGCTGAAGACGTTCGCGGAGGGTTTTGCCACGGAGGGCGACGGCGCAGGCCCCGGCGCGGAACTGGCAGCTGCGACTGGCTGACTTGCGGTTTCGGCAGGCGGCGCGTCAGCACCGTTGTCACTAAACTCCCGGAAGTAGCTTATGTCTTGGCCTTTGTTGTCCTCCACCAAGTGGAAATCCTGTTGCCGCAATCCTTTTACCGGATGCCCCTTGCTGTCGGTGACAACAACGTCCACCACAACAGCTTTCGTGGCGACTTTAAAAGTCGCGACGGGTTCGCTACTCGTGACTTCTGGGTTCGGCTTGGTTGCTGTGGCCGCCGCAGAGGAGTTCGCTGCGGTCGTGGAAGCATCATGATTTGGGCCGGCATTTGGGTCGGCTGCCTCGCCGGCCGGGTGGGGATCAAGCTCTTTTTCGGCGCTAGAGTTGGGCGACTCGTCGGCCACCAAGGATGATGCGTCCGGAGGATCACTCTCGGCGGTTGCATCGGCAGGTGAGGAATCGTTAGAAAGCGATTCCAGTGTATATACGTCGCGGACATGGGATCTAAGTGCGGCGAACTTGACTTGCTCCTCCTGAGACGCCGGCGGAAGATTGAACAACGCCATCCCGGAACCCTGCAGCACGGCCAGGCGCCGGCCGTCGGGAGAGAGCGTGAAATTCTGCCCTGTCAGCACTGCCGGGGTCACGCTGACAGACAGCAGAGGATTTCCGCTGGCAGTCTCGAAGACCTGAACGTCCTGCCGGAAGTTTTCCGGCTGGGAGATATCCAGTTGAACGGGATTGTCGGAGTCGTCCGGAGCAGGGGTTCCGGCCGCCGTGCGGTCAACCGCGAGACGGAGCGTGCTCACCGCGAAGCGGCTGTGGTCGGCACTGCGGACGATTGCTGGAAACAAGCGATACCGAGTCCAATGTTGCTGCCATAAGCGGCGCCCGGTCACGGCGAATGCGGTTACGCCATAATCGCAACCGGGCGAAGGGCATCGTCCGATCAACAGTGAATTGTCGCTCGAATAGAGCACGCTCGGGACCGTGTGGGACCTTACCCGTGCAATGTTGCGGCGCCTGGTTGGCGTAGGCCCGAAACGCAGCAGCCAGATATCGCCTTTGTGAACCAGATCGGCATAGCCCGCGCTGGTGCCGGTAACATTCACGATTTCGTGGAAGGTCAGCGTGCGGCGCGGGGCGAGCGTCTTGGCGTCAAGGAACTGGACTACAAATTTGGGCGCTTTGGACGCGGGTGGTGAAGTTGCAGGCCGCGCATTCGAATCTTTGACACTGTCTGGATCGAGCGAGCTTTCCGTAATAATCTCGCTGGCATCCGGAGTAACCGACACCCACAGCAGATCTTTGGGCGAGTGAAACAACAGTTTCTCGTGCAGGCTCGCATCCACCACGTAAAGATCGTTCCCTTTACGAAGCAGGAATTGTCTCGGCCCCCAAAGTCCCGCATTCGACGGCCCCGCACTCGGCGGCCCCGCATTGAGCGGCCAAAGATATCGGCGGCGATCGTGCAGGTACCAGTCTGCCTGTTTCATGACCCTGCCGCCCGGCAGTTCCAGGATGACGGCATGCATCACGCGGTCGGCATGGTCGGGCGAGCAGCCCGGCAGCCGTTGGAACAAGCGCTTGCGATCGAAGACGAGCAGCCGGTGATCGGCATCAACGAAATCCAGTGACACGGTAGGCTCGTCTTCCGACAGCCGGTCCATCCGCGAAGGCTCGCGATAACCCATCGCCGACAATTCGATCTGGATGGCGGCTTTCGTCGCAAGACTTATTGGGGAAGAAGCGTCTTGCGCCAGCAACGCGGCGCTGACAAGAAGTAAAACTGCGAAGCCAGTGCTGCGGAATGGTCCGATGGTCTTGACACGCATGAGGCCCAGCGCAATCGAAAAGATCCGGGACAATGAGAACGCCCGATTATACGCCCGCAGCCCGCCATCGGAGATGGTTGTGGCGTCGGGAACGAGCGCCAGATGCTAAGAGCTGGCCGCCAGGTAATTAGCCGACGACGCTTGGTGAAAAACCGGTTCCGGACGAAATGAGATCGCGCGTTACGACTCGTCACTTTCGTTCCACACGTACAAGAAACTGCCGTCGCTGGCCGTGGCGACACTGCGTGCGTCTTTGTGGATGGCGCGATTCAGAGCAGACCGCACCTTTTCCTTGCTTTCCGCCAATTCCGCGAGCGGAACCTTGAGCGCAGAGCCCCCCGGCAGCTGATCAAGATCCGAGAGGATTTTCGTCACTACCTGTTTGTGCTTTCCGTTGCGGCCTTGCGGAACATCCACCTGAGCCATGGTCTTGAAGTTCATTGGGGTCTTGCCATTACGAGCGGACATCACGCCTCCATTCTGGCCATAGTATCGTTAACAAAACGTACAATAATCGTAACATGAAGTAACGAGGTCTGCAAGTACAGTAACCTGCGCAATGCGGACGCTACCACGGATCGCGCCAGCCGTCCGTTGAGTAATCGGCTTCAAGGTGCCGCTAATTGGCGGGACCGTGTCCAACGTTAAACGACCGATCTTCGCGGGCCAAAAGATATGCCCCGTATCGATCCGGGCCTGTTAGCGTTTTGAGTGACCGACGGAGCAGACTCTCAATGCGCAATTCAGAAACCTATTTCGAGCAGATTCCAGTGCGGACGGTGAAAGACTTGGTCAAGACGGAAGAGGACAAGACGCAGACTTCTCGCGGCCAGCAAACCCCGCTGCGGTGCAGTATTTGCCGGAAACCTGTTCCGATCGAAACGGCCAAGACCGATAGTGACGGATTGGCCGTTCATGGGGAGTGCTACCTGCGCAGCGTAACGAAAACCCCGATAGTTGCCCGGACGCGCCGAACGCAACTGTTGAGCTAACAAGTGAATCGACAGGGGCGGCGATCCGCGCCCGATCCCTCAGTGGAGAGTGGTTCCGGTCGAGTCTTCGCCGTCTCTATTTCTGTCCCCGGATTTCCGTCCCCGGAGTCACCCGCCCCGCTGGTTCCTACTTACCTGTTCTTCCCAATCGCGCCAGATTCACACACCGCTTCTTGCCCATTTCAGTTCCGTTCCCCATGGCCGAATGGCGGGTGGTAGACTCGAACGTTTTCCCGAGAGGCAATGGCGATGGCGATTCAACGAGTGGGAGTGGTGGGCGCGGGGACGATGGGAAACGGGATTGCGCATGTGTTCGCGCGCGGTGGATTCAGCGTCATGCTTTGCGATGTGGAGCAGCGATTCCTGGAGCGCGCGCTGGAAACGATTGGCAAGAACCTCGACCGTGAGGTGGCCAAAGGCAAGCTCACGGCAGAAGACCAAGCCGCGGCGCTGAAGCGTATCCAAACGGCTACGGATTACGCGAAACTTTCCGGTTACGAATTCGTGATCGAAGCGGCTACCGAGAAGTTTGAAATCAAGGCGGAAATTTTTCGCGAACTGGAGCGGGTCACTCCTCCAGAAACAATTCTGGCCTCGAACACTTCGTCGATTTCCATCACCAAACTGGCGGCTGTGACCAAATGTCCGGAGAAGGTGATCGGGATGCACTTCTTCAATCCCGTGCCAGTGATGAAACTGGTGGAGGTGATCCGCGGGCTGGCGACTTCGCAGGATACATTTACCGCAGTTCGTGACCTATCGCTCAAACTCGAAAAGACTCCGGTCGAAGTGAATGACGCGCCGGGCTTCGTGTCGAACCGCGTGCTGATGCCGCTGCTGAATGAAGCCATGTTCGCCGTGATGGAGGGCGTGGCCACGGCGGAGGCGGTCGATGAGGTGTTCAAGCTGGGGATGGCCCATCCCATGGGGCCTCTGACGCTGGCCGATTTCATCGGGCTCGATGTTTGCCTCGACATCATGCGCGTGCTGCATGGCGGCCTGGGCGATCCCAAATACCGGCCGTGCCCGTTGCTGGTGAAGATGGTCGATGCGGGCTGGCTGGGGCGTAAGAGTGGGCGGGGATTCTACACGTATTGAGGATTGTTGATTGCTGATTGTTGAAGGTCGAATGCTGAATGACGACGGCGGCGGACGTAACAGGAGCGACGCTTGGTTCTATCTGCTAGCCGCGCTGTGCGGCATTGGTACGGGGTGGGCGGACGTCGCGATCAATGATTTGCTGTTTACCGCGCTGCTGGTGCTGGCTTCCTGCATGATGCTGGGGCTGCTGCGGCCGCGGCGACCTTGGCGTTGGGTGATGGTAGTGGGAATCTTTGTTCCGCTGACCGAGCTGGCCGCTTATTTGATTCTCACGGTGAAACCGACGCGGGCGCAGGTCTTTGGATCGTTTCTGGCGTTTCTGCCAGGAGTGGCGGGAGCCTTCGGTGGATCGATTATGCGGAAACTTGCCGACCATCTGCGCCACGGGACTTAACCGGGAATTATGGAGACTCTCATGCATAGAGTGGTTGTGCTCTTGCTTTTGTCATCGGCGGCGCTGGCGCAAACGCCGGCGCAGAGTGCAGCGCCAGCGAGCGTGCCGAAAAATGTCCCGCAGAAATACACGCTGAAGGCAACGCCCAAGACCGTGGCCTGGGGCTACTACGATGCCGCCGCCGCGCCGGTGCTGCAAATCCACTCCGGGGACACGGTGGAATTTGACACCCTGCTTACCAACAGTCCTACGGGCCTCGAAAAGGCTGGAGTGCCGCCCGAGCAGGTGGAACAGAATCTGCGCGACATCTACAAAGAAGTCACGGACAAGGGGCCCGGCGGCCACATCCTGAACGGGCCGGTATTTATCGAAGAAGCGGAACCCGGAGATACGCTGGAAGTTCGTATTCAGAAAATCGACCTGGCGATTGCTTATGCCTACAACGGCTTCGCACCCAATCGCGGATTTCTTCCGGAGGATTTTCCCTATCGCAAGATCAAGATCATCCCACTTGACCGCGAGCACATGGTGGCGCAGTTTGCGCCGGGGATTGAGATTCCTCTGCGTCCATTCTTCGGCAGCATGGGCGTAGCGCCGCCGGAGGCTTCCGGGCGCGTGGACAGCGCTCCGCCCGGAGTTCACGCCGGAAATATGGATAACAAGGAACTGGTGGCGGGCACGACGCTCTACTTACCGGTGCACGCACGCGGAGCTTTATTCGAGATTGGCGATGGACATGCCGGGCAGGGCAATGGCGAAGTCGATATTACGGCCATGGAAACATCGCTGGTGGGCACCATGCAGTTCGTGGTGCACAAAAGGACACGCCAGAAATATCCGCGCGCGGAGACTCCGACGCACTACATCAGCATGGGCTTTCACCAGGAACTCTACGAGGCCACGCGGATCGCGGTGCGGGAGATGATCGACTTCTTAGTTGCCGAAAAAGGGATGACCCGCGACGACGCTTACATGCTGGTCAGCGTGGCCGGGGACGTGGACATAACCGAACTGGTGGATGGCAACAAGGGCGTCCACGTAATGCTCCCGAAAGCGATCTTTCGGAAGGCGGAAACCGCAGGCCGTCCTTAGGTAGCGGATAACCAAGAAGTTACTCTCTAATCCACAGGGTGGGCGCGTATGCTGCGGGTATGGGTGTAAGTGTGACCATGCTGGCCTCGGGCAGCCGGGGGAATTGCGCGGTGGTGGCCAGCGCCTGCACTAAAATTCTGGTCGATGCCGGCATTTCCTGCCGCGAGACTTTCAGGCGGATGAAGACTCTGGGGGAGGATCCGCACGCGCTCTCCGCGATTCTCATCACCCACGAGCATTCCGATCACATCTACGGGCTGGCAACGCTGGCCAGAAAGCTACGCATCCCAGTGTTTATGACCGGGGCCACGCACCAGGCCTGGGCCCGGGCGTTGCGCGACGAAAAAGGCGAGCGGCCGCAACTGGAGAAATTTGAGCCATTCCAGGCGGGGCGCGGTTTTCAAGTCGGCGACATTGCGGTCAAGCCTTTCACCATTCCACATGATGCCGCCGACCCGGTGGGATTCACGTTTCGCGCCGAAGGTATCAAAGTCGGCGTAGCCACGGATCTGGGATATTTACCGGTCAGCGTGCGCGATCACCTGCGCGGGTGCGACGTTCTCGTGATGGAATCGAACCATGACGTGGAAATGCTGCGGGTAGGGCCGTATCCATGGTCGGTGAAGCAGCGGGTTATGAGCCGGGTAGGGCATCTGTCCAATGGGGCGCTCGCGGATTTCTTCAGTAACGACTATGATAATAGTGCGACGTTTGTAGTGCTGGCGCATCTCTCAGAGCAGAACAATCATCCTGAAATAGCCCGGAGAGAAGCGGAAAAGGCGCTGGCCACGCGGGGTGGGTTGTTTCAGAACCGCGTGCTGCTGGCGTCGCAGACCGAGGCAATGGAGCCGCTGCGTTTGTAGTGTGGCTTCATTGTGGTTAATTTACTTGCTCCCCCATGAGTCAGCAGTGCATTGATCCGATCGTTGGCAAAATCCTAGCGGGCTGGCGCTATGACATTTCCGGCCTGGCGCCAGAGATGCGCGGTGACTACGAAAGCCACTTCGCGGAATGCGAACATTGCCGCAGCCGCCAACAGATTCATCGCATCATTGACGTAGGTCTGATTGCCCTGGCTTCGGTTTCCGGAGGAGTCTTTCTCCTCGCTTTTGGCGTAATCCGCTATCTCGGCCCGCGGCATGCGTTCTGGCTGGAGATTGCCGCGCTGGCGGGATTCGCGCTTTCCGCTTTAATTTGGCTGGGCGTGGCCGTGGCTACACCCGCTCCGGTCACCGTTCTGGGTGCAGCCAAGGAAGGCGCGCGCCGCGTGCATGACCGCCTGCCGCAGGAAATCCGCCAGCGGCTGCCGGAAGAACTGCGCATCAAGATTACCGGAACATAAGCTGTATGCGGGCGCTTTCACGGATCGCCGGACTCCTGCTTCTGATTACCATGGCTGCCCGTTTGCCTGGTGCGCCGGCTCTGGCGTTTTCCGCGGCCCCGGCGCATCCTGCGGGATGCCACAGCCATCTGCCCGCGCCTCCCGTACCCGCGAGCTACCAGTGCTGCGTGAACGGCCACGACGCGGCGATGCCGAGCGCAATATTTTCTCCGCATCCCGCACTAACGCAGTTTTCTGCTGTCGGCGGCGACCAAGGTGCCCTTCCCTCCTTTCCGAGCGATCATTCCGAGATCCTGTCTGTCGCTTCCGGCAGTCCGCCGGGCGCCGTTCCGCTGCGAATCTAGAACCCTCCGATCATGTTCTTGCCCAATCTTGTCTGGGACTGCGCCCGCGCGCGCCCGGAGATAGGACAACGTTCGAAAATTCGTTATCGAGGTGTTCGTGAAAATCGTATCGGTGGGTACATTGTTGTTGATGGCACTGTCATTTACCCTAGCCTCGGCTACCCTGGCCTCGGCCCAGGAAACCCCGGCCATGCCGCCGCCTCATGAGACCGGAAATGCGGCGCCCCCGGAGCAGGATTCGTCCATGCCTGGAATGAAGATGCCGATGGAAGAAAGTGCGACGTCGCAGCTGCCCTCGCCGCACGCCGGTTCGGGCACGGCGTGGCAACCGGCCTCGGTTCCGGCCAACGAATGGATGTGGATGCGTGGCGGCTGGGAACTCATGACCCACGGCGTCATTTTCGTGGATTACAACCAGCAGGGCGGTCCGCGCGGCGGCGGCGGCAAAGCGGAGTCGGTCAACGTGGGCATGCTGATGGAGCAACACCGCCTGGGCTCGGGCACAATTCTTTTCCGGCAGATGTTTTCCGCCGAGTCGCTCACTTCGCCACATCCCGGCTTTCCCGAGCTCTTTCAGACCGGTGAGACCTTTCATGGCGAGCCGCTGGTCGATCATCAGCATCCGCACAATGTGTTTGCGGAGCTGTCCGCGCTCTATCTGCTTCCCTTTACGAAAATGCTCACATGGGAGGTTTACGGCGGGCCATCGGCCGAACCCGCGCTGGGGCCGGTGACGTACATCCATCGCATTTCGGCTTCCGAACTGCCGCTCGCGCCGCTCAGCCATCACTTGCAGGACTCCACTCACACCAGCTTCGGAGTCGTCACTACTGGACTTCTGATCGACCGCTTGAAGCTGGAGGCCAGTGCGTTCAACGGCCGTGAACCGAACGAAGAACGTTGGAGCATTCAGCCCGCCGCACTCGATTCGTGGTCAGGACGAGCCAGCGTTGCACCCAATGGCAACTGGACGGCGCAATACAGCATCGGACGTCTGGTGCATCCCGAGGCAGCGGAGCCGGGCAACCAGTGGCGGCAGACCGCGTCGGTGGAGTACAACCGGCCGCTGCCCAAGGGCAACTGGGCGACGTCACTAGTGTGGGGACGTGTGCACAAGTTCGCGACCGATATCAATTTGAACGGATACCTGCTGGAATCGACGCTGAATTTCCGGCAAAAAAACTACGTCTTCTCTCGGCTGGAGCTGGTCGACAAGGACGAACTCTTCCCCCAGGCGGCCGTACATCCCGCGTACCGCATTGGGGCCTACACGTTCGGCGGCGTGCGCGATCTGGTCCGGCGCAACCTTGCCGATACCCATGCCTGGCAATTGGGACTGGGGGCGGATGTCACGTTCTATTCCAAGCCGGCGGCGCTGGATGCGGCTTACGGCGATCATCCGTTGTCGTTTCAGATCTTCCTGCGGTTGCGGCCCGGGCGATCAGAATCTCACTCCCACTAGTCTGCGAAAAACGTTAACCACTAAGAACACGAAGGATCACAAAGGAAACCTCCAGCCCTCCGCGAGACTTAGTGACACTCATGGTTTATGGCTTTTCTTCGAGCGCCGAGCGGACCCGCGAAAAAAGGTATCGCTCAGGCGGATTCCGCCGTAGAATGCTCCTGTAATCCTCCCTCTGTTTGATCCAAATGTCCCTGCCATGAACCGGGCTCTGAAGACACTGCGGGCCGTGCAGTGGTCGATGTTGGGCAGCATCCTGATCTATGCCATCGTGGGAGAGGGTCTTGGTCCGCGGGTGCGCGGAGTGGACTCCTCGCTCAGTTATCTTTTCAGCACTTTGGCGGTCGGCGTGGTGGGAACCATCTTCGTAGTACGGCGCACCCTGGTGCTGCGCGCAGCCGCCAGCCTGGCTGAACACCCGGATGATAGCCTGAGCCTGAGCCAGTGGAGAACCGGTTACTTCGCGACATATGCCCTTTGCGATGCACTGGCGCTGTTCGGACTGGTGCTGCGCTTTCGCGGATGCGCCTTGCAGCAAAGCGTACTGTTCTACATCGGCGGCTTCGCGCTGCTGTTCTTCTTCCGGCCGCGACAGCCAGTCAGAGTCTGATTTTTTCTTGCGTCTGATCTTCCTGCCGAAGAGATATCATTCTCCTGAGGGAATCTTATGTCCATCAATGGACCGGAGGAACTGGCGGGGATGCGCGCTGCGGGCGCGGTCGTCCGCCTGATGCTGGATGCCATGAAGAGCGCAGTGCGTCCGGGTATCACGACCGCGGAACTTGATTCCGTAGGTGCGGAGGTAATGATGCAGCATGGAGCGAAGTCCGCGCCGGCGTTGGTGTATGGATTTCCCGGGGTAAACTGCATCAGCGTCAACGACGAGGCGGTTCACGGCATTCCCGGCCCGCGTGTGCTGCAGACAGGCGATCTGGTCAAGCTTGACGTCACCATCGAGAAAGATGGATTCATGGCCGACGCCGCCGTCACGGTTCCAGTCGGCGAAGTGATGGAAGAGCGGCAGAACCTGATCGCATGCGCCGAGCGCGCTTTCGCCAAGGCGATGCTCGTCGCGCGCGCCGGCTTTCGAGTATGGGAGATCGGACGCGCCGTCGAACGCGAAGTGCGGCGCAGCGGCTTCTCCGTGATTCGCGATCTGAGCGGACACGGCATTGGACGGACGATCCACGAAGAACCGCGCGTACCCAACTATCCCGACGCGGAAGCGAATCAGGTGCTCACGGAAGGCTTGGTGATCACGGTCGAGCCCATTATCGCCGCAGGTTCCGGACGGTCTTACGTGGCTGCGGATAAATGGACGGTGATGACTGCCGATCACCGGCCGTCGGCACACTACGAGCACACCCTGGTGATTACGAAGAGTGCGCCCATGCTCTTGACGGCGGCGTAGGAGCAAACTCCGGCCGACTTTAGTAGCTGCCGTCTCGAACTTATGAAGTCCGAAGGCGCCATTGCTGCAATCCGGACCGCCTTCCAATCTCTTCCAGATGGACAATTCCGTGGACAGAGCCGCAGAGCGAGAGTATATGTAAGCCAAGTTAACGGCGAGGTGGGAATGAAATCCATGAGATTCGCTCTTTTTCGTCACACGACCACGTCTTGTGCAGGCGCGGCAATCATGTTCGCATTGCTGGTCGCGAGTTTCGCGCCCGCCACAGCTACTGCGCAAACCAGCGTCTTCGTACCAGGAAACGCTGGGGGGTGTTTTGGCAATAATCCGGGGGGAGGCAATTACCAGTGTGTGCCATTCGTACCTGCTCTCACGGTCAGCGGACCGGGAACGATCACCATCACCTACGTCAGCGGCATCGTGACCTGGACCCCATGCTGCACTACTGGCCCGCTGGGGGTTACTTGTTCCGCGAGCGGTCCGCCGACCGGTTGTGGCCTCTCGCAGACCCCGCTATCGGAGTCTCGCGGGACCCAGCCAAAGAAAACGATCATCAAGATCGGAGCGCTGATCGGTGCGTTCGTACCTCAGGCGAGGGCTCAAGCCGAGGGCTTCCAGCCGCTTGACGGTAGCAAGAATGTCGCGCCGGTCGGTATCATGCCCGGGACTGTCTTTTTTATCGGCACGGGCCGAACGATTACGGTGACTGAGGCTGGCACACTTTTTCTCGGCATCAATGATTGGTATGTCCCGGACAACTCGGGCGGCTTTAACGTCACGGTCACAGGATCCTGAGCGCCATCACAAATGGTGGCTCGGCCGTGCAACTTGCTGGACAATTCCTGGGTTCAAAGCAGACGCAGGCTTCCATGAAAAAGTCCTCGGCTCCGCTTTTCGCCCTTTCTACGTGGTTGTTGCTGTCGGCGACTCTGGGATGCGGCAGCAGCAACCGCCAACTGCAGTCGATTGCGACCAACAGTCAAGGTATGACTCAGTTCCAGTTGACCGCAACCGGCACGTTCAGCGCGTCTCCGACAACCGTAAGTCCGCTGCCGGTGGCCTGGTTCCAGGTGGGACAGACTTTTTTTCCGCCCTTCACCTACAAGCTGACCAGCCAGCCCTTGGTGACCGGGTGCCCTACGCTGGCTGCCGTAATCGCCATCGCGCCTACCAATCCCAAGGCGCCCAGCACTGGCACCTTACCTGAGCAGGGTCTTCGAGGATCTCGTGCTCGCTCATACGACCACCTCGGAAGGGGGATTCGTGGCGTCGACCCCACAGAATATCGCGTGCCCGTAGTAGTCGCCGCAGACGCTACGTGTTGATGTGGCAGCTCGAGAGCCCGCGCTTCTCCAGATACTGCTGGTGATAGTCCTCGGCGGGATAGAAGGTGACGGCGGGGACGATCTGGGTTGCGATCGGCTTCGAGTACTTGTGCGACTTGTCCAGCGATTCCTTCGAAGCTTGCGCTTCGGCCTGCTGCTGGGGCGAGTGGTAGAAGATCGCGGTGCGGTACTGAGTGCCCCAGTCTGGCCCCTGACGGTTCACCTGCGTGGGATCGTGATTCTCCCAAAAGACTTTGAGCAGATCCGCGTAATGAACCTTGGCCGGATCGTAGTCGACTTCCACAGCTTCCGCGTGCCCGGTGCGGTCGGTGCAAACTTCCTTATAGGTCGGGTTGTCGGTTTGCCCGCCGGTATATCCCACGCGGGTTGAGATCACTCCTGGAATCTGCCGGAAGGTGGCTTCGACTCCCCAGAAGCATCCCGCTGCAAATGTGGCTTTCTCCATTAGCTTTCGCTCCCTTGACCCTCAAATGATTGCCAGCTGGCGCTCTTGTCTTGCCTTCCATTAGATGATGAAATGGCCAGAAAGTCACGAGGTTGTAAATTCTGCTAGGTCCCACACCTAGCAATTGACCGTCTCTCAAAATCACGGTAAAGTCCGATCAGGCGTTGTCGTTGACCGTTTCCGTTAGCCATTATCCCCCAGGGTAAGGTTCTGTGGTTCCGCCCAGCCGTTTCCAAGCCGCGCCTCGGACTGCGCACAGGATTGCGCAGCGCTTTCGCGCGCCACGGAAATTGTGCCTTCTGGTGTTGTTCGTGTCTACGGCGGCCCTCGCTGTTTCGAGCTTTGCGCCGCAGCTACGCCTCGGCTACCGCACCGGGGATCAGTGGGAGCCTGCGATTGCTGCCGACGGCCACGGACACCTGTACGTGCTCTATCCGCAATATGGCGCGGTTCCCGATTGTCCGGCGTGCACCGCTCCCACCATCGCCCTGACCATCAGCAGCGACAACGGAGCCACCTGGCAGCCTTCGAAGGCGCTGCTTCCCTTTCCAACCGGCCAGTTCGACCCGCAGATCGCGGTCGATCCCGTAGACCGGCAGACCGTTTATGCGTCGTGGCTGCAGAACGAGAAGCGCGACATCATCGTGGCCCGATCGCTCGACTTCGGGCGAAACTGGACGTACTCGTGGGCGGACCGCGGACTCGAAGACGCCGACAAGCCGGTGCTGGCGGTGCGCGGACCGAACGTTTATGCAGGCTTCAACCATGAGGGAGAATTTTTTGTAGCGGCCTCGCACGACGCTGGACAGACGTTCGGCGTAGTGCGCGTGAACCCCAATGCCGCGCCGGGATGGGCTTTGGCGGGCGGTGCGACCGTCGATCCGGCGGGCAGCGTCTATTTCGGCTGGACCGCCTATGCTCGCCAGGAAGTGTCCACCCGCCCGGTCAGCGTCTTCGTGAGCCGCTCGGCCGATGGCGGCCGCACCTGGAGTACGGCGCTGCTCGACCTGTCGAGCGCGCCTCCGGAATGCGACGAGCAGAGCTGCCAGACGGGCTACCTGGGCGCGCAGATTGCGCTGGCGTCGGATGCGCCCGGCGCTCTTTACGCGCTGTGGAATTCCGGCTTAACCAACGGCGGGCCGGAAAGCATTTACTTCTCATCTTCAACCACAGGGGGAGCAAGTTGGTCGACGCGAACGAATGTCTCAACCGCTTCGGACGGGGTGGAGCATGCGTTCCCGGCGATTGTTGCGGGTGCGTCAGGCGATGTTCGCATTGCGTGGATGGATGCTCGAGCCAGAGAACCGGGCGATCCCGACCATCGTTTGTGGAACACGTACTTTCGCAGTTCGACCAACGGCGGCGCGACCTGGAGTGCTGTGACGCGGCTTTCCAGTCCGGCTCGCGGCTACGACTACATTCTTCCGCGAGGATTTCGCTTTCCCTTCGGCGACTATTTTGGTCTCGCCATCGACAGCGATGGCGCCACTCATGCCGTGTGGGGTGAGGGCCGCAACTACAAGTCTCCCGGGTCGATCTGGTACGCGCGCGGCCGGTAATCTCACTGCAAGACCCCACGACAAGCAGTGGTGCTGAGTGCAATGGCGATGTTACGGGAGTTGAGCAACGCCGAAGGAGTTGTTCAGCATCTTCCGACCATGGGAGGGCTTTAGATGGCAGATTCAGTTCGATGGGCCGCCGCGGTCTGGATAGTAGTTCTTTGCGCCCTGAGTGTTGCCGCAGGGCAGATAATTGAGTTCCGCGAAGTCGATGGCAAATCGTTCCAGTGCATCCATAGCGGCCTGAGCAGCGATCTCAACGACTGTGGTTTCCGTTCCGACTGGTACGCCTACGTGTTCGTGGGATCCATTTCTGCTATTTTGCCCAGCAGCGATAAAGACGAAAAGACCCTCCAGATCGCGCCAGAGGAAATTTTCCACGGGAACCCTCCAACTCCCCTCACGGTGCTGACATCGCAAGGAGCATGCCTCCCGAAGCTAGCGGTAGGAGATCGCTGGCTTTTCTTCCTGCGAAAGGAAGCTGATGAGCCCGTTGTCCTTGATTACGGCGGCAATGACAGCCGTCCTGTAGCTCAAGCACAGGAGCAGGTAGAGACCTTGCGCCGTCTCAAGGCGATGGGTGACTTCGGCCTTCTGCGTGGCAACGTAATGCACGGACCAAGCTATTCGGATCGAAAGCCAGTTCCGGGTGTGCGCGTCGTCGCCACCAGGTCCACTGACCGCGCAAAGTACTTCACAACGACCGACGCCGAAGGAGACTACGAGTTCCAGCCAGTGCCTGTTGGAAGCTACGAACTCGCTGCAGAAACCGTCGGCCCTACGTATGTCGGGAACTCCGCTCTAAAAATAACTA
>Ga0070733_10001849_pt1 | contig 15523 bp, 15 predicted proteins | sample Coa_R1_9_FD_66450 | JGI IMG/M metagenome (GOLD analysis project Ga0070733, IMG submission 66450) | Surface soil microbial communities from Centralia Pennsylvania, which are recovering from an underground coalmine fire - Coalmine... | ecosystem: Environmental > Terrestrial > Soil > Unclassified ... | reverse complement strand
GCGATCGCCGGCGCGGCCACATGGTCCATCGGGCAGGTCGCGCTCGAATATTACGAAGGCGGCAAACGCATCAGCCCGAACCGCCTGCGCAACCTGTATTCCACCTTTTACCAGCGTTTCCGCAGGCAAAAAAGCACAGAGCAGTGGCGACAATACGCCATTGCAGGGGTAGATGCACCCCTGGAAATCGATATGCCCAGGTTCACCGACGGTGTTGAACAAGAAAGGTAATCTATGCCTTTCCCTGATGAAAACTACCAGGCGCTCGCCGGGCCTTTGCCGGTCTACTATCCGACCGGCCAGGAGGTGCTGGCACAGTGGGTCCTTCAATCTGTCGAAAAAGCTAGCACGCTGCTTGCGCAGCTCCTGAATATGCCCGCGCCGGAGATGGAGATTTTGCTGGTCGCTCCTGACGACTGGCAAAACGTCCCCAGGGAAGAAGCCGAAGAACTTGTAATCATGCTGCCCTACTGGACCGATGCCACAGAGCGGCCCTCGCTGGTCGTGCCAATGCAGCTTGACCCCATCATGGGAATTTACTCGCGCAAGAAGATGGCTTTCTTATTGTTTCACGAGGTGACACACGCGTTTCTCGCGAGCGATAACCGCCCCTGGCCGCTTGAAAGCCCCCTGTGGGCCGACGAATGGCAGCTACAATTCGCTGCGCTCTGGCTGTTCCATAAGATATATCGCACGCATGGAATCGTCATGAAAGACCTGCACGAGCAATACGCGGAGATATTTGAGCCGGAAGCAGACGGCAAAACGCCCGTTACCGTGCGCGGTTTCGACTGGTACGAGGATACCACGCCGCAGGACTACCTGGAATATACGCTCCTGCTCGAACGCTTTGCCGCCGATCTGCTGGCGCGTTACGACCCCAATATACTGCCCCGCTTCAAGGAATTTTACCACAGGGAAGGCGTTGTATGGCTGAGCGACGAAATCACCAACCTGCTGGCCGCTATACTGGGAGAAGGCGGGGAGGCATGGCTGGAAGAACTCGTCTACTTCTAATTGCAATTGTTGGAGGGCATTAATGTTTAAGCGAGTGGCAATTATTGGCCTGGGTTTGATTGGCGGATCGCTGGGGCTGGCCCTGCGCCAGGCCAGGGCCGCACAACACCTAGCAGGGTATGATCCCGGCAAAGGAGTCGGCGACCGCGCTCGTAAAATCGGCGCCATCGATCAATCATGCTCATCGCTCGCGGACGCCGCGCGCGCCGCAGAACTGATAATCCTGGCTACTCCGGTCGGGGCCATGCGCTCGCTGCTGCAACAACTGGCAAGTCTGGCGTCACCCGGCGCGGTGGTCACAGATGTTGCCAGCACCAAAGCGCAGGTCATAAGCTGGGCCGAAGAGTACCTGCCGCCAACCATCCCCTTTGTCGGCGGCCATCCCATCGCCGGAAAAGAAGCCAGCGGCATCGCATCAGCAGATGCCACGCTCTTCAAGCAGTGCATCTATAGCCTGACACCCACGCGACATACCTCACCCGCAGCCCTGCAAAAAGTAGCCACACTCATCGACGTACTGGGCGCTCGCGTGCGCTTCCTCGAACCCCCCGAACACGATGGCCTGGTTGCAGGCATGAGCCACCTGCCATTCATAGCCTCGACCGCGCTCATGCAGACCGTCGCCGGAAACCCCTCCTGGGACGATGCCTCGCTGCTGGCAGGCAATGGCTTCCGCGATATGACGCGCCTGGCCGCCGGCAGCCCCGAAATGCACCGCGACATCTGCCTCACCAACAGCGAAACCATCACCCGCTGGCTCGCCGATTACATCTCCGCCCTCAGCACCCTGCGCGACCGCATCTCCGCCCACGACACCACCCTCATTGAAGTCTTCACCCAGGCCCAAAAACAGCGCCTCGCCTGGCAAGAAGCCCAGGAAAACCCCAAAAAAACCGAATGACGCCACCATTTTGTCGATTCGATGACCCGCATCTCGTCGTTCTAATAGATAGGCGGAAAATCTCGCCCCATATCTTGTAAAAAGGAGACCAATCCCGTGCGTTACATGCTATTAATCTACGGCAGCGAAGAGGCTCTCGCCCGCATGACTCAAGAAGAGCACGCAGCGGTGATGCAGGGTCACAGCACATTCGCTCAAGAGGCGCTGCAGCGCGGCATCCTCACAGGCGGAGCACCCCTCCAGCCCACCAGCACAGCCACGACGGTCCGTGTTCGCAAGGGCAAAAAGATGATCACCGACGGCCCATTCGCCGAAACAAAAGAACAGCTTGCCGGTACCTACATCCTCGATTGCAAGGACCTGACTGAAGCTATCGAGTTGGCCGCAAAGATCCCCAATGCCCGGTATGGCTCCATCGAAATCCGCCCCATCATGGAATTGTAGCCCGCAATTAGCAGTATTTTCAGTATCCGATAGGAGAAAAACAATGGCTCATGCAGAATCAACCATCACCATTCACCGGCCTGTTGACGAGGTATTCGAATTTGTCCTGGATGGCACCAATAACCCCAAATGGCGACCCGCAGTCCTGGACATTCAACGCGTGCCGGGCAAACCATCAGACGTCGGAGCAGTTTACAAGCAGGGTCTGAAAGGTCCTGGCGGCAGGCGCATCGACGGCGACTATGAGATCACCGAGTGCCAGCCCAATCAGTTCATCAAGTTTCAAGTCATCGCTGGCCCCGCAAGACCCACCGGCGCCTTCAGATTCGAATCCACCGGCAACTCGACTCAAGTGACATTCACACTAGATCTCGCATCAAAAGGCTTTGCCAGGCTCATGGAGCCCATGATCACCCAGACCATGCGAAGCGAAGTCGCCACCCTCGCCAACTTGAAATCCTATTTGGAAGCTCTCAACACTTGACAATTCACCCCCCACGTTGTACCGTATACTCAACCCGATCAACAGACAGGAGACGACAGTGAGAACTTTCATCTAACGCATATCCAGCGTGCGTAACGCAATACATCATAACGCAGCGCCATCTTTATGTGGCGTCTATGTGTGCATGTACCGCTGTTTTACGCGTGAGGAGACGACTCGATGAAAGGGATTTGCATTGTTGTTGCCCGTTATCGCATCCGCGCTTACACTTTCGCCGCAACACATCTAACTTTCTCGCAATAATGCACAGCGCTTGTCCTGTGAAAATCTCTCCCCTTATGCCATTAAGCGGCCAGCACAGCCTACTTCACACGAACTAAAAACCAGGAGTTTTGTATGCTCGAACAAAATACCAACCTCGCAGGAGAGGAGCAACGATCAGGCGTATTGCTCTCAAGCGCTCCGGAGCGCGCCATCATCGTCGGTGTCGACATGCCCGGCAACGATTGGCCCGTTGAAGAATCGCTCGATGAGTTGCAACAACTGGCGCGCACTGCCGGCGTATACAGCGTTGATCGCGTCATCCAGCGCCTGCCGAAGCCGCATCCCGGCACGCTGCTCGGCTCAGGCAAAATCAAAGAAATCGCAGAGTTAGCGCGTTTCCACAACTGCGACGCCGTGATTTTTGACCTCGAACTCTCTCCCAGCCAGCTTCGTAACCTCGAACGCGAACTGGAAACGCAGGTGCTTGACCGCACCGCGCTGATCCTCATCATCTTCGCGCAGAGGGCGCGTACCAAAGAGGGACGCCTGCAAGTCGAACTGGCACAGATCGAGTACGACCTGCCGCGCATAGCCCGCCAGTGGTCCCACCTCTCGCGCCAGAAGGGCAGTGTGCAGCAGCGCGGCGAAGGTGAAAAGCAGATCGAAGTTGACCGCCGCATGCTGCGCCGCCAGAAAGGCGCGCTCGAAGAAGAACTGGAGCACGTGCGCACCCATCGCCAGTTGCACCGCGACCATCGCAAATACTCCGGCGCGCCCGTTATTGCGCTGGTTGGCTATACCAACGCCGGCAAATCCACCCTGCTCAATCAGTTCGCAGGCGCAAAAACGCTGGCCGAGGACAGGCTATTCGCCACGCTTGACCCAACCACGCGCCGCGCTCGCCTCAACGGAGGCCAGGAACTGCTGCTCACCGATACCGTCGGCTTCGTGCAGCGCCTGCCCACCACCCTGGTAGCCGCCTTTCGCGCCACGCTAGAAGAGGTAGCCGAGGCCGACCTACTCGTCCACGTTGTCGACGCCTCCAGCCCCTCCATGCAGCGCCAGGTGGAAGCCGTCGATCAAGTCTTGCAAGAAATCGGCGCAGGTGAGCGCCCCATGGTGATCGCCCTGAACAAAGTCGACAAACTCCCCTGCGACGCGCCCATATCCCTGGAAGGCGCGGCAGCCAGCCTGCCGACCGTGCGTATCTCCGCCCTCGACGGCACAGGCATCGACGATCTCCTGCTCTGCATCAGCGAAAGCCTGCTCTCCCAGTTCGTCTCCCTCGACGTCCTCATCCCCTACAATAAAGGAGAACTCGTGGCGCAATTCCACCAGTATGGCGTTATCGAAGACGAACTCTACGAAGAAACAGGCACCCGCCTGCGCGGCCACATGCCCCAAAACCACAGCGGCCCTTTCATCCCCTTCCAACAGCGCAACCGCATGGGCGGGGGCGGACGATGACGCGGGGAGGGGGCGCTTGCGCTCCCCTCGTCCCCCTCCTGGGAACCATTACCGTAGTCATTGTAAGGGCGGGAGCGGATGTAGGGCAGGGTGGAGACCCTTGCGGTCGCCCTCCTCCCCCAATAGAAAGGATCACCATATGCCATCAACACACACCGAAATCGCCATAATCGGCGGCGGCGTCATCGGCAACGCCATCGCCTATCACCTCGCGCGACAGGACCGGAAGACGCTCGTCATCGAGCAGGCAGAGATTGCCAGCGAACCGGCGGCATCATGGGCCAGCGCGGGCGGCGTGCGCAGACAGGGACGACACCCGGCAGAAGCGCAGCTCGCAAGCGAGGCCATCAAACGCTGGGAAACATTAGAGCAAGAACTGGCAGCCGACCTCCACTATCGCCAGTGCGGTCAATTGCTGCTGGCAGAAAATGACGCCGAGGCAGCGCAACTGCTCGCTTATGTGCATCAGCAGCAAGCGATGGGTTTCAGCGACGTGCGCTTGTTAAACCGGCAAGAAGCCCTTGAGCTTGTACCAGGACTGAATGAGCGCGTCGTCGCGGGCAGCTACAGTCCCGCTGACGGGCAGGCCAGTCCGCCGCGCACCACTCGCGCTTTCGCACTGGCCGCGCAGCGTCTCGGCGCAACTTATTGGACCGCAACCGCCTCGCTCGCCCTGCATACCACCGCCAGCCGCGTAACTGGGATACACACCACACGCGGTGAAGTCGAAGCCGACCATATCGTGCTGGCCGCGGGCGCGTGGAGCAATGAACTGGCGCTTACAGCCGGATTGCGCCTGCCCATACGTACCCTCGCTTTACAGATGCTGCTATCCACTCCCGCGCAGCCAGGCATGCTGCGGCCAGTCATCGGCGCGCTTGGCCGCCAACTTTCCCTGAAACAGCTTGATGACGACGCATTTTTCATCGGCGGCGGCTGGCTCGGCGATGCAGCCCCCGACCGGCGCGCCTACACCATGCGCCCATCCAGCATACAGGGCAACTGGCTAACCGCCTGCGAATTGCTACCGGCAGTAGGAGAACAGAGCATCGCGCGCTCCTGGTGCGGACTGGAAGCGCAAAGCATCGATGACATCCCGTTTATAGGCGCCGCGCCGGGCCTGGACGGTCTCACCCTCGCGCTGGGCTTTTCCGGGCACGGCTTCGCCATTGCGCCCGCCGTTGGTCGCGCGGTAGCAGACCTCATCAATGGTCAACCTACCACAGAGTTAGAGGGATTGAGCCCGGTACGCATGGCGCGCTTCGACCCGCAACAAGTGGCACAATTTATCAGCACGCCCCCACAATAACGATTTCCTCTTCCCTCCAAATACATTGACACAACCACACTTTTTTTGCTTTAATTAGCAGTAAGCAATATCCTATTTCAACGGACGCCGCAAACAGCGTTCAGAACGAGAAAAGCGTGATGCAACACATGCCTGCACAGGAAGAGACAGAACGAGAGTACCACGACGGCTACAGTCGCATAATGGCCTTCGCCGCCTACGCGCGCACCAGAGGCTGGCGTTTAAGCGATCGTCAACTGGTACATGAGATCACCCAGCGCGAACGAGCAGCCCACATTCGCGAGAAAAGCTCGCTGCCTCTCGTCGGTGTCGGCACACGCTCCGCCGCCTACAATCGCGGCCAGGCCGACGCGCTGCGAGCAATCCTCAAAGGCCAGCGCGAAGGCAATTAAATCGCGGCCAACCGTTGGCGCGCCTCCTCAACAGTCATCGGCACATTATATATCGGCGAACCCGGCTGTTGCAGGCGGCCTCCTTCATGCAGAAACCCCGTATCGACTGCCGCGAAGCCAATCTCCTCGATCAACCGCGCGACAACAGCCTTAGCCTCGGAATCATCCCCGGCGACAAAGAGCACCAGGCGCTCCTTTTCAGCAGAACGACCACCCGTGCGCAGCGTCTCAAAATACATCGTATTGAAAGCCTTTACCAGGCGCGCCCCCGGAAGCTGTCTTGAAACCTCCTCGCTCGACGTACTATCGCCCAGATCGACCACACCGCCCTGCGCGTAGGGATTCATGGCGTCAATCACAATCTTATCCTCAAAAAGCTGCGCCGCCGGTAACGTACCGCGTTTCGTCCACGGCACCGCGATCAAAACAACTTCACCGAACTTCACCGCATCCTCGTTAGTTACCGCTCGCACATTCGCACCCAGTGACTTCACCAGCGACTCAAGCGACTCCGGCCCCTTCGAATTACCGATCGCCACAGCGTGACCAGCCTTCGCAAAAAGTTCCGCAGCCGTAGCGCCAATACGCCCGGCACCCACAATACCAATCTTCATGTACTTCTCTACTCCTCATTCTTATCATCAGAAAACAACATTGAAACGTACCGAGAGCAGACCCGAGTCCCCTCAACCCCAGCCATTCACGATTCAGCCTCTCCGGTATATACTCACATTCCACATAACAATGCTGCCTGAAGATAAAATTCCACATTATGCCGGTCGCGATATCCCTCTCTGCAATATTAATATCCCTCACGAGTCTTGTCCTCGGTTCTCTCAATGCGCGCCTGGCCCATGCCACTCGTTGTTTTAGAGCCAACTCCAGCGTAACGAGCAAACTCGGCAAGGGCCGCAACTTGCGGCGCACACCCCTCATTGGAATCGACTCCTGGCTACGCTGCGGGAGAGCCCCGCTCCCATCAGAGGCAAGGCTGAGCGAGCACAAGTTATTCCAGAGGCTCCGTTGCAAGACTTCTCTGCGAAAGATACGGTCTGGCTCTTTGTTCGTACCCCTTCTGATCTTGATGAGACCGAGAGACAAGACCTCGCTGTCATTTGTCAGGCGAGTCCGACGGCCAACATGATGTATGAACTGGTCCAGGATTTCATGAACATGCTTCGTCATCGGAAGGGAGAACATCTTGAGGATTGGCTCAGATCAGCACGAGAGAGTCACATTAAAGAGCTTCAGCGCTTCGTCCGCAGCATTGAACGAGACAAAGCTGCCGTACTGGCAGGTCTGACCTTGCTTCATAGCATGGAATTGTCGAGGGAAAAGTGAATAAATTAAAGCTCATCAAGCGCATGGGATCCGGCTTCTCTCCGTATGCGTGGTGACCCTTGCGGTCGCCCTCCGGCTTCTCTCCGTCAGGGTACGGGCGTGGGCTTGTCCCCGCCCTGGTCGCTCGTATAGGGTAGGGGCGTGCAGGGTACGGGCGCGGGCTTGTCCCCGCCCTGGTCGCTTCGTCCTCGTGCTCTTGGTCCCCGCCCTGGTCGCTCGTGCAAAAAAACCGCACTCAAGCGCCCCCGGCATCATCGGCTCAACCCAAAAATGTGCTATAATAACCACAAAAAAGACGAGTGTAATCGATGAATCAAGTCACATCATCAACCTACGCGGGCCCACCGTCAGGATCACCTGAACAGGTAACAGCCATCATCGCGGAACTGCGCCGCCTGTACCCCGACGCGAAGTGTTCGCTCAACTTCACCAACCCGCTCGAATTACTGGTTGCCACACAGCTTTCCGCCCAGTGTACCGATGAGCGCGTCAATATCGTCACAGTCGATCTTTTCAAGAAGTATCGCCGCGTGGAAGATTATGCCACCGTCAACCTGGAAGAACTGGAAAAGGACATCAAATCAACCGGCTTTTACCACAACAAAGCGAAGAATATTCGCGCCGCCGCCCAGCGCATGATTACCAACTACGGCGGCGAAGTACCGCGCGCGATGCAGGATATCTTATCGCTGCCCGGCGTAGCGCGCAAAACCGCTAACGTCGTGCTTGGCAACGCCTTTGGCATCGTCGAGGGCTTTGTAGTTGATACACACGTAGGACGCCTGGCGCGGCGCTTTGGCTGGACAAACAGTGAAGACCCCGTAAAAGTCGAACAGGATTTGATGCGCATCATACCCCGCCAGGACTGGCTTGACCTCTCCCACCTGCTGATCTTCCACGGGCGCGCCACCTGCGCAGCCCGCAAACCCCTCTGCGCGCAATGCTCCTTATCAATCTTCTGTCCCTCCGCTCTCCTCACCTCATAACCCGTCGTAGTCATTGTAAGGGCGGGGGCGGTTGAGTGGATGGGTGGAGACCCTTGCGGTCGCCCTCTCGGCTCTCCAGGCTACTTCGGTCGCCCTCCGGGTTCTCTACATCGCCCTCCACATTTTCCACACCTCCGCCGATCTCCGCTTTCTCCGCATACACCCCGCGCTGCTCAACCGGCAGCATCCTGGCTATACGAAGCATCATCTCGTCTGTCACCCTTTGCATCGCGACCTTGCGCGACAAATCGGCGCCTAAAGCAGGTGTGTATGGCTCGCCAATCTGGATCGTAACGAGCGGGAACCAGGAACGTAGCGAGCGCAGCACCTTGCGTGTTCCCACGTGCGCGATTGGCAGAACCATCGCCCCTGAACGTAACGCCAGCATCGCCACACCGGTACGGGCGGGCGTCATCTTTACCTGCCGCTCAACGGTTCCTTCCGGAAAGATTCCCAACGCCCTGCCTTCTCGCAAGTAAGCCAGACCCTTTTCAAGAGCCGCTCGGTCACTTTCCCCGCGATGCACCAGAATCTGCCCCGTCAGCTCGCATGCCTTGCCAATAAGAGGCCAGCGAAAGATTTCCGCTTTGGTGAAAAACCAGATGCGCCTGCGTAACACAACCCCAAACAAAATTGGGTCATACCAGCTCAAATGATTAGCTACGATCAATAATGGACCGCTCTCAGGCACACGCTCCAGGCCATAAACACGATAGCGGCAGATCATATGGGTAAACACGCGAAAACCGGCGCGTAAAAAATTGTAAAGCATACTCTCTTTCACACTCGAACCAGCAGAGCGGCTGGTAAAATTTCAATATGAAAACTGGTCGCATAGGTGGTTTCCCCATCCATCTGCATATTGACCGCGTTACGACTTTCAATTGAGACCGACCTTGCGCGGTAAAACGTGACTTCCGGGACGCCGGCATGCTGACCCTTCTTTACGATAGGCAGCAACTTCAATGCCCGCAAAAGAGGCATATACTTGATGGCGCAAATGTCGAACAGGCCATCGCAATGATCGGCAGTTGGATTGATGCGAAAACCCGCGCCATAGGTCGGCCCATTAGTCACAGCCAACACCACATAACGGCTATCCGCCTGCTTACCAACCTGCAGCGCGCCATCCAATTCAAAGCTGAGCCAGGGGCAGCGCCGGTAACCAAACAACAACTGTTTGAGGCTAGTAGTGTAGTAGAGCCGCGCGCCACTCATCAGAGGATATTTTTTCATAGTGCCTGCTGCTACGGCAATATCGGCATCGATACCGACGCTGAATGAATTAGCAAAGTAGCGCCCATTGACGACCCCGGCGTCAACTTCAACCTGTTGCCCGCAAAAGGCCCGTTCCACCGCTATTTCAGGGTCACGCGGCAGTTTCAGGGTGTTCCAGGCAAAGTCATTACCGGAACCGGCAGCAACAATCCCCAGCGGAACGCGCCTCCCCGCAGCCAGGATACCGTTCACCACTTCATGCACCGAGCCATCACCCCCTACGATAATCACAGGGCGATCTTCGCAGGCAGCCTGCATTGCGCGTTCTTTCGCCTCGCCCTGAAGCCTGGTCTCAACATACTCGGCATGCTCGCGCTCCGCGCGCTGGCGGACCATGACGCGATGTCTGTGCATATTCCCCCTGTTGGCAGCAGGATTGAGGATGACAAGAGGTTGCCCTGAGAACCGCGCAGCTTCCATCGTGAGACCCCTTCATTAACTGAACTTCAGAGATTGTATCACGTTCTCATCGTGTATGGTAGGGTTGCCCTGGCAATGATTCACCCTGCCGCCAGGGCTTGTGAATGATTGCCAGGGCGACCGCAAGGGTCGCCCCTACCCTGTACGTTTCCCGTGCATCTCCGCCTTGCGCGTGTATAGTAGGGGCGACCCTTGCGGTCGCCCTGGAAGGCCAACATCCGCTGCCACCAATAATTCACAAGCGCTGCCCTGCCACAATTGCGAGTTGACATTTCGCTGATCTAATGCTATTGTTAACATCAACAACCATATAAAGCCTGACCCGCGTTGACCGAAAGAGTACGAGGATGGCAGCCAGTAGCGATCCGATAGCCGGTGCAAGATCGGAAGGATAGGCCACCTCCGAACCGCCTCGTGAGCGGCTCTCCGAAGAAAGCCCTGCATGAAACTAACGCAGCGACAAGTAGGAGAGGTGGAAGGTTCCCACGCTCTCGTCCCTTTCTTCTTAAAAGATCGGGATGAGAGTTTTTTTATGGTCTTTTGGACAGAACAGAAGGGACGAGGCGATGATCTCAACATCAATAGTCAATGTCACCAGCTATACCGGGCTGGAATTGCTGCGCCTGCTTTCACAGCATCCAGGATTTAGCGTAACCTCGATCACGGCGCGCAGCTCCGCCGGTAAATCACTGGCTGAGGTTTTTCCACAATTGCGCGGCAGCGCACCTGCGCTTGCTTCCCAGGTCATCGCTGAGGAGCCTGAGCAGACCGATTTGGCGTTTCTATGTCTACCTCATGCCGCAGCCGCAGAGTCGGCGCTGAAACTCCTGCAGCGCGGCACAAAGATAGTAGACCTCTCGGCGGATTTCCGCCTGCGCGATGCCTCGCAGTATGAAGAATGGTATCAGCGCGCGCATCCCGCGCCCGCTCTGCTGGAAACCGCCATCTACGGCCTGTGCGAGCGCTACCGTGCGCGCATCGAAGGCGCCGCGCTGATAGCGAATCCAGGCTGCCACGCCACAGCCTCAATCCTCGCTCTGATGCCAGCTCTGGCAAACGGCATAATCAGCAGCGATATCATCATCGACTCCAAAACAGGCGTAAGCGGAGCAGGTCGCAGCCCTACCCTGGGAACGCATTACTCAGAGGTCAACGAAGATGTCAGCGCCTACAGCGTCGCAGGCCATCGTCACCTGCCCGAAATCACACAGGAACTCGAGGCGGCAGCCAGTGACGGGGGCAACCCCATCGACCATGATAAGGCGCTGCGCATCACCTTCATTCCCCACCTGCTGCCTATGACGCGCGGCATCCTGGCGACCTGTTACGCCGACTTGAAGCAGGATGCTCAGCATCCTATCTCAACAACCGCGGAGGCGCGCGCGCTGTATGAACGATTCTATGCCGGCGAACCGTTTGTACATGTAGTCGATCAGCCACCGCACACCAAATGGACCTATGGCAGTAATCTCTGCCTCATCTATCCGATGGTGGATACGCGCACCAGGCGTCTGCTGGTGATTGCTTGCCTGGATAATCTCGTCAAAGGTGCCGCAGGCCAGGCGCTACAAAACGCTAATCGTCTCTTTGGATTTCCAGAAACCACCGGACTTCCATCGATGGCACTTTATCCGTAGAAACAAGGAGTTATACAGGCTATGGCAATTACCTATTCAACCAACACCGATGGAGACGTTATCAATAACCATCACTTAATCGCGGAGGTGCTGCGCGAGGCCCTGCCGTACATCGACTACCTGAAAGGCAAAACCCTGGTAATCAAGCTGGGCGGCAGCACACTTGAGCACCAGCGCGGTGTCTTGCAGGACATCATCTGGCTGCGCAGCCTGGGCGCGTATCCCGTGCTGGTGCATGGCGGCGGCCAGTATATCAATGCCTGGCTGGAAAAGCTCAACGTTCCGGCGCAGTTCGAAAATGGCCTGCGCGTCACCGATGCGCATACCCTGGATGTCGTGCGCATGGTGCTGCTGGGCCAGGTCAACCAGGGGCTGGTGCTGATGGCGACGGAGATGGGAGGCAGAGCCATCGGCCTGAGTGGAACCGATGGCTCGATGGTGCGCGCAAAAATCGTCAACGAACGCCTGGGCTTTGTCGGTGAAATTGAAGCCATCGATCCTACCCTGCCGCAAACACTGCTGGGTCAGGGATACATCCCTGTGATCGCGCCGTTGGGTCTGGGACCCGATGGAACCTGCCTGAACATCAATGCAGACCTGGTGGCGGCCCACCTGGCAGGCGCGCTCAACGCCGAAAAGCTGATCTTCCTCAGCAACGTCATAGGCATCTGTCGCCAGGACGGTTCGCTCATCTCAGAGCTGACGGAGGTCGAGGCCACGCAACTGATCGCAGACGGCATAATCAGCGGCGGCATGATTCCCAAAGTCACCGCCTGCCTGGACGCCCTGTCCACCGTCTCGCGCGTGCATATCGTCGATGGAGGAGAACCCCACGTCTTGCTGCGCGAACTCTTCACCGATCAAGGCGCCGGCACCATGCTCGTAAGAAGCTCGTAGCAACGTGCCAGGGCGGGGACCAAGGGCACGGGGTAGGGGCGTGCCCGGCCCCCGTGCCCTTGGTCCCCGCCCTGGTAATCTACGTATAGGGTACGGGCGGGACTTGTCCCCGCCCTGGTAGCGGCGCGTAGGCGCGGTCGCCCTGGTAATCTACCGCTGCGGCGGATACTGCTGCGGCGGTTGCTGAAGTTCCGTCGGCGGGTATTGCTGTGGCTGCGCTGGCGGGTATTGCTGCGGCTGCTGCGGTGGATACTGGTACGGCTGCTGCGGCTGCGCGGGGTACTGCTGCGGTGGAACCTGGTACGGTTGTTGCGGCTGCTGGTACGGCGGGTAAGCCTGCTGTTGATCAGCGGGCGGATAGGGCTGCTGGTACGGCGGGTATTGTGTGGGCTGCGGTGGATACTGCTGTCCATATTGTCCATATGTCTGCGCCATGCCTGCCGCCGGAATTGATGACCGCAAGGCCATCACGGCACCTACGATCATGGCGATAGCAGCCAGCATGAAGACCCAATAACCAAAGCCAAGGCCAACGCTCAGGCCGGTAGTAACTCCGCCCAAATTATCTCCAACTGAGCTTTGATAGTCGATCAGGAACAGCAGGTGGATTAACAAAGCTAATACTCCAGCCCCGAGCAGTACGTACCTGCCATACTGGATCTGCTTCTCCACCGGCATATTGGTCAGCCCGAAGGCGTTGTTCCTGAAAATCAACACTGCTGCTGCCGCAATAGCCACCAGCGCGGCAATTTCCTCAAACCAGAGCCACCCGCCACTGGCGCCACTTGCCGAAGCGCTAAAAGTGAGGTAAGACGCAGATACGTAAGGTAAGAAGAAAGCAATGAAACCAACAATTGCTGCGATGCCAGCGATAACATATCCTCGGTTCTTCTCTTGCTTGAGCATATCCATGTTCATTGAGAACCTACCCTTTCTGACAAACACTAAGTGCCGTCAACAATTGAAATTTCTTCGATAGTAATCAGCAACAGTTGATAGGGCAACATTAATACCAACCAACTCCCTACTGCAAGTGTAGCCTGAACTACCTGAAGATGGTATGAGCAATCATACCGATATACAGTGACGAATAACATAATTGCACCGTGTCTCAGGGTACAGCATAAATAAGAAATTGTAAAGTATATCCTGACCAATTTACCTACCTATGTACCCGCGCCATGAGGTACAATGGAGTCACGATGCTGTCACAAGGACAAAGGAGTAGCTTCATGGCAAATATGATTGAAAGTGAAAGTGTTGCGTCTCGCGCGCGGACGCCCTTTAAGAACCAGGATATTTTAGATTTTAGCAGGCCGGCCAATCGCGAGGCACAATTGGCTGCGTTGGAGCAGGTGAGAAGTGAGCTTGGGAACACTTACCCATTGATAATCGATGGTAAAAAGATAACCGGCGAGGCCACGTTTGCCTCAGTTAATCCATCGCAGCCCGACCAGGTGATTGGACATTTTACGAGTGCCACGGCAGCACAGGCCAATGAAGCGGTGCAGGCTGCCGCGACCGCCTTTGAAAGCTGGAAACACGTTCCGGCCGAGGAGCGGGCAGGCTATCTTTTCGCGGCTGCCGACCTGCTCAAAGAGCGCCGTTTCCTGATGAACGCCTGGATGATCTATGAAGTGGGTAAAAGCTGGCCGGAGGCCGACGGTGATACAGCCGAGGCCATCGACTTCATGGAATTTTATGCGCGCGAGATGATGCGCATGGCTGAGGATCAGCCAGTGGTGCGCATCGAGGGCGAGGATAACCAGCTTGTCTATATTCCCCTGGGCGTGGGTGCCGTCATCCCGCCCTGGAACTTTCCAGCCGCCATCATGGTCGGCATGACCAGCGCCTCGTTTGTATCCGGCAACACGGTCGTGCTCAAACCCGCCAGCACCTCGCCCATGATCGCCTGGCAGTTCATGCGCATTCTCGAAGATGTCGGCTTACCGGCTGGCGTCGTCAACTTCCTGACTGGTTCAGGCGCAACCATTGGCGATGCCCTGGTGGAGCATCCCCAGGTGCGTTTTATCGCCTTCACCGGCTCGCGCGACGTTGGCCTGCGCATCAATGAACTGGCAGCCAGGCCATACAAAGGGCAGCGCTGGCTGAAACGCACCATCCTGGAGATGGGCGGCAAAGACGCCGTAGTCGTCGATGAAACCGCCGACCTTGAAGCTGCCGCGACTGGCATTGTGGCTTCCGCCTTTGGTTTCCAGGGGCAGAAATGCTCGGCTGGCTCGCGCGCAATCATCGTTGATAGCGTCTACGACCAGGTGTTGCAGAAGGTCATTGAGAAGACAAAACGCCTTACCATGGGCGATGTCACCCGGCCAGAAACCTACATGGGGCCGGTCGTCGATGCCAATGCCATGAAGAAGATCACCGAATATATCGAGATCGGCAAGAAAGAAGGCCGTATCGTAGCAGGCGGCGGACATCACGGACCCGGCTACTTCATCGAACCAACGGTGATCGCCGATGTTGACCCACGCGCGCGCATCGCCCAGGAAGAGATATTTGGCCCTGTGCTGACCGTCATCAAGGCGAAGGACTTCGACGACGCGCTGCATATCGCCAACGATACCGAATACGGTCTGACCGGCGCGCTTTACTCGCAAGATCAGCAGCGCATCGAGCGAGCAAAGCAAGAATACCACGTCGGCAACCTCTACTTCAACCGCAAATGCACTGGCGCGCTGGTTGGCGTTCATCCCTTCGGCGG
>Ga0070733_10001848_pt1 | contig 15524 bp, 14 predicted proteins | sample Coa_R1_9_FD_66450 | JGI IMG/M metagenome (GOLD analysis project Ga0070733, IMG submission 66450) | Surface soil microbial communities from Centralia Pennsylvania, which are recovering from an underground coalmine fire - Coalmine... | ecosystem: Environmental > Terrestrial > Soil > Unclassified ... | reverse complement strand
CTATTTAAGGAGTTCCCCAGTATCAAGGAGCAGCTATGGGGAGGGGAACTGTGGAATGACGGATACTTCGTCCGATCCGTAGGCGACAAAGTGACTGCCGAGGTAATCCGTCGGTATTTTAAGCATCAGCATGAGAATCAGTTAGGTTTTGATTTTTGATGCCTCGCCGCTCTGCGGCGGGGTCGTTCACTTCCCGATCTGTGATTTTCGCAGATCGTGCGTCTCGAAGTACATGCTATATTTCGCCGGAAAGAGTGAAATCGGGGCCGGCGCTCTGGCGGAGAGGAATTCGACGCGCGAGATTGAAGCCGAATCGGCGTCAGCCTCACGATCACGGATTCGCTCGTGCCCTGAATGCCTCATTTTTTAAAACTCGAGAGAACGATTGGAAAATAAGGAGAGCAGATCCTTTTCAACGTTTTACGAGCGGCGCAGATCCGAGTATCCCATCCGTTTCTCGGATCGGCGGGCGCGCGGACGAAGAGAAAGAGTCGAACAGGTCGTTCCCGAGCGACGACGTCTCCCTTATCAAATTCGCCGCAACGAGCGCGATCCCCTCAAGATCCCGGCTTTTGTGGTCATGAAGGGACAAGAGGGACCGGCTTGCACCATGGATATCGGTCGAGGGGGTATCCGCGTCGTTTGCGTCAAGCCGATTCCGCTCGGTTCCCCTTTGCAGCTCAATTTTTCGTTCGGAGAGAACTTTTGCTACGTAAACGTGGCGGGGGAAGTGGTCTATTGTCAGAATACGGAGGGGGATCCAGGGGGCCAATCCGTAAATGTCATCGGCATCAGGATCATCGGAATTAAGTTTGTCGACGTTGAAGATTTCGTCATCAAATTTTTGATGAGGATCGAAAAAGCGTTGAAGCGGAGCCGGTATTCAGAAGAAAAGGCGACGTTAACCATCACTCAGCTGGACATGGAGTGAGTGATCCTGATCTCATTTGCCTTTCGCGATTGATGACGACCCTTTTCGAACCCTCCTCCCGGAGTACTCCTCTCGGTTGCCCGTAATTCAGCGAGGATCCCACGCTCGGACCTCTTCTCTCTTCCAGATCCGAATGGCCGGGTCGCTCTGTCCAAGCGCCGGAATCTCACGGGTATGCGGTAGATCCCTCCTCTAAAGCGCTCCGATCCAGGGGAAAATAGAAACATCTTGACTGCCCGAAAGAGTTAATTCATCATGGTCGATGCATGCTCTCGAAAAAAGCAAAATACGCTTTAAAAGCCCTGCTCTTCCTGGCGCGGGAGGAGAGGAGGCGGCCGGTTCTGATCGCGGACATCGCGCAAAAGGAAGCCATTCCAAAGAAATTTCTGGAACTGATCCTCCTCGATCTGAAACGCCATGGAATCCTTCAGAGCAAGAAGGGAAAAGGAGGAGGATATTACCTTGGAAAGCCACCCGAACAAATTACCTTCGGCCAGGTTATCCGGATCCTGGATGGCCCTCTCGCTCCCCTTCCTTGCGTGAGCCAAACGGCCTACCAGAAATGTGAGGAGTGCAAGGATGAGCTGACCTGCGGTATTCGCCTGGTGATGAAAGAAGTCAGAGATGCGACCGCCCGGATCTTGGACGGGACGCATCTCGCGAATGTGGACAGGAGCGTACGGGCGCTGGAAGAGGCGTTTACTTCGACGTCTCGACCCCCTAACGTCTTGGCTCCTCCTCCGTCGGAGACCCGCAGGGGATCGGGAGGGCCGAAAAGGAAAAGACCCAAGGAAACCGCTTGACTTGAAAGGTGGAGGAGCTTTCTGCAGCAGGAAGCCGCCGAGCTGGGATGAATGTCCCCTGAGTCCGGCCCTGCGGATCGTCGGGTGCTATTGATTTCGACTGTTGCGAATCGGAGGGGAAATCGATGAAGATTTCAAGTAGCTCCATTCAGAATGCTCAACGTATTCCGGAAAACTATGCCATGGGGATACCGGGACCGGGCGGTCCCGTGCCGGGCCCCAATCGGAGTCCCCACCTCGCATGGTCCGACTTTCCTGCCCGACGGCGCTCCTTCGCGGTCATCTGCCACGATCTCGATGTGCCATCGAAGGCCGACGATGTCAATCAGCAGGATCGTGTCGTTCCATACAATCTGCCGCGCGTCTCCTTCTATCACTGGGTACTGGTCGACATTCCGTTGGAAACCACGGAGCTGATTGCGGGCCTGGATTCCGACGGCATCGTTCCGCGAGGAAAGAAACCCGGCAAGGTGCCCTACGGCGTCCGCGGAATCAACAGCTATACCGAGTGGTTCGCCGGCGATCCACAGATGAGGGGAGATTACGGAGGTTATGATGGACCCTGGCCTCCGTTCAATGATGAACGGCTCCATCACTATCTCTTTACCGTCTATGCCCTCGATGTGCCTTCGCTCTCCCTTCGGGAGCGGTTTACCGGGCCGGATGCAATCAAGGCCATGGAGGGGCATATACTCGCCCAGGCGACGCTCATCGGAACCTATGCGCTTAATCCGAATCCCCGGGAGTAGAACCCGGTCTCCTCAGGAGCGGGTTCCCGCGCCGAGTATCCATTCGGTCCGTCCGTTCTGGAACGCCCGGCGATGTCTTAGGTCTTTCATGGCTTCATCGAACCCGATCTCAAGAGAGCAACTCGGCAGCAAGGATGCCGAGAGCGCCGCATTTCGCCACGCAAGTCGGGATGGGTGATCTCGGTCGGCGAGAGCACCCTTGTGGTCGCGCGCATGCGGCTCCGTACCGAACCATAGGTTCCGACGAGACGTGGCGAAATACGACAAAGATCTGATCGGCGGAGCAAGACCGGCCGTCGGACAGACGAATTCCCGAGAGGCCGCAAACCGGTTTTGACCCCGCTCAGGCCTTGGAAGAGATGATGAAAACAGAGATCGTTCTGGTGACGCACGGAGGACTGCCAAATGATTTCCCGGAAGCGGAGCGAGAAGAAGTATTCCGTCTGCAGAGCGAATTAAGGAGGAGTGGTCCGTCCGCGCAGCCTTCTGGCCTGGAGGAGCGATATCGAGAGCTCTATCATCGGCTCTGCGCCTGGCCACGCAGCGCACGAAATGACCCTTTCTATACGGCCTCCTGTGAATTGGGAAGTCTTCTGCATCGAGAAACAGGATGGGAAGTGCTCGTGGCGTTTAATGAGTTCTGTTATCCAACGACTCAGGAGGCGATCGATCGAGCCGTCGCACAGGGGGCCGAAAGCGTCTTGGTCATGACGACCATGCTGACTCCGGGCGGCAAACATGCGGCGCAGGAAATTCCGGCCGCGATCGCGAGGGCCCAAGCGCGAAACCCGGAGACCTCGATTTCTTATCTCTGGCCTTACGAAATCTTCGAAGTGGCCCGATTCCTCGCCGCACAGGCGGAACGATTTATCGCGATCGAGGGGCGTATTCCCTAAGAGAGGGGGCCTCTCCCGGAAGCCGTCATGGACATTCTTGGGGGGCGGGCGAACCGAGGCCCTTCCCGCCCGGTTTAACTCGCCTGTTTTCTGCGAGCAGTTCCCTCAATCCCGTACCAGAGTCCCAAGCCCCTCATCTCAATCGTTTTGAGATCGGGTGAAATTGAAAGACTGAATGCGGGGACGGGCTGACTTTGGCGAGGCGAGACCAAAAATAACGTGGCGACTCCCTCCGGGTCGAAGGGAGACAGGATCGCCCGATACTCCGTGGTGGCGCCGGGACAGGGTCGTCCTGATTGATCCTTCCCGACCGAGGATTCATCGTTGAGGAGGAACCCCTTTCCGTCCAAATCAAGTATCAGGGCGCCTGTTTCGGTCCAAGAACAACGGTCTCGCGGAAACTGGGCGGCACTGTATCTCCAGACCCCCGCCACTTGCTCCATTCCAATTCCGGAGGCCTGAACCGGCGCGGAAAGCTCATCCGCACGGCCGCGCCCCGGTAGGAGGATGATCAGAGCAACGAAGATCCATCGCCTCATGAGCTCTCCTTGTTCGTTGTCTTTCGCCTGAAGGTTTGCCGATCTCTCCGATAGGGGGGCATGCAACCCGTTCGGATGCGACCACCGCGATCCAGGTTCGGGGATTGGCCCCCATTATTGTATCCGGTTTCGCGAGAAAAATACATCTCAAAGAGCAGTTTCTCCATAACCACGCGGATGAATGACACCGAAATCGACGGACTCTCGGTGCCTCTGCACTTTTGGATTTGACAAATTAAAGTCTAGCCTGTATAGTTCAGGTATGAATGAAACTGCCGCGTGCCTGTCGGGGATTGCGCCGCTGATCTTGCAGGTGGCGCAGGTGATCGAACGGCGGCTGGAAGAGGTCCTGGGCCGGATCGACCTGTCTCCACCCAAGTTTGGTGCTCTGACACAGCTGGTTCAGACGGGGGAGCCCCTGCATTTGAGTGAGCTGGCTTCGCGAATGACGTGTGTTCGCTCTAATATCACGCAGCTCGTCGATCGATTGGAGGCGGATGGCTTGGTCCGCCGGGAAGAGGACCCGAAAGATCGCCGAGGGGTCAAGGCTGCGATCACGACGGCAGGTCGGGAACGGCAGGCCGCGGGTGCGAAGATCTGGATGGAATTCGAAGAGGAGGTCTCGAAGGCTCTGGCGGGGATAGACCGCAAGATTCTGGAGCGCGCCCTGGAGGCGTTCCGATAGTTTTTTTTTGACTCAACGATTCACATATGAATAATGCACGCGGAAAATATCTCGCCAGCAGAAGCGAGATCCAAAGGAGAGCAAGACCGCTGAGGGGGATAATATTAACGACGGATGTGCGAGAGATTTTAAATGGGAGGTCGGCATGGAGCAGGTGACAGGGCCGCAGTCGCATCGTGTGAATCAGGGGGAGGCCGCGCAAGTACGTCATTTGAGGGGATGGAGGCTCGTTTTATCCGCGGCGGGGCTTCTCGCGACGGCGGCCTGCAACAAGGCGACGGGCACCCCGTCAGCTCCTCCCGTCCCCCAGGCCGGGGTGATCTCCATTACGACCCAGAATATACCGGATGAGCCGGAGTTTATCGGACAGACGGAGTCCTCGCGACCTGTGGAAATCCGCTCCCAGGTCACCGGCATCATTCGAGAGCGGTTTTTCCAAGAAGGGCGCGAGGTGAAGAAGGGGGATCATCTCTATCAGATCGATCCAGTTCCCTTTCAGGCGGCCCAGATGACGGCCAAAGCAGCTGTCGATCAGGCGCAAGCCCGGCTGGTCCAGGCCCAGCAGAATTTCGACCGGGTTCGCCCTCTGCTCTCGCAGCAGGCGGTGAGTCAAATGGACCTCGACAATGCCATAGCGGAGAAGCTCGCGGCCGAGGCCGCGCTGGCATCGGCAAAGGGTTTGTTGCTGCGGGCCCAGTTTGATCTAGACAATACCCTGATCACCGCCCCGATTTCCGGTTTAATCGAGAGGACCCGCGTTTATGAAGGGCGTCTGGTGTCCGCCCAGACCGACCTGCTCACCATCATAGATCAAGTCGATCCGATCTTCGTCACGATCAGCGTTCCGGAAAGAATTCTGCTCGCGCGGCGCAAAGGAGTCGAATCGAAAAAGATTCGTTCGGATCGCGGGGTGCTTCGAGCGGTGATTACGTTGGTCGACGGGACGATCTATCCGCACGAAGGGACGCTTGAATTCAATGATGTTGTTTATCGGGTCGACACGGGATCGAGGCAAGGGCGGTTCGTTTTTCCGAATCCCCAGAGGATCTTGCTCCCTGGGCAATTCGTCAAGATCCGGGTAAAAGGGGAGACCCGGGCGGACGCCATTCTCGTTCCGCAGCGGGCGGTGCAGGAGGGACCGAAGGGTCCGATCGTCTATGTCCTGGGCCCGGGGGACAAGGTTGAAGTTCGCGACGTCAAGGCCGGGCCGTGGGTCGGCAATCAATGGCTGATCGAGACCGGCTTAAATTCGGGGGACCGAGTGGTCGTCGAAGGAATCCAAAATCTTCAACCCGGGGCAATCGCCAAAGCGGTCCCGATAGACCATTCGCTGGGGACGAAACAGGAGGAGGTCCGATGACCCCCCGTTTTTTTATCGATCGACCGATTTTTGCGTCCGTTATTTCGATTGTGATCGTCGTGGTCGGGCTTGTGGCGATGACCTCCCTTCCCATTGCCCAATTCCCCGAGATCACGCCGCCCGTCGTGCAGATCGACGCCGACTACCCGGGCGCCAGCGCGGAGATCACAGCGGACTCGGTCGCTCGGCCGATCGAGGTCCAGCTTCCGGGGATCGATCATCTGCTCTATTACGATTCGACGAGCACCAATGACGGCCACATGAGCCTTCGACTGACCTTTGAGATCGGAACGGATATCGATATCGCGCAGGTGCAGACCCAGAATCGAGAGAAACTGGCGGAACCGCAAATTCCGAACGACGTCATCCGTCAAGGAATCACGGTCAAAAAGGCCTCCCCGGACCTGCTGGCGGCCGTGGCCCTCAGCTCCGATAATCCGCGATACGATAACCTCTTTCTTTCGAACTATGCGACACTCCATGTGCTGGACCGTCTGAAACGGCTCCCGGGGATCGGGGATGCCTCTGTCTTTGGACAGCAGGACTATAGCATGCGGATTATTCTCAATCCGATCCGCATGGCTCAGCTCAATCTGACCCCGACCGACATCGCGACCGTCGTGCGCGATCAGAATCGGGACTTCCCGGCCGGTACGGTCGGGAGAGAGCCCGCCGCGCCCGGGACGGAGCTGACCCTCCCCGTGATCACGCAGGGGCGCTTCACGCAGGTCAAAGAGTTTGAAGACATGATCGTCCGGGCGCAGGCGGACGGGTCGATGGTCCGTCTCAAAGACGTGGCGCGCGTGGAGCTCGGAGCCCAATCCTATACCATGGAGGCCCGGAAAAACGGGAAACCGACCACCTTTCTTTTGACGTTCCTCTCGCCCGGATCCAACGCGCTCGATGCGATCGAGCGGGTCAACAACGAGATGAAGCAAGTCTCCGCGACCTTCCCCCAAGGTGTGTCCTGGAGCATTCCCTATGACACGACCCGATTCATCAAGGTCTCGATCAAGGAGGTGTTCAAGACGCTGCGCGACGCGATGATCCTCGTCATCCTGGTCGTATTTCTCTTTCTGCAGAGCTGGCGAGCGACGCTGATTCCAGCCGTGGCGGTGCCGGTTTCGCTGATCGGAACGTTTGCCGGCATGCAGGTGGCGGGTTTTTCGATCAATACCCTGACCCTTTTCGGGATGATTTTGGCCGTGGGTCTCGTGGTGGATGACGCCATCGTCGTCGTCGAGAACGTCCAGCGCCACATCGAGACGGGTGTTTCGCCGAAGGAAGCGGCGAAAAGGGCGATGGAGGAAGTGACCGGTCCGGTTATCGCTATTGTCCTGGTGCTCTGCTCGGTCTTCATCCCCGTGGCATTTCTGGGAGGAATTACGGGGCAGCTCTATAAGCAATTCGCAATTACAATCGCCATGTCGGTGATGATTTCAGGGCTGGTGGCTCTGACCCTAAGCCCGGCGCTTTGCGCCCTGGTTCTGAAGCCGGGCCACGAATCCCGAAAGGGTTTCTTCCGCCTCTTTAATGGGCTCTTCGATCGCGCGCGGGACGGCTATGCAGCGAGTGTGGGCGGGATCATCCGCCGATCCGTGATATCGCTGGGGGTCTTCGCCGTCGTGCTGGCCCTCGGGCTGGGTCTCTTCAAGCGACTTCCGAACAGTTTCCTTCCGGAGGAGGATCAGGGATATTTTATCGGCATGGTCCAACTCCCGGACGGCGCATCGAAGCAGAGAACCGACGCCGTTCTCAGCAAGATCGAGCGATACTTTCTCTCGGTTCCCGGCATTGAATCGACCGACGTTTTGTCGGGCCAGAACTTTATTTTCAGCACCCGGGGACCCAACTCGGCGACGATGTTCCTTCCCCTGAAGCACTGGGATGAGCGCAAGAAATCCAATGAGCAAGTTTCGGCGCTCATCGGCGCCTCTTACGGTGAATTTGCCAAGATCCCCGAAGCGCGCATCCTCGCCTTTAATGCCCCTCCGATCAGGGGCCTTGGGGCGACGGGGGGGTTCTCCCTCGAGCTGGAAGACCCCAGCGGAGGGTCCTTCACCGAATTCGAGGCCCTCACCCAGGAATTCATTGCGAAGGCCAGACAATCTCCGGCCATCGGAGCGATCGGGACGAATTTCAGGGTCAGCTCTCCGAGAGTCTTTGCGCGTGTCGACCGGGAGCAGGCGAAGGCCCTGGGGATCCCGATCTCGGAGGTGTTTGACACCCTGCAGGCCTATTTCGGAAATCTCTATATCAATGACTTCGTAAAATTCGGCAGAGTCTACCGGGTGCAGACCGAGGCCGAGCCCCAGTTTCGTGCGACCCCCGAAGATCTCTCCAGGATTTATATCCGCGCCGAAAGAGGGCAGGCGACCTCGATGATCCCACTGAACGCGGTCGTGACCGCGGAGTATACCAGCGGACCGGATCCGGTGACCCACTTCAATGGATTAAATTCCGTCCAGCTCTTGGGCGCTGCGGGGCCGGGATACAGTTCGGGACAGGCCCTGGAAGCGCTGGAGCGCACGGCGCGGGAGGTGCTCGTTCCGAAAGGCTATTCGCTCGAATGGAACGGGATTTCTTATCAGGAGGCGAAGGCGGGATCCCAGTCGGTCCTGGCGTTCGGATTCGGCCTTCTTATGGTCTTCTTGGTGCTGGCTGCCCAGTACGAGAGTTGGTCGGTTCCGTTCGTGGTGAACCTGGCGGTTCCGTTCGGGATTTTTGGCGCCCTCTGTGCGGTGTGGCTGCGCGGGATGACGAACGATATCTTTTTTCAGATCGGATTGCTGACCCTCATCGGTCTCTCCGCGAAGAATGCGATTCTAATTGTCGAATTCGCCAATCAGCGATATAAGGCGGGGGTGCCGCTGAAGGAGGCCGCCCAGCAGGCCGCGCGCCTCCGGTTTCGGCCGATCGTAATGACCTCCATGGCTTTTATCCTGGGAGTCCTTCCGCTGGTCCTGGCGAGCGGTGCCGGCGCCGCCAGTCGTCATTCCATCGGCACCGGGGTGTTCGGGGGGATGATCGCGGAGACCTTTCTCGCCATCTTTTTCTCTCCCCTGTTTTTTGTCCTCATCCGCAAACTCACGACACTGGGGTCCCGCGCGGCTGCCGTTGTTTCAAGCCCCGACAAGCAGCCCTCGCCCGGGGAAGGAGGAGCCTGATGCGATATTCGGTTTTTTTCCTGGTGGGACTCGCTTGGGGCGGGTGCGCGCTTGGGCCCGACTATGCTCGGCCGTCGCTTTCCGTCCCGGAGCGTTTCCGTATGGGGGCTTCCGTGGAGACGGCTCCCACGATTGCCAATCTCCCCTGGTGGGAGCTGCTGCGCGATGAAGAACTCCAGAAACTCGTTAGGGTCGCACTCAGCGAGAACCGAGACCTGAAAGAAACGATCGCCCGGGTCGAGGAATACCAAGCGCGTCTGGGGGCTGCACGGGTCGACTTTCTTCCCCAGGCCGGGGCCACGGTCAATATCTCTCCGGGCGTCGGCCGTCTCCACCCCGTGAGTATCCCGGGGTTTCCCACTTTTTCCACCTATTATGTGCAGGGAAACCTCTCCTGGGAGCTGGATTTTTGGGGGCGCGTCCGGCGGGAGAATGAGGCGGCCGGGAGGGAGCTTCTCGCTCGAAAAGAGGACCAGCGCGCGCTGATATTGGAATTGGTCAGCAGCGTGGCCCAGGGCTATTTCACCCTTCGCCAGCTGGATATGCAGCTCGATATTACGAAGCGCACCCTTCAGTCCTGGCAGCAATATGTGGTGATTGCCAATGCGAGGCTGGGCCAGGGGCTTATTTCGAAGTTGGACGTCGATCAGTTTGAAGCGGAGCGGAGTAACGCGGTGGCTCAAGCGGCCCAACTGGAGCGCCAACTCGATCAGGAGGAGGACGCCTTGAACGTACTGCTGGGGAGAAACCCCGGTCCTATCCCCCGGGGTCAGTTGCTGACGGACCAGGTAATGCCTCCGGAAGTTCCGGCGGGCCTTCCCTCTGAGCTGCTAGAGCGCCGCCCGGACATCCTGAGGGCCGAGGATGACCTTGCGGCGGCGACCGCCCGCGTTGGTGTGGCGGAAGCCCAGAGATTTCCAACCATCAGCCTGACCGGTCTTCTCGGCCTGGCGAGTCCCCAGCTCTCATCCCTGGGAAAGGGAAGTTTTGGAGAGGCTGGCCTAGGGATCAGTGGACCTATTCTCAATGCCCAGACGCTCGGGTTTCAACAAAAGGTCGCGGAGGCGCAGGTGCGGGAAGCGCGGGCTCGATACGACAAGAGCGTCCTGGTCGCCTTCCAGGAGGTGGAGGATGCCCTCGCCGCGGTGAAAACGGCACGGGATCAGGCCGAAGCCCAAGAGGCCCAAGTTGCCTCCCTTCAATCGGCCCTGCACCTTGCCGAACTTCGATACCAGGGAGGGCTGTCCAACTATCTGGATGTGCTGACGGCCCAGCAGAACCTCTTCAATGCCGAGCTCGCTCTCACCTCGACCCGCCAACTTCGTTTGGCATCGATCCTCCAGCTCTATCGAGCACTGGGGGGCGGCTGGGGAGCAAAAACCCAAGATGGGGGGAGTTCATCCGCCTCCCCTGGTTCCTGATCCTGCAAGTTCCATGGGGCGGACCTCTCCGGGAGACTGATCCCGGACGCCCTACTCTCGATCTGTTTGATCGCCGCCCGTTGGCCTCTTTGTTTTGCGCCCGGGTTGCGGGTCCACCCGGCCCGCTCATTTCAACTAGAGCGCGACACGGATTCCGAAGAGGAGATTCAGGCTGTTCTGCCAAAATCCTTCCCCGTTATCCAGGTTGGAAAAATTGACCAGGGCCGTTGTGCTGAGGTAAAGACTCGGCAGCAGCCGATACTCCAATCCCAACCCGACCGGGATGATGTAGCTCGTATCATGGCCGCCGTGATCGGCATTGACAAATCCCAAGCCGGCTTGAAGATTCGGGAGGAAGTTCGAGCTGGGCGATGTGCCGAAACTGTATTTGAGCTGTCCGGATAGGGCGATCTGGGTCAGATTCCCGGTCAGCGTCAATTGCATCAGCGGCCCGAACGAGAGGTTGGGAGCGATGTAATAATCCCCCGAAACACCCAGATTAAAAGCGGTGCCGTCGAGCGATCCAAAGGTCGGGCCAATGTCGACTCCCAGAACCAGGTCGTTCAGCCGATGCTCCTCCGCGCCCGACAGGGAGGTCCAAGACAGGGTGAGTAAACCGATCGCTACCATGAGAAGACTCAGTCGTTTCATCGCAAGATTCTCCTTTTCTTTTACAGATTTTGAGGGTTTCATCGCTCGGCCGTCGGCCAGTTTTGCCTGATAGCCATATTCTACAAGATGTCGGAAGTCTCGAGAAATCACTCCGAAGGGGTCTCCAAATGCCCTTTAAATCAGCGCAATGAATGTTTCAGGCGGGCGATCTGGCAGGGGCCTCGAAGATCCGACCTTCTCTTTTTCTCCAGGCCTGCTCAGGGGTAGGGCCGTGTTGATCAGAATCGTTGGGTATGAATCTTGCTCCTCGAGGGTAGCGGATCCCGGTAGACGAAGCCATCCAAAGAGACTCTCCCGAGCTGCTTCAGGGTGGCAGAGGAGTGGGGGATTCTAAGGAACTGTCAATGAGCCCAGCCTTACGGTGAAACGACGGGCTGGACCATGCGCCCCCAAAGCGGATTGAAAACGCAGGAGAGAAGGAGCCAGAGATGCAAAAGAATTCAACACCGGAGCAAAGAGATGCAACCATCAACCGGAGACCCTCTGGGTTTCTCTGGTTAACGTTGGATCGCATGAACAAAAAATCGATCGATGGCACACCTGTGCTGGAGGGAAGAATACCTCGCCGGAGATTCTGCACGAGAGTCGAAAGGTAACGCGCGAGGCAACAATGGGGTAGCCGATCCGGGCAAGATCTCTTCGGAGAGGCTCATCCCCGTGCCGGTACACGCAGGTCTTCCCCCGCTCGGCTTGGAAAAGAGATCGGGCTGAGAATTTGGCGGAGTCAGAATTCCGAGTGCAGGAAAAGCTAGTCCCTTTTCGGATGTTCGGGTTTTTGGGGCCGGGGTTTTGGCTTTTGCTTTCCCGGGGGCATTGTTCTTTCCCCGCCGGTCGCTGCCCTGTCAGGCTTTTTTCCTTGAGCGGGTGTGGAAGAGGCGACCGCATTTTTGTGGGCTGACTGAGGCGCGGGAGGTTTTTTCAGCTCGGGTCCCGGGTTCGACGGGGAAACGAGCTTATTCGACGGGAGAGCGGCGGCCCCGGATCTTGGGAGGTGCGTTCCCGGCAGGAGTTGAATATGCCCGATTGGAACCGCCTGTGGGGCAGGGGCCATCTTCATGACGACCGGCCGGTTGGCGAGGTGGGTCGGCGGGAGGGCGGTAGCGGCGGGGGACGGTCCGACGTGACTCTGAAGCGTCGGGGCGACCGGTGTCTTTTCCAGCACCTGCGGATGTTCGATCTGCTCGGCAGAAAGATTGACCGCCGTCACTGAGGCGGAGCGCCCGCCGGTGAAGGATTCTTTGGGAACCGCCGTAACGGCCCCGGGAAGGTTCTGGTTCGTATAGGTCGAATTGCGGATCGATGTATTGGAAGTATTGTAGACGTTGGTGATCTCTGTTCTATTGATGACCCTCGAGTTTGAGATATTGACATTTTGTACATAGGTGGGACTGGCGGCATATCCGGGAACCCAAACGTCTCGGGGCCCCAGTGGAATCCAGGCCACCCCCGCGATTCCTCCGCCGAGCGCCACCGACACGCTGACTCCCCTTCCGCCCACGAATCCGACGAGCGCGGGGGCATAGATAGGCCGTACATAGCCCGCTCCCGCCACCACGGCGACCGAACCGGGGACCCAGATCCACCCTGCGCCTCCGTAAGCCCAGCGTCCATAATGAAAGGGGGCAAAGCCCCAGGGCATCTCATCGACCCAGGTCCAGCCCCAAGGTGCAATATAGACCCAGTGGCCGTAATGATAGGGTGCCCAGGCCGGAGAGACGGAAGGAACCCATACGGACCCATAGATCGGGTCGGCGCGCCATGTTCCATAGGCATCCAGGTCTTCGTACCCGATGACATCTCTGGAGATATAGGATGCGGAACGAGCCAGGTCCTCATGGCGATCTCGTGCCGCGCACCATTTTTCAAATCCATCCGGATCCGGCGCGGGCCCTCCGTCATAGGAGAGGGGAGTTGATCCCGAAAAGACCCCCTGCTCCCCGCGCTCTAAATTGTAAGTGCTACCTCCCCCCGTGGCTTCAGCCGATCCACGCCGGATGGTGACGGTTGTCGATTTCCCGCTGGAATCGACTGCGACACGGTATTCGCCAGGACGCAAAAGAGTGAGAGCCAAGTTGGGGGTATCAATTTCATATGCCTCATCGTCGCGCAGGTCGCGGATCCGAACCGCCAGAGTTCCCTGCGCGAGATGAATCTGAACCGCGCGATCGTCCAAATTCAGAAAAGAGATGCCCGTCCGGCTCGAGAGGCGAATCAGGGTGCTGCCCAGATGAAGTTCGCTTCGCCCGTCCTCGGACCAGAGATTATCGCCTACCGTCAGCGGACGATTGGGGTCGGGCACGACCCAAGTTTCGCTTCCAGAGGTTTGCAACGACACCGAACCCTGGATCAGATTCAAACGCGCGACCCTTCCCGGAGGGTCTTCGGCATGGGCTCGGATTGGCGACGTCGCCAGCAGTCCGGCGGTCACCCAGAGGAAGAGGGGATAGGTTCTCTTGGGGAGCATCGGTCTCATCACAGGGCTCCTCGGAAATTCTCAGGTCGGTGACGGCGACGCCCGCGGTCCCTCCCTCCGGTGATTCACGAAGAGGCTTGGGATCCGGGGGCCGGAGGGACGCTCGAGATCCGTCTTCTCGAGAGGGGTTGTATCAGAGCCGCCCAAGGGTGTCAACGCCTCAATCGCCCCGGTTCGTCTCGGAATGAGGCCTCCAAATCGGGGCGGCCGCCCGAAAGAACCGCGGCCGGTGGGATTCGAATCGACCCGCTGAACTTTTAGGGTAACTCTCAAATGAACAGGCGGTCGGGCGGAGGCCCGGATTGTGACCGGGTCTCCGCGCCTGGGAGCTAATGTTGGTGGTGCATATCTTTGTGATCATGGGGATGGCTGTGAGCCAACGGCTGGTGGTCGTGCTCATGGGAATGGGCTGTCTTTTCATGACCATGTTTGTGATGGTCGTCTTCCTCGTGCCGGTGGCTGTGTTTCACCGCGTTATGCTGGTGCGAATCCTCTTTCATCACTCCTCCTTTTGAAATGGGGCGACCTTGTGGAATCGGTGATACTGGCATTGCCTTGATCATTATACCACTTCAAAATACCACTTCGAAGCCCCCCTCTTTGAAAGGATGAGACTCCTCCTCGCTGGGAGCCACGGCCGAGCGGCCGATGGGATCTCACGGCGCCGTCTCCGATCGCTCTGCCTCGCTCGGCCCTACCGAGAATCAGGCCGACCCTGGAGTTTCCCGGCAAGAAGGGCCTTCGGGAAGATTCCCCTTGCGGGGTGACGGCCGCTGTGCTCGTCAATGCCCCTGTTTTGCCGCTTTATGCGAAAAGGTCAAGATGCACGTCGCAATGATCACAAGAAGGACCGCCGAGGCCGAGAAACGGCTTAATTCCATGCCACCTTGGGTCAGGGGTTTATCCAGGAAGTCACCCACCACGGCGCCCAGGGGCCGAGTCAAAATGAACGCCGCCCAAAATAGCACTGTATGAGAAATGCCTGTTTTGTAGTACGCCGCCGCGATGACCCCTAGCATGGCACCAAACACGATCGCAGCGCCACCGTATCCCAGCCCCATCGTATCGGCGGTCCAATCACCCAGGGCCGTACCCAGGGTTTGAGAAAACATTATCGTCACCCAGTAGAATATTTCTGCAGAAGGCGCGCTCACGGTATCCACGGAGACGGATCCGAGAGTGCGATACCAAAGCAGCAAGGACGCCATGAGCAAAGCGAACAATATCGCTGTTCCACCCTCATAGCCAATGCCCAGTGAACGATCTGCAAAATCGGCAAGCGTAGTCCCCACCGTCGTTGTTGCCACGATTGTTGTCCAGTACACGACCGGATGAAATCGCTTTCCGGTGATCTGGAGAAGTACTGAAACGATGAAGATCGCCGAAAAAATTCCGGTGCTGACGAGATAACCGAGACCCAGTGACATCGATAGAGCATCCCCAGCGGTCTCTCCGAGGGTCGTGGCGAGGATCTTTATCGCCCAGAAGAGCAGAGTGACTTCGGGAACTTTGCTGAAACGCCCTTGTCTCTCCTCATTCATATTTCTTCACGCCTTAGGCGCCATCGAATATACGCTGGCGATTCATGAATGGACAGAACACAAAGTTATGACCGGCAAAAGAGTCTCGCCTGCCGCCGCTATATTTACGTGACGGCGTCGTGCGTCGCTTTTTCCGCAATCGATGTGAGCGCTTGCTCGATTGTTTCTGTATTAATCAGTCTATAAGTATATTCATATTCATGCAGCATATCTGAGCGAGGGTTTCTGGTAGAAGGAACGGATTTTCTCCGGGTTGTTTTGCAACTGACGCATGGAGGACCTGACTT
>Ga0070733_10001847_pt1 | contig 15524 bp, 14 predicted proteins | sample Coa_R1_9_FD_66450 | JGI IMG/M metagenome (GOLD analysis project Ga0070733, IMG submission 66450) | Surface soil microbial communities from Centralia Pennsylvania, which are recovering from an underground coalmine fire - Coalmine... | ecosystem: Environmental > Terrestrial > Soil > Unclassified ... | reverse complement strand
GCGGAGGTCGCCAGCATTTCCGGAGAAATCGAAAGCTTCCCGAAACGTTTCGACACGATGGTGGGAGAGCGCGGCCTCACCCTTTCGGGTGGTCAGAAGCAGCGAACGGCGATCGCTAGGGCTATCCTGCGGCAGCCGAAGATTTTGATCCTTGACGATGCGCTCGCCAGTGTCGACACGGATACGGAAGAACGCATTCTCCAGCGGTTGCGCGAAGTGATGCGGAATCGTACGACCGTGATTGTCGCGCACCGGATTTCGACGATCAAAATGGCCGACCAGATCGTGGTGCTGCGCGACGGGCAAATCATCGAACGCGGCTCCCACGAAGAGCTGCTGGCCTCCAACGGGTATTACGCCGACCTGCACCAGAAACAGTTGCTCGAGGAAGAACTGGCGCGCGAATGAGCGATTTCCGCGAAGAAGAGAAACTCGGAAAGATCTACGACGCGCAGCTGACGCGGCGCCTGTTCCGCTATTTGCGCCCCTATCGCCCGCAAGTGGTGCTGGCGTTGTCGTTCACGCTGGGCGTTACGGCCATGGAGCTGGTGGGGCCGTACGTCTTCGGGTATGGCGTGGATAAGTACATCGTTCCCGGCTTCGCGCGGACGATCTCGCGCCAGGCGGCAATGACGGGACTCTTGTGGGTGGCGCTCGTTTTTACCGCTTCCCTTCTGCTGAGCTTCGGCTTGCAGTACGCGCAGGTGCGGATCATGCAATGGGTCGGGCAGGAAACGATGTACGACCTGCGGAAGGAAATTTTCGGGCACTTGCAGCGCCTGCCGATGAGTTTCTTCGATCGCAGCCCGATCGGGCGTTTGGTAACGCGCGTGACGACGGACGTAGACGCGCTGAACGATCTTTTTGCCTCGGGCGTGGTGTCGATACTGAACGATTTCGTCCTGCTGCTGACCATGGCCGTCGTGCTGTTCAGATGGCATCGCTTGCTCGCCCTGGTCACGTTTTCACCGCTGCCGTTGATGATCCTCCTGACCTATTTTTTCCGGAACAAGGTGCGCGGCGCGAACCGTCGCATTCGGACTGCCATCGCGCGCATCAATGCGTTCCTGCAGGAGCACATCAGCGGCATGGCCATCGTGCAGCTCTTCAACCGCGAGCGAAAGTCGCGCAAGCAGTTCGCGGAACTCAACCGGACTTACATGGAGGCGTATAAGGACGCCATCAACGCGTTCTCGTTTTTCTATCCCGCGGTGGAATTTTTGAGCTGGGGCGGCATCGCGCTCATCTACTGGACGGGCGGCGCGCGGGTGATTTCCGGCGCGCTGTCGATCGGCGTCCTGATCTCTTTCATGATGTACGCGCAGCGGTTTTTCCGTCCGATTCAGGACTTGAGCGAGAAATTCAACATCCTGCAGACCGCCATGGCGGCGTCGGAGCGCATATTCAAGCTGCTCGATGAGCCGCTCGGTATCACAGGTGGGCACGCGCAGCTGGCGAGCCCGCGCGGCGAAATCGAGTTTCGCAACGTGTCGTTTGCCTACAGCGGCGGCGCGAACCCTCGTGAAGAAGACTGGGTGCTTCGCGATGTCTCCTTCCGCATCGAGCCGGGACAGACTCTGGCGATCGTCGGCCACACGGGCGCGGGCAAGACGACCATCATTCAGCTCCTGCTGCGGTTCTACGAAATTCAGCGCGGGCAAATCCTGCTCGATGGGACGGACATTCGCGAGCTGGATTTCGAGGGGCTGCGGCAACTGTTCGGGATCGTGCTGCAGGATCCGTTCCTGTTCACCGGGACGATGGAATCGAACGTCAAGCTGGGAACGGAGCGAATCGACCGCTCCACCGCCGAACGCGCGGCTCGCGACGTGGGCCTCGGGCCGTTTATCGACGGACTCCCGCAGGGAATCGAGACCGCGGTCACGGAACGGGGAGCGACGCTGTCGGTTGGACAGCGGCAGCTTTTGAGTTTCGCGCGGGCGCTGGCGCACAATCCGAAATTCCTGATTCTCGACGAAGCCACGTCGAGCGTCGACACCAGAACGGAGATCCTTATTCGCGAAGCGCTTGACCGCTTGCTCCAAGGCCGGACGGCGCTCGTCATCGCCCACCGGCTGAGCACGATTCAGCACGCGAACCGCATTCTCGTCTTCCACAAGGGCCGTTTGCGCGAACAGGGCTCACACCAGGAACTTCTGACGCTTCGCGGGATTTACTATCGGCTGTATCAGCTCCAGTACAAGGAACAGGAACTCGCAATTCCACTCACCGGCGCGGGTGGCGCCGGATTCTCGCACCCGCTGCCTGCCGATGACTGACGCCGACGCGGTTGCTCGACCGCGCCTGTCGCCACTTCCTGCTGACTCCGTCTTTGTCTCCCAGGCTCGGCCGCACGAGAGTCGATCGTAATGGCTCCCTCGATTCTGCTTTCGGCCGGCGAGGCTTCGAGCGACATGTACGCGGCGAAGCTCGCGACAGCTCTCCGCGAGAGAACGGGCGCGCAAATCTTCGGCATGGGCGGCTCGCGCATGGCCGAAGCGGGAGTGGAATTGATCGTCGATTACCACGAAGTGGCGGTCGTCGGCATCACGGAAGTGCTGCACAAGATTCCCACGGTGATCGGAGTGCAGCGACGGCTGGCGCGCGAGGCGGTTCGCCGCCACGCGAATCTCGCAATTCTTGTGGATTCGCCGGGAACCCATCTCGGCGTTGCGCGCCGGTTGAAAAAGGCGGGCATTCCTGTCGGCTACTTCATCGGGCCGCAAATCTGGGCCTGGCGGCCGGGACGCGTCCGCGTGGTGAAGCGCTTGGTCAAGCGGATGGTGGTGATCTTCCCGTTCGAGGAGAGTATTTATCGCGACGCTGGTGTGCCGGTGAACTTTGTTGGCCATCCGCTGGTCGATCTGGTTCGGCCGCAAAAGACTCGCGAGCAATTTGCCGCGGCGAACGGGCTCGATCCGTCGCAGCCCATCGTCGCCTTGCTCCCGGGTAGCCGCCGAAGCGAAATCGAGCGCAATTTTCCGACGATTCTGGAAGCTTGCTCGAGACTCGCGAAAGCCGGCGGCGCGATCGAAGGAATCCAGTTCGTGCACGCCGCTGCCCCCAGACTGGGTGAGGCGCCGTGGATGCCGTTCGACAAGCCGGATCTTCGTTTGAAGCGAGTCGAAGGCGCCACCTACGATGCGCTCAACGCCGCCGATTGCGCCATCGTGGCCAGCGGAACGGCGACGGTTGAAGCGGCGCTCGTGGGTACGCCGATGATCGTCGTGTACCGGGTGGCGCCCACCACGGCGATGGTGCTGCAACGTATGCTGCGCACGTCCGATATCGGAATGGTAAATCTGATCGCGGGAAGGCGGGTTGCCCCGGAACTCGTTCAGGACGAGTTCACCGCGGAAGCGGTTGAGCGCGAGACGAGACGGCTGCTCGAATCGTCTTCGGCCCGCGAAGAAGCCAGGGCTGGCCTCGCTGACGTGCGCGCCAGGCTCGGTCCGGGCGGCGCCATCGAGCGGGCGGCGGACGTTTTCGCAGGCATGTTGTAGGCTGTTGCTTCGGGCAACTGCAAAGGCCCCTTCGGTATCATACTGTTGAAGGCGATTGCCTTCTTCCAGAGAGGTCCTCACTTGCTGAAAAGATTCCAGCTCACGGCGGCGCTGGCGCTATTTCTCTTTGCCGCCGCTTCAGCCTCTGCGCAGGCGCCGCACGCGTTTCCGTTTCGCGCCACGAACTACGACGTTCAGGTGCAGCTCCAGCCCGACAGCCAGACTCTTGCGGCCTTGGCAAAGGTCGATTTCGTGGCGAATCAAGTCGGCAGGACCCTGCTGGTGGAGCTTCATCCCGATCTGCACATCAATTCAGTGAAAGACGCGAACGGCAAGGACCTGAGCTTTCAGCGCGACAACAACGATCCTCTGGATGTGACCGTCGGCCTTTCCGAAACTGCGACACCGGGCAAACAATTCACGCTGACCTTCGATTACACGGGACCGATTTCCAACGAAGATGACAGTCCGACGAAAGGGCTGAAATTCGGGTCGATCGACAAAACCTCGGCCTACCTGCTTTTGCCCGCTCGCTGGTTCCCGCTGACCGACTACCCTTCGAATCGCTATACCGGGACGTTCCGGATCATCGTCCCTTCGTCGTTCGTTGTGGTTGGCACCGGCACTTCGGCCGCGCCCACCACGATGCCTGGAATCGGAAAAGGGCCGGGACAAGCCGAATACGTATTCAAGAACGACGACCCTGCTCCCGTGGGATCATTCGTTGCGGGCCAGTTGCAATTGACGCCGGTTCAGACGGAAGGCTACCAGTTCTCCGTGTACACGCCCCCTGCGCAGTCTTCCACCGCGAACGCCTACGGACAGTCCCTCGCGCACATTTTGAGTTTTTGCGCTGACGGTTTCGGCGCGCTCCAGAGCCAGCCGAACCTGACCATCGCGCAAATGCCCGACGGCTCCGTTGAGGGATTTTCCGCTCCGGGATTGCTGCTCGTGAGCGCCCACATGTGGGCCCAAAAGCCCAACGAAGAGATCCTCACGCGGCTGGCAGCCGAACAATGGTGGGGCGATCGAGTTTTGCCCGCAAGCGCGAACGACGTTTGGCTTACGGACGGGCTTTCCCACTACGCCTCCGCGATGTACATGGAGCAGGCAAACGGCGTGGCCGGGCTGCACCAGGCGCTCGAAGATTTCGCGGTTGGCGCGCTGATGTACGAGAACGAGACGCCGATTGGCCAGGCTCAGCATTTGCAGCCGTACTCGGAGCAGTATCAGTCCGTGGTGGACGATAAGGGAGCCATGGTATTCCACATGCTCCGATCCGAGCTTGGCGACGACAATTTCACGGCCTTGCTCAAGGAATTCTATAAACAGCACGCCGGGAAAACGGCAAGCCTCGATGAGTTCGAAGCTCTTGCCGCAACGAAGCTGCCTCCGCCGAAAGCGGGCGATCCTCCTTTCAATATGCTCGCGTTCTTCTCACAATGGCTGAATTCGACGGGCGTGCCCGAATTCAAGATGGACTACATCGTCTATCGCACGATACGCGGCTTCAAGGTGGTGGGGAAAATTCATCAGGGACTCGAAATATTCCGCATGCCCGTGGAAGTCGAAGTCCAAACCGAAGGTAATCCCGAATTCAAGAAGATTCTCGTGACGGGAACCACGTCGCCATTTGAAATCGATACGTTCGGCAAGCCCAAGCCGGACGGAATCATCATCGATCCCAATAACAATCTGCTGAAGTCCAGCGCGAAACTGCGCGTGCGTGCGGCCGTCGCGCGAGGTGAAGGCCTCGCTATGCGAGGAAAATACTTCGATGCGATTCAGGAATACCAGCGCGCCCTCGATCTCGCTCCAAACAATTCGCTGGCCGATTTCCGGATGGGCGAGGCGATGTTCTATCAGAAAAACTATCAGGCCGCGGCGAATTCGTTCCGCTCGGCCATCGGAGGCGACCTCGATCCGAAATGGGTCGACGTCTGGAGTCACATTTATCTGGGGAAGATTTTCGACCTGCTCGGCGAGCGCGATCGCGCCGTGAACGAATACAGCCTCGCGCAACATACCAACGACGACACGGCCGGCGCGCAGGCCGAAGCCGGGCGCTATCTCCAGAAGCCGTACGCGGAAAATGCCACCGCCACTGCCGCCGCCTCTCCGACGCAAAGCGGCGCGGCACAAACCAAACCGCCGGAAAAGGCGGCTGCCGCGGATGCGAAATCCAACCGGCCGGTGCTCAAGAGGCGAGGTCCTGACCAGTAGGTGGACTCGCGGCCCGCGCGATCAGAGAGGCTTCAGCCCGATCAGAGCCGGCGGCGCGTTGAAGCCTTTGCGCTGAACGAAGACCTGAAACGTTTCGCCCATTCCCTCCGGATGAATCAGCGTTTTGAATAAGAGGCGCAAGTGACGTTTCGCCTCTTCAGTGGCGCGTTCGGAGTCGATATCCGCAAACTTCGATTCGCGAGCAAGCGCCAGAAGAAAGTTGGACTGAGTCGTCAATCCTGTGCGAACCAGGCCGCTCTCGCGTCCCCAGAGGTCCAGCGCGGTGAAGTTCACATGGGCCGTAAGGTCCTGATCGCCGGGAGCGCGCAGGAAGTCTTCCGTCGCGCGGTGCCCCTCGTACGCCAGCAACGTTCCTCGCATGTGAAGTTGATCGTATAATTCGCGGGCTTCGCGGCCGTAGTCGATGGTCACGACGAAGCCCCGCCCCAGGCGTTCTCCTGCGTCGCGAATCCAATCACAAGCCGCGAGCCCCGCCTCCGCCTGCTGCCCGTCGCGCAACTCGATTCCCTGCCGGGCAAAATAATCGGCGATGCGCGGGCAAGATAATTGTCCCTTCTCCTCGCACAATTTCCCGTTGTGAGCCCTGACGTACAGTTCTTCGAGCTGTCCTCTTTCTTGAACCGCGCGATGAACGGGAAGCGCATCAAGCAGCTCGTTGGAGACAATGCATCCGGCCGGGATTTCTTGCGGTAGCTCCGCCGCCGAAATAAACCGCTCCCGCTGAATGTGGGCGTCGAGCAGCGGCTTCTGCGCAGCCCGCCGCAGTTCCGATTTCTCGACCGCGACGTAACGGAGCGCCTCGTAGAAAGCCGGCAAAGTTTCCGCGGTGAAATCGAGGATGGCCTTCGCCAAAACTCCCGTTCCCGCGCCCGCTTCGACCAGCCAGTAAAAATCAGGGCAGCCGCTCGCGCTCCACATTTCCGCCAGTTGCCGCGCGAGCAGGCATCCGAAGAGAGGACTGACATCCACATTCGTGAAGTAGTCGCGCCTCGCCTCCCGATTAGGCCTTGTGTAGTAGCCGTGCTGCGGATGGTAAAGGCACGCGTCCATGTATTCCGCGAATGTGAGAGGGCCATGCCGGCGGATTCGCTCGGCGAGCAGCGCCGCAAGCGGCGTCAAGGCAGGTTGCGCGGGCTTCAGTCTTTGCGCTGGGGATTGCAAGTGAACATCTCGACGATATAGTCGTGGAGGCAATCGTACAGCTGCTTCTGGAACATCCACGGAAACTGCGCGCTCTCGATCTCGCGCGGCTTCAACTGGAACGTATACATGTGCACCTGCGGTTGAGCGGGCGTGAAACGAATGGCAACCTCAACGTCCTCGCCGCACGGGCGCGCTTCAAACGCGAACAACGGATGCTCGTAGCGGGCCAGCTCTGCGCGGACCCGATCGGCGAGCGCGGCGGCTGTTTCTCTCTCCATGTTTCGGCTTCAGGCTTCGAGCTTCATTCTGCGCCGGACTTTCTCGAAGGTTTTCAGCGCTGCCCCGTCGAAGAGCACGAAATAGACTTTTTCCAGCGAGCTGCCGCGTTTCAGGTGCTCGTCCACCTCGCGCAGCATGATCTCCGCGCACTCTTCCAGGGGAAATCCCGCGATTCCCGTCCCCACGGCCGGAAACGCAATCGTCTTCAAGCCTTTTTCCGCAGCGATGCGCAGCGAATGCGCCGTGGAGCTTTGCAGCGCGTGCGCCGTCGTGCGCCCGCCAAGTTGCATGCTGGCGGCATGAATCACGTATTTTGCTTTCAGCTTTCCGCCCGAAGTGATCGCCGCGCCTCCCACCGGAATGCTTCCGATCTCGTTGCTCTCTTCCTGGATGACCGGCCCGCCTTTCCTCCGGATCACTCCCGCCACGCCGCCACCGTGCTGAAGGTCGTTGTTCGCCGCGTTCACGATTGCCTCCGTGTCCATTTCGGTCAAATCGCCTTGCATCAGGATCACTTTGGACGCGATGCCGGTTTTCGCCGCTTGCGCCTGTGTCATGAAGGCTTCTTCTCCTCATCGACGCTGTACTCGTAAACTCCGCGTCCCGATTTCCGTCCAAGTCTTCCGGCTTTCACGTACTGCGCCAGAAGCGGGCACGGGCGGTATTTGTCGCCCAGCGTCTTGTGCAGATATTCGAGAATGCTCAGCCGCACGTCGAGGCCTACCAGATCGACCAGCTCGAACGGCCCCATCGGATGATTGAGCCCAAGCTTCAGCGCCTTGTCGATGTCCGAGGCGCTCGCGATCCCCTCTTGCAGCATGTAGAACGCCTCGTTCCCGATCATCGCATTGATCCGGCTGGTGATGAACCCGGGCGATTCGCGCACCACCACCACTTCTTTCCCCATGCGACGCCCAACCTCCGCGCAAGCCGCGACCGTTGCCTCGCCGGTCTCCAGCGCGCGGACAATTTCCAGAAGCTTCATCTTCGGCACCGGATTGAAGAAATGCATGCCAATACAATCCCCGGCGCGCGACGTAATGGCCGCAAGCTCCGTCACCGAGAGCGACGAAGTGTTGCTGGCCAGAATCGCTCCCGGCTTGGCGAACTTGTCGAAGAGCGTGAAGATTTCGAGCTTGAGTTCCATTTCCTCCGGGACCGCTTCGATCAGCAGATCGGCTTCGCGACAGACTTCTTCGGCCGAGCGAGCCGTTGAAAGCCCCGCGAGGGCGTCTTGTCGCTGGCGTTCAGTCGCTTTGCCGCGCGTTACGCCGTCGTCGAACGTTCGGCGAATATAATCGATCCCCTGCTCCAGCGTTTCCCGGGACACATCTTCCAGAACCGTGCGGTACCCGCCGAACGCCGCGGCGTACGCGATGCCCCGCCCCATGGTTCCCGCGCCGATCACGCCGATTATTTTCACATCCATTGAGTTTCTCGCCCCCGCAACGTCGCGCTACACGGGAAACAATCGCGCGGCGTTATCGTACAGAATTTTCTGTTGCGCCGGCGCGGAGATCGGCAACGCGCGGAATTTCTCGATGTTGCCTCGCACGGCGGGAACCCCCGGACCCGGCCAGTCCGTCCCGAACAGTACCTTGTCGGCAATCTCTTCCACGCGCGGAAAATACTGCATGAGCTTCTGCGGCGGAATGCCGGAAATATCGATGTACATGTTTTTATGCCGGCGGACAAGGAAGAATGCTTCTTCCATCCAGAGCGGACGCCCGCCATGCGCCAGGATCACAACCAGGTTCGGAAAGTCGATCCCCACGTCATCGGCAAGGATTGGCTGCGCGTAAACATTCCGAGCGCCCTCGAAAATCGAGGTGCCCGTGTGAATCATCACGGGAAGCTCTGCCGACTGAGCCTGCTCGTACATCGCTCGCAGCGGACCGAAGCCGTTGCGGTACTCGTTGGGCGCGAAGAGCTGGTGTGAAGGGTGCACCTTCAGTCCGCGAATGCCGATCTTCTTCAGGCGATCGACTTCCGCCGCCGCGTCACGGACATATTTTGGGTGAACGGAGCCGAAAGCCAGCAGGCGCTTTCGATCGGCCGAGCAATAGCGCGCGATCCAGTCGTTCACTTCGGGAGTGAATCCGATCACGTCCGGACTGACATAGTTGATCAAGCCCGCGCGCTCGATTTCCGCCGCGTCGAGAAATTTCAGGAACTCAGCCGGGCTGGACGTGTATTTCACCACCTCGTCGTAATCGCGACGGTTGCGCATCAACTCCCGCGCGTGCGGCTTGAACATCTCGAGCGGCTGAATGTGGATGTGGATGTCGATGACGGGCATCAGCTCGGGCTCTCCAGGCGGCGCGGCGTGGGCCCGAAAAGCGAGCGCTTCAGGGTGGTGTAGGGATCCGGAACGGTAAGCATCAATTCTTCCGAGCGCACCAGGTCTCCTCGAGAGCCCGCCGCGTGAAGAGCTTTACCATCTCGCGGCGGTAGACGGGAGTCGACGCGGAAGTCGTCAGCGGCTTGCCCGTGCGAATCGCAACGCGCGCAACCTCCATGGCCAGATCTTCGCTCCACTTCTTCCCCACCAGCAGTTCCGCCACCGGGAGCAACAGCACCGGCGCGGGATTGACGGCGGTCAAGGCGATGCGCGCGTCGCGGCACACGCCTCCTCCGTCGATCTTCATCGCCACCGCGACTCCCGCGAGAGGGTAGTCGATCGAATCGCGCACGCGCAATTTATGATAGGCGCCCCGCAGCCCCGCCATGCGCGCGGGGACGTGAATCGCCGTGACGATTTCGCCGCGGCCGAGTGCCATGCGGTCCATGCCGTCATTCTTGTAGAAATCGCGCAACGGCATTCTGCGCGCGCCGTCGATTCCCGCGATTTCCACTTCCGCTTCGAGCGTCAACAGCGCCGGCGCCGAGTCCCCGGACCATACGGCCCAGCAGAATTTCCCGCCCGGGGCCACATGGCAGATCGGGCCGTCCTTCTTCAGGCAACCGCCCAGAGCCTGGCGCCAGAAGTGCGACTGGTTGTACCAGCGGCAGCGCGTCTCGAGACAAAGATTGCCTCCGACTGTTCCCATGTTCCGCTGGAGCGGGCCCGCGATCGTGCTCACAGCGTGAGCCAGCACGGAAAATTGTTCGCGTACGACGGGCGCGGCGAGCAGATTGGTAAGCGTGGTAAGCGCACCGATTCGCAGGCCGTCGCGCTCGGAAAACGAGACGCCGGAAAGCGTGCGCAGCGGTTTCAGATCGACCACCACGCGCGGCGCAAACAGCCGCATTTGCAGGTTGGGAATTACGTCGGTGCCGCCGGCAATCGGCATCGCATCGGGGCCGTGTTCCCCCAGGATTCGCACGGCTTCGTCGACCGTGCGCGGCCGGGCGAGGCGGAATTCGGAGACGATCACGAACGCCTCTCCACTCGCCGCGAGACGGGCTTCGTCTCAGCGGAAGCGCCGTTCCCGCCATTTCCCGTCTGTGTGGCGCTGCCTGCCTTTTTTTCCAGCGCTTCAAGCACTGCTTCGCGCGAGAACGGAACCGTATTGAGGCGCACGCCGATTGCATCGTAGATCGCGTTCGCGATGGCCGGAATTGTCGCCGCCAGCGATCCTTCTCCCGCCTCTTTCGCCCCAAACGGACCTTCAGGATCGTTGCTCTCTACGATGATGCATTCGATCTCGGGATTCTCGAGCGTGGTGGGAATTCGGTATTCGAGCAGCGACGGGTTCATCAAACGAGCGCCCTCCCAGATCATTTCCTCCTGCATCGCCTGCCCGAAACCCATGTAAACGGAGCCGATCACCTGGCCCTCGACCGCCAGCGGATTCAGCGCTTTCCCGCAATCGTGCGCCGCGACGATTTTGTCGACGCGCACGTGGCCCGTGTCTGGATCGACGGTCACCTCGGCCACTTGCGCGCTGTAGCTGTAAGAGGGCGAAGGCCCGACTCCGGCGCCTTTGAACTTTCCTCCACGCGCGTCTTCGGGCGGCGAATATATGCCCTGCGCCACGAGGGCTCCGTGGAACTCCATGGCCATGGCAACGGCGTCATCAAAACTCGCGCGGATTCGGGCGTCGCTTCTCTTGTAGACCATCTCATCGGCGCACTCGATTTCATCCGGTTCGCATGCGAATTTCTTCGCCGCGGCGCTGAAAATCTGCTCTCGAATTTTCTTCGCGGCGTCGATGCACGCGTTTCCCACCATGAACGTGACGCGGCTCGAATAGCTGCCCAGGTCGATGGGCGTCAGTTCCGTGTCCGCCGAAACTAGCTTCACGCGCCCCGGACGAATGCCCAGAACTTCGGCCACGATCTGCACTTGCATCGTGTCGGAGCCCTGCCCGATATCCGACGCGCCGGAATAAACCGTCACGGCGGCGTCCCGGTCGATTTTGATGTTCACCGTCGTGTGCGGCATGTTCGACCGGATGATCGGATTCGCCGCGCCGCTCACGTAGTGGCTGCAGGCAATGCCGATGCCCTTACCGTATGGGAGCCTGCCCCGTTTTTCTTTCCATCCGGAACGCTCGACGACCTTCTCCACGCATTCGGGCAAACCGTAGCTTGTCACGCGCAGACCATTCACGGTTACGCACGGCGCCATAAGCAGATTTTTGCGGCGGACTTCCGCGGGATCGAGCCCGGCCTTGCACGCAAGCTCATCGAGCATCGATTCGAACGCGAAGCGAACGTTGACCGTGCCGTGCCCGCGCATCGCGCCGCATGCGGGCTTGTTGGTCAGGACGCGGTAACCGTCGTAGCGCACCGCAGGCACATCGTAGATCGCGCCCAGCAACGCTCCCGAATAGAGGACCGTCACGGGACCGAAGCCGCAATAAGCCCCGCCGTCTTGCACCACACGCGCCTGTACCGCCGCGATCTTCCCTTCGCGCGTGATCCCCATTTTCAGGTCCACGATCGTCCGCGGCCGCCCGCGATGTGCGTAGAACACTTCCTCGCGCGTGTACGTGATCTTCACGGGCCTTTTCGTTTTCTTTGCCAGAACCGTGGCCGCGACCTCGATCGGAATCACCTCGCTCTTGCCGCCAAAACCGCTGCCAATCAGCGGCTTGATCACGCGAATCCGATTCATCGGCATAGCGCACACTTCAGAGATCGTGCGGTGCAGGTAATACGGGACCTGCGTCGAGGAATAGACCGTCAGGCGATCGTCGGGCTCCCAGATCGCAAGTGTCGCGTGCGGCTCCATCGCCGCGTGATTCACTTCGCCTGCGACGTAGCGCTGCTCCGCGACGAAGTCGGCCTCGGTAAAGCCTGCCTCGGGATCGCCGAACGAATGGTGATATTCCTTCTCGATATTGTGCGGCCGCGACTCATGAATCCAATCCGATTCCGCCTGCATGGATTCTTCGGGATCGAACCACGTATGAAGCGGCTCGTACTCGACGTGAATCAGATCGAGCGCTTGTTCCGCAATTTCCGCCGAAGTGGCTGCCACGGCAGCGACGTTATCGCCCACGTAGCGCGCCTTATCCACCGCAAACACGCACTCGTCGTGCCCGATTGGAAGAATTCCGTATGGGGTCGGCGCATCCTTCCCCGTGGCGATGCCGTGCACTCCGGGCAGCGCGTCCGCGCGCGACGTGTCGATGGAAACGATGCGGGCGTGCGCATGCGGCGAGTGCAGAATGCGGCCGATCAACATTCCCGGGACGTGCAAATCATCGGTGTACTTCCCAAGACCGACAATCTTGGTCCGTGCATCCGTCATCGGCATGGGTTTGCCGATCGTGGCCGGTTTTTGATCCGTCGAACTCACAGTCACCGCACAGCGGGCGCGCTCGCTGCCTGCTGCGCCTCCTTCTGGCGCTTCTCAATCGCGTATTTCACCGACTCGTAGATCTGCATGTACCCGGTGCAGCGGCAAAGATTGCTGGAAAGCGCGTCGCGAATTTCGTCGAGCGAGGGATTCGGATTCCGCCTCAGCAGGGCCACGGTGGTGATCAGAAAGCCGGGCGTGCAGAATCCGCATTGGGCGCCGGCGCGTTCCACCCAGCCTTCCTGTGCCGGATCAAGCGCCCCCGCGACGCCCAGCCCTTCCACCGTCGTTATCTCGGAGCCTTCGCAGCTCGCCGCCAGCGCCGCGCACGAAAGCGTCGGAACCCCGTCAATCAAAACCGCGCAGCATCCGCAACTCGAATCGTCGCACCCGCGCTTCGTTCCGGTCAGGCCGAGGTCTTCGCGCAACGCGTCCAGCAAGAGACGGTTCGGAGGCGCGGCGAATTCGCGATCTTCTCCGTTGACGTGAAAATGCATCAGTTCTTTCCCCATCATGCCTGTTTCAGCGCCTTCAACTTCGGCTCGTCATAACCCAGAATGATTTGCTTGCCGGCGATTACCACGGGACGGCGAATCAGATTCGGCTCGGCGGCCATCAACTTCAGTGCTTCCGCGCGCGATGGCGGCCGGTTCTTCATGTCTCGCTTGCGATACAGCTCGTTTCGCGGATTCAGGAATTCACGATAATCGCGTTCGCCGATCAGCGCATCGAGCTCTTGCTCCGTAAGGCGCTGCTTGTCCAAATCACGCAACTCCAGCTCGATTTTCCTCGTTTGCAAGAGACCTCTTGCTTTGCGGCACGAGGTTCAAGTCGGCTTGTGCAGAAACCGGACTTTCGGTTTGCTCATTCGGTCGGCGCCAGACGGAAATCCTGCCTGGCTCGCCCTCGCATTCCGTTTAGTATCGCGGCACCTGAGGATCCACCTCGACCGACCACCGGTCGATTCCACCCGCCATGGACCTTGCCGTTTCGATTCCCTGCGAGCGCAGCCAGACGGTCGCGTTCAAGCTGCGCCTCCCGTGGTGGCAAAAGAGAATGATTTCGCTCGCGTCTTTAAAGCGCCCCAGGTTCGCGGGAATTTCGCGCAGAGGAATTAGAGTCGAACCCTCCACGCGCGACACCTCATGTTCCCAGGGCTCGCGCACGTCAACGAATAGCGCCACCTCGCCGCGGTCCAGCATTTCCTTGACGCTCAGCGGCTCGATTTCCATGTGCGATTTGGGTGGTTGCGTCATCGGCAATCAGTCCATGTTTCCTTTTGGCGCCACCCATTTCGGCTCCACCACCTGAATCTCGTTCACCAGCTTGATGTCCTCCGGCTGCGGAAGAACTTCCTTGCAATGCTCCGCGAAAGCCTCGGGCGAAAGCAGTTCCCCGCTCACGCTGTACGGCTGGTTGGCAAACTCCCCGATGTGCCGGTTGAATTTCAGGCTCGGAACATAGAGTTGTGGCTGGCCGGCGGGAACGTGCTTGTTGATCTGCTCGATCAGCTTTTCGCATTCCAGATGGTAGAGCTGGCGGTTGTGTTCGTTCAGATGCCCCAGTTCGGCTTCGTGCTGCGTTTGAGCCTCGTCGTAGCGGCCTTTGAGTCCCCAGACGTAGAACCAGTGCGCCGAGCTCGACTGGTCCACGCCGAAGAGGTCGTAGCTCACCGGAATCCACTTGTTGACGTACTTCTGCACGATGTTCAGCGGGACAACTCCGGCCTTGACGATGCGCTTCAGCCCGTCGTGTCCCGTGCCCAGATGGAACGACTCCTCCCTCAGCATCGGATTCATCGACTGCGCCAGCGGCTCGAATCCCGAATAGCTCAGCATCGTGAGCTGGAATTTTCCGTCGCGATCCACAAAATCGGTGTACGTAAAAAAATCCAGCCAGTTGTCCACAATCTGATTGAACGCGCCAAGCAGCCGCTTCGACTCGAACGCCCGCCGCTCCAGCATTTTCTGAGCTTCTACTTTTCCTCCGTAACCAAAGTGGCTGATCAGGAGGTGGCACATCTGCCAGCCGTGACGCATTTCTTCCGTCACCACGCGGCACAACGACTTTCGGTCGTGCTCGCTCGGCGAATACTGAAACAGCCTGCGCTGCTGCTCCACCGACGCGAATTCCGTGTCGCCCTGGTACACGATCAGGTTGAGCAGGCCGTCGCGGATTCGCTGATCCGGGATTTCCAGCACCCGCCGCCACTTCGGACGCCCTTTGAACGCGCCGAACTCGATTTCGTTCGATCTCGTTGGCCCGAACTTCGCCTCGAACTGGTACTCCTCGATTTCCGGATAATTGACGCCGATGTCCTTCCGCCAGGCGCCGAACAGATCAACCCAGTCGTCAAATGTGCTGATGCGTGCTGCAGGCATACCCTGTCTCCTTCACTGAAATCTCAATTCCGCCACGACGGCGTCACGATCCGCGGAAATTCGGTTTCCGCTTCTCGAAAAACGCGTTCAAGGCTTCCAGGCAGTCATCCGATTCGAAGCAACGGATCTGCATGCGAACTTCTTCATCCAGCCTGTCCTCGAGCGCTCGCCGGTCCTCGCCAAGCATGGTGCGCTTCACGGCCGCCAGCGCGAGAGGAGGCGCAG
>Ga0070733_10001846_pt1 | contig 15525 bp, 15 predicted proteins | sample Coa_R1_9_FD_66450 | JGI IMG/M metagenome (GOLD analysis project Ga0070733, IMG submission 66450) | Surface soil microbial communities from Centralia Pennsylvania, which are recovering from an underground coalmine fire - Coalmine... | ecosystem: Environmental > Terrestrial > Soil > Unclassified ... | reverse complement strand
CCGGAAGACGCCGGCCGGGTCGAGCGCGAGCTGGCGGCATGGAGCGCCGCCCATCCCGCTCCGCACGCCACGCTCGCCCAGGTCGCCGACCACGTGGATCACGTGCGCCAGGTCGCCGGTATCGATCACGTCGGCCTGGGATCCGATTTCGACGGCACCACCTCGCTGCCCGACGGGCTCGGCGACGTCGCGCAGTACCCCGTGCTGCTGGCCGAGCTGCTGCGCCGCGGCTACAGCGACGACGACGTCAAGAAGGTGGCCGGCGGCAATTTGCTGCGGGCGCTGCGGCAGGCCGAAGCGGTGGCGGCGCGCCTGCGTGCCGAGCGTCCGGCGTCGGATGCCCGCATCGAGGATCTCGACGGCGGCGCGAGCCGCCCATGAAGCGCACCGGGCTCTAAGAGCTGGTGCCCCGCACGGCTCATTGGTATAGCGAATGAACCGTGCGGGACACTAGGTACAGCCGCCGCCCAGGCTGGCGGCCAGGGCGGCGCAGGCGTCGATCTGGTCGATCGAGCCGGGGGGCTCGCCGGGCGCCGCCGGGATCGCGTGGGCGGTGCGGTGGAAGAGCGCGGCGACCTGGAGCGGAGTCATCTTCGGTTCGCGCTCGAGCAGCAGGGCGACCACTCCCGACACCTGCGCGGCGGCAAAGGAGGCGCCGGAGAAGAAGTCATAGTGGCCGTGGGGCACGGTGGTCAGGATGTCCACCCCCGGCGCCGCCAGGGTACCCGCGGCCAGCCGGCGCGTCGGGAAGCGCAACCCGCCCTGCAGGTCGTCGCTGCCGGCGACTCCCATCACGCCAGGCTGGGTGGCCGGGAACGAGCGCGCCGCGTCGGGACCGTCGGCCGCGACCACCACGATGCCGCGGCCGAGCGCCACCGCGACCAGCTTGGCGATCATCGGGTCCGGCGGGCCGGCGAGGCTGAAGTTCAGGATCTGGGCGCCGTGGGTGATGGCGAAGTCGATCGCCTTGGAAAGGGTGTAGCTGTCGCAGACCGCGGCGGCGGCTCCCGGACGCTCCTGCCAGCAAGCCTTGAGGGCGAAGACCTGCGCCTGGGGCGCGACGCCGACGAGGCCGATGTGGGCGTTGAGCGCGGCGGCGATCACGCCGGCCACGGCGGTGCCGTGGATGTCGGTGCTGAAGCTGGAATCGCCGCGGCCGTCGAGCTCGACGAAGTTGCCGGTACGCGCGATCCGCCCGCGCAACTCGGGGTGATCGAAGTCGACGCCGGTGTCGATGATCGCGATGCGCACGCCCTTGCCGGTCGCCCAGCGGTGCGCCTGGGTCAGACGCAGGGCTTGGGCGCTGTGTTGCAGCGGCACCTGCAGGCTGCCGACGTTGGCGACGTTTGCGTCCTGGGTGACGAAGCGCTGGACCGGCTGCGCCAGCTCGACCCGCGGATCGGAAGCCAGGCGCCGCAGCAGGGCCTCGATGGGACGGTCGGCGGGCGCCTCGAAGACGATGCACCGCTCGCCCAGCGACTCCATCGACCAGGCGGCCAGCGTGCGCAGGCGGTAGGTGCGTTCGAGGTCGAGGGTGATCTGATCCCAGATCGGCGGCGGCGCCGGCGCCAGGGTGATCATCACTTGCGCCGACGAGCCCTGCGGCAGGCCGGGCGCCGGACCGGCCGCAGCCCTTGGCGGAGCCGGAGCGGGCAGCGCCGTGCGCGGCGCCGTCGCCGCCGCGGCCGCGGGGTCGCCGGCCGGTTCGGTGGGTGCGGCCAGCGCCGCGGCGGGCGCGTCCGCACCCGCGGCGCCGATCCCGCTGCCGGCGCTGGTGGCGGCGAGGGAAGCAGGCACGCTGCCGGCAGTCCCCGCCGCGCCGGAGCAGGCAAGGCAAAGGAGCAGGCCGGCCGGCGCGATCCAGGCAATCGCCCCAGGACGAGGGCAGACCATGATCGTCAGCGTATCACCGCGCTCCGCGGGCGGCGGCGCCCGGAGCGAGCTCGGGCCGGCCCGGCTCGAAGGTCCTGCCGGTCGGTGGCTCCGGACGGGCCAGCGACGACGTCGGGAACCCGGCGCCTTCGACCGGCTCGGCGAAGCGCACGATGGCCTGGCTGCGGAGGTAGGCCAGGACGATTCCCAGCGAGTCCGGCGCCGCCTCCGCGGGCGTCAAGCGGGGGGCAGGAGGTGGCGCCGCTGCCGCTCCTGCCGCCGCGCGCGCGGGATCCCCGGCCGCCGCGGGGGCGCGGTCGGTCCCGCCGGCGCCGGCGGCAGGCCCCATGCCGGCCACGGACGGGGAGGCCGGAGCCGGGACCTCCAGGGTGTAGGCGCCGAGCGGCGACGGCCCATCCACCAGCCGGCCGCGGGTGCGCAGCAACACCTCGCGGATCTGCTTCTCGGTCGCCGTTTCGACGAACACCAGCCGGATCCGCGGCCGCGCCGCCGCCTCGGCAGCGTCGGCGGCCGCCGACGGCGCGGCCAGGACATGGTAGAGAGCGGCGGGCGGAGCTGCCGGGGCGGTCTGGCCCGCCGGCCGGAAGGCGAGTGCGGCGGCGAGCAACAACATGGCCGCGAGCTGTCCCACCAGCGCGATCCGCACGCGGCGCGGCGTGGCGCCGAGCAGAGATGCGTCGCGGCCGCCGTCAGCGCCGGCGCGCGCCGCGACCCCGGCATGGCGCAGGGAGGTTCGGGTGGCGGACCGGCCGAGCTCGTGGCGCGGGCCGCCAGCGAGGATCTCGCCGGTCTGGCGGCGAGCGCCGCGGCCCCGCTCGCTCGCGGTGTTCTGAGGGATCTGAGGGGTCGGAGGGATCTGATCGGTCTCGCCGGTCTCATCGGTCCCGTCGATCCCATCCGTCCCGTCGGCCTCACCGGCCGCGAGGCTCGCGGCGTGCGCAGCGCTCGCGGCGTTTTCATCGCGTTCATCGCGTTCATCGCGTTCATCGCGTCCATCGCGCCCGCGTCCATCGCGTGCGTCGAGCGCGTCGCGCGCATCGAGCGCCTCGATGCGCTCCATCAGCCGCGCCAGCTGGATCGGGTGCGGCGAAGGCGCGGTCTCCTCGCCCTCCCGCAACGCAGCGGCGACCTTGATGCAGCCTGCCGCCTCCTCCCGGCACGCCGGACAGCCGGCGAGGTGACCCTCGACCAGGCGCCGCTCGGTCGCGTCGAGAGTGCCGTTGGCATACCAGGGAAGCAGCAGCCAGACGTTCTCGTGCTGCTCTTCGTGCTGCCTGGAGTCCGTCATCGCGCCTCCTCCGAGTCCACCGGCATCCCCGGCAGCCCGTCCCCTCGTCCCTGCCGCGCTTGCGGTCCGGGCCGGCTCGTTTCAGCCCACATGGCTCGATACCCCCATCTCCGGCAGCAAGTCCCTGAGCCGGCGCCGGGCATGGAACATCCTCGTCTTGACCGTGTTCACCGGGCAGCCGACGATGCCGGCGATCTCCTGGTAGGACAGGCCGTAGTAGTAGGTCAGCTCGACCACCGCCCGCTGCTCGGCCGAGATCGCCAGCAGCGCACGGCCCACGGTCGTGGCGAGCTGGCGCCGGGCCAGCATGCTTTCAGGCTCGTCGAGGTCGACGGGCTCGAGGACCTCGCGCTCGCGATCCTCTCCGGCCTGCTCCGCCGGCCGGCGCTGCGACAGCGCCTTCATCGCCTTGTGATAGGCGATGCCGAAGATCCAGGTCGAGGGCCGGGAGCGGCCGTCGAAGCTCGCGGCCTTGTTCCAGATCACCAGCATGACGTCGTTGAGCACCTCTTCGACCATCTCGGCGCGGCGCGTCAGCTTGAAGAGGTAGGAGAAGAGCCGGCGATAGTACAGCGCATAGATCTCTTCGAACGCCCCGCGTTCCTTGGCGGCGATCCGCTGTAGCAGCAAGAACTCGTCGTCACGGGTCATGGCTTGAAAGGTCCTGCCTGGGGTTTCCCACGTCCTGGTTCATGAGTATGTACCCGGTCGATCCCCGGAAGTTCACCTCGACCCGCCGCCAGGATTCCGCGCCTGGCCTGGGCGACGCCGGCTAGAACCCCGGCGCCTCGGTGCGGGACATACGAGTGACCCCCGGTAGCTGGACGCGAGGTCCACCGCGGGGATCTGGTCGGAGGACCGGCCGGCGTCATGCTCGGCGGTTGCCCCCGGCGGAAACCTCACCGTAGGGACGAGGAATGGAGGTGCCGGATGTTGCGAATGGTGCAGGTCGACTGGTTGTCCCGTGCAGCCGCGGCGGTGGGGCTGCTGCTGCTCTCTTCCTGCGGTGGTGGCGGCGGCGGCTCCATGCCCACGGAGCCGGGGGGCCCGACCACCAAGACGGTGACCGTGACGATCGCGGACTTCTCCTTTACGCCGAAGGACGTGACCCTCAACCCCGGCGACAGCGTGACCTGGGTGCTGGCCGGGACGGACTACATGCACTCGGCGACCGCGGAGGACGGCTCCTTCAACTCGGGGTTCATCTTCACCCATACCGGCGCCACCTTCACCCAGACCTTCCCCACCGGCGGCAAGACGATCCAATACCACTGCATGACTCACTGGCACACCAACGGGATGGAAGGTTCGATCCGGGTCGGCGCGAACTCGCCGCCGCCGGCGCCAGGGTACTGAGCCGGGCTCGGCGCATGATCCACATGGTCCCCGTCGCCGGCCACCAGGCGACTCATGGGCAAGGCTCGCGAGCAGGTCGGCGGCTGGCGCGCGGCGCCATCCTGGCAGCGCCGGTGATCCTTGCCGTCGCCGCCGTGTTCGCGAGCGGCGCGTGCGGCGGCAGGCTGCGGTCGCCGACCGAGCCGCAGCCCGCCTCGACGGGCGCGCCGGCGCTGACGTTCACCCAGATCCAGGCCGGGATCTTCACGCCGCGGTGCGCCAAATCGGGATGCCACGTCAGCGCCTCCGCGGCCGGCGGCCTGGTGCTGCAGGCAGGGCTGGCCTATGCCGACATCGTCGGCCGGCCGTCCCTCGAAGCGCCGCAGCTCGCCTACATTCGGCCGGGGAACCCGGAGGCCAGCTACCTGCTGAAGAAGGTCCGCGGCGATGCCGACATCACCGGCAGCCGCATGCCCTTCGACGGGCCGCCGTTCCTCAGCTCGCAACAGATCGCCGGCCTGACGGCCTGGATCCAGGCCGGCGCGCCGAACAATTGACGCCCCCGGCCGTCCGCGGGGATTGGAGGAGACCGCGCCGTGCTCCGCTCGTCCGAGACCCATCGCATCGCGTCGTCCCCCGCCTCGCCGCGGGGTCGGGGCGTCCTGGCCGCCGGCGCGGCGGCCGTCTGCCTGCTCTGGCTGGGCAGCGTGGCGGCGGCTGCCGGCCAAGCTGCCGACCAGGCTGGCGGCCAGCCTGCCGGTCGGCCAGCCGACCAACCAGATCGCTCTGGCGGCCAGCCTCCTGACCAGCCGCCCGGCGCCGTGGCGCCTGAGGCCGGCGCCCCGGCCCCGGCCCCGGCCGCCGGCGGCGACGCCTCCCAGCCGGCGAACGACCCGTCGCTCGCCGGGGAGGCCGAGCCGGCGAGAGCCGACCCGGTCGGCACCCGCCTGATCGACGTCGCCACTCCTTTCACCGTCGGCAGGCAGCGGCTCGAGCTGCTGTTCACCCATCGCTTCGTCCAGGCCGTCAATCAGGGCGGCAACGGGCACAACCTGTTCGGCCTCGACAGCGGCGCCGACGTCGGCATCGGCTTGACCTACGGCCTGCTCCGGCACCTCGACCTCTCGGTCTACCGCTCGAGTTTCCAGGAGGACTACGAGTTGGCGGCGAAGCTGCAAGTCCTCGACCAGTCGGCGGGGATGCCGCTGTCGGCGGCGGTGCGTGGCGGCGCCGACCTGCTGGGCCGCCTGGGCGTCGAGGATCCGCACCGGCCGTTCGCGCAGGTGCTGCTCGCGCGCCGTCTGGCCGCCGGCTGGAACCTCTTCGCGTCGCCCTCCTGGGTGCATGGCACGCCGCTGCTGCGCGACGCCTGGAACGTGCCGCTGGGATTCACCGTGCCGCTGCCCGGCAAGTGCCTGCTGGACGGCGAGGCGATCGCCGCCGACCGCGCCCTGCACCGGATGCCTGGCGCCAGCCGCTTCGCCTGGCACTCCGCGCTCTCCAAGCAGGTGGGGTGGCACCTGTTCCAGATCGTGGTCGGCAACTCGCGCGCCACCACCGTCGACCAGATCGTCGGCGGCGACTCCGCGGCGGGTTTCAACACCCGCGACGTGCGGCTCGGCTTCAACCTGGTGCGCTACTTCAACCTCTGACGGTAGTGCTCAGAGCGCTACCCCTCTGACCAGTTGCGCCGAAACCGCCGCGCTTCCCGTCTATACTTTCAGGACATGAGCGTCGCGCTGCTGGAAGACACGCCTCTCGTGCTGCCGCCGGAGCTCGGTCCCTACCGGCGCGCGGACTACGAGGCCCTGCCGGACGAGCCGCGCTGCGAGCTGATCCGCGGCAGGTTCTACCTGAGCCCGGCGCCGACGCCCTTGCACCAGATCGTCGTGCTGCTCCTGGGCGCGCATTTCCTGGAGATCGCCCAGGCGAGCGGCGGTTTGGCGGCGGTGGCGCCGCTGGACGTGCCGCTGGCGATCCATTCGGTGGTCCAGCCCGACGTCGTCTACCTGACCGCGGAGCGGCGGAACATCGTCGGCAGACGGCTCGAAGGGGTGCCGGACCTGGTGATCGAGGTCCTGTCTCCGGCCACCTCGCGCCGCGACCGCGGCGAGAAGCTCGCGCTCTATGCCGAGAGCGGCGCCGGCGGCGAGCGCGGCGAAGCCGGCGTCCGGGAGTACTGGATCGTCGACGTCGACGCCAGGCAGATCGAGTTCCTGGTCAACGACGGCGGGCGCTTCCTGGTCACGGTGCCGAGCGGCTCCGAGTACCAGTCCACGGGCATTCCCGAGGTGCGGTTGGATCTCGCCGCATTCTGGCAGAGTGTGGCGGCCATGGTCGCCGGGACCTCGATCGGCGACCGCTGATCGCGGCGCGGGAGCCCAGAGGCACGGGAGCCCGTGGCACCCGCGGCATCCAGAGACAATCGCAGAGACAATCGCAGAGACAATCGCGGCGGCTCGCGCGCGCGGCGTCAATCCGACAGGTCGGGCGAGTCGAGGCCATGCCGGCGGCGATCGCGCCGGCGCTTGGCGCGTCCGGCGGCCAGGCCTCCGACCAGCAGGACGGCGCCCAGGCCGGCGGCCAGGGCGCGCCGCCGCCGCCGGGCGGCGGCCAGCTCGCCGGCCAGGGTCGGTCCGATCGGAGCATCGGGGTCGTGGGGTGGCCCGAGCAGGAAATGGGAGACCCGCGTCAGCACCGGCCGGTGGTTGGCGACCCAGCGGTAGCCCCATTCGAAGGCCGGCCCGGCGCCGGGGACGCCGTGGTACGCGGCCAGCCAGCGGCGGTTCCCGGGCCGGCCGGGGGCCAGGGCCATGGTGCGGAAGACCGCCTCCGCGCCCTCGAACACCTCGCCATCGGGCAGGATGAGCTGGACGGCGCGGCGGAAGCGGGAGCGCTGGATGGTGGGGAAGCGAACGCCGACGGCCTGGAACGGCTCGTAGTCCACCTGGTCGCCGAGCCGGCGGCGCCAGCGCGCCACCCAGGTGCGGCAGAAGCCGCAATCGCCGTCGAAAACCAGCAGCGGCCGGGCTGGCGGATTCGGCACTCGCATGGGGCTTCGACCGCCGGGCGACCCCCTGCCGCCGCGGCGGTGCTCCCAGTGATGATACTCCACGCCAAGGTGCGCCGGCATGGCATGGCGGGAGGAGCGTCACCCGGCCGCGCACGTCGTCATGGCTGCGACTCCACTCCCACCCTGGCGGCTACCACCTCCAGCTTGACCGGGCCGGCTGCCAGGGGAGGGGATTATCTGGCGGCACGCGAGTCGGCGTATTCTAGAGATTGCGCCAGCGGACGATCCGGAGAGCGAAGCGATGAATCGACGGCAGAGCGAACGCGTCTCGAGACGGGTCGAGGTGCAGTTCTGGCAGGTGGGCCAGAAGATCCAGCGCGGCTACAGCACCAACATCTCCGCCAACGGCATGCACATCGCGACCGCGAACCCGCTGCCGCCGCACTCGCGGCTGCGCATCGAGGTGATCCACGGCGACCGCGGCTTCCTGATCGAGGGGGTGGTGGCGCACCGGCGCGCCATCCATCCCGAGCTGATGAAGGTGCTGCCGCCCGGCATGGGCGTGCGCTTCCTGAGCCCCGGCGAGCTGATCCGCGAGATCTTCCCGCGCGCCGCCGGCGCACCGCGGGCCGCCGCCAACGAAGGCGGATCGCCGACGCCGGAGACACCGGAGAATTACGAGCTCGAGACGCCGCTCCGGGATGACGTCCGCACCTTCACCGTGCGCTTCGCCAGCGCCAAGGACTTCCTCGGCGTCTACGAGCGCGACATCGTCAACGGCGGCCTGTTCGTCGCCACCAGCCGCCCCGGCAGGATGCGCGAGCTGGTCCGCATCGAGATCCACCCGCCCGGTCCGGCACAGCCGCCGGTGCTGCTGCCGGCGCGCGTCGTCCAGCGCTTCGAGCCCGAGCCGGGGAGCGGCGCGATCCTGGTGGGCATGGGGGTCGAGCTGCTCGAGCTGCCGCAGACGCTGGCCCGCCTGCGGCCCATCGCCGAGCACCTGGCGACCCTGGTGAGCTGACCGTCGCCGGGGGGCGGTCCGGCCCCCGCCACCTCCCCGCTACCCCTGGCCTGGCGCCGGCGGCCGCACCGCCGGCGGCGCGCCGCGGTCCGCGTCGATGCCCAGGGAGGCGATCTGCTGCGCCGTCCGCACCGCCGCGCCGGCGCCGCTGTCCATGAACACCACCTTCCCCTGGGCGTGATCGGCCACGTACTTGAGGGCGTCGGTGTACTCGAGGAAGAGCAGGAAGTTGGCGTCGACGCCGGCCTGCCGCAGGTTCGCGGCCGCCTCCTTCATGCCCTCGGCGATGTTGCGGCGGAACAGCGCCAGACCCTCGCCGCGCAGCGCCGCCGCCTTCTTCTCGGCCTCGGCGCCGATCGTCTTGTAGGCCGCTTCCGCCTCGGCGTCCTTGGTGCGCTTGACCAGCAGCGCGGCCCCTTCGTTGGCGGCCGCGGCCAGCAGGTTCTTCGACGACACCACGCGGGCCATCGACTCGATGATCTCCTTGTCGAAGGTCATGTCGGTGATCTGGATGTCGCGCACCACGTAGCCCCAGGAAGAGACCACCTCGTCGAGGGTGCGCTTGGTGTGGTCGACGATCTCGGCGCGCATGGCGAGGATGTCGGCCTGCAGGGTGGTGGCCACGAACTGGCGGATCGAACCGTCGATGGTGCGCTGCAGGGCGAGCTGGAACTCCTGGTAGGAGGCGAAGCTGTAGATGGCGCGCTTGATGGTCTCGTCGTCGGCGTTGGCCACCGCGTAGACCACCATGGTCGAGAACTTGACGTTGGCCTGGTCGCGGGTGATGGCCTGGAACTCCATCTGCAAGGCGCGGTTCTGCAGCGACAGCTGGCTGGCGATCTTCTCCCACGGCAGCTTGACGTTGAGGCCCTCGCGCATGACGCGCTGGTACTTGCCGAAGACGGTGACGACGGCGACGGTCGCCTGCGGGATGCTGCGGATCTGCCGCATCACGAAGACGACGACAAACAGCACCAGGAACAAGAGCACGAACAGTTGCGGTCCCATGAGATCTCCCTCGCGCCCCTGGACGGGCGGAGCGGTGAATGCGGCAGAGCGGATTTATGACCAGCCCATCCTAGCAGCAAAGCCGGCAGCCCGGCCGCCTCACCCACGGCGGGCTGGACCGCCGCGCCGGCGAGCTGGCCCCTGGGCCGAGGGGTGGGAGCGTCGCCTACCGCAAGGTCAGGATCGCGACGCTCGAGCTGCGGAAGTCCTGGCCCAGGCCGGAGGCGTTGTCGACCAGCTCGTGGCGGCTGGCGAAGAGGCGGTTGCCCTTGTGGCCGAAAGTCCAGCTCTGCTTGCGCAGGTTCTCGAAGTAGAGCACCAGGAACCGTCCGCGGGTGTGCTCGACCTTCTCGGCGCCAAGCGGCATGCCGTCGGCGCCGATCCAGACCGAGAGCTGGCTGTCGGCGGTCTTGACGTGCTTGCGGGCCTCGGCCGAGAGCCGCGGCGGCAGCGACAGGACCAGCAGGCGGGCGGGCCTGCCCAGGTAGCTGGAGGCCTGCACGTCGACCGCATGGGCGAGCGCCAGGTCCTGCGCCAGGGCCGCCGCGCCATCGAGGTCCCCGGAGAGCTCGTTGAGGTTCAGCGCCTGCAACGCGTTGTAGGTGGGAGTGTGCTTGGCCGGGTCGAGGATCTGGGCGCGGAGCTCGTGCAGCGCCTGGCGGGAGCCGGCGCGCGACAGGCTCATGGTGAATCCCTGGGGGCCGTCCTCGACCTCCACCGTGACCCGCGACTGGTCGGTCCAGTGCTCTTCGCTGCTTTGCCGCGAGAGTTGCAGCTCGAGAGTGCCCTGGATCGGATCGGTGGCGCCGAGGCGGGAGAGCACGGCCGCCAGCTCGGCGACGATCTCCTCGGCGTGCGCCGGTGCGGCCGGTGCGGCGGCGGTGGCTGCCGCGGCGCCGCCCGAGGAGACCGCCGGCGGACGGGGCGCGGCCGCCGGCGGCGCGCCGGCCGGCCCGGCCGGCCCGGCGGCGGCCAACCCGAGCAACAACCCCAGCATGAGACACGGGTTCGCCGTCATCAGCGGCGCAGATTATCATCGCTCGGCGGCGGCCGGCGGGCCGCGGCCGGCGGGCGGCGGGGAATGCTCCGGCCCCCGGCCCCGTTGCAATCTTGCAGCCCGTGCACCGCCGCCGGCGGCCCGCGGGGCTCCAACCCGGATAGAATGCCGTGACGACGAACCAGGAGGTGTCGAGATGCCCTACAGTCCCATGTTGGTCAGGCCGATGCGCGAGGAGCTGAGTCAGGCGGGGGTCGAGGAGCTGATGACCGCCGCCGACGTCGACGCGTTCATGAGCGACAAGACCGGCACCGCCATGCTGGTGGTGAACTCGGTCTGCGGGTGTGCGGCCGGCATGGCGCGGCCCGGGATCCGCATGGCGTTGCAGCACTCGCGCCGCCCGCTGCGGGTCGCCAGCGTCTTCGCCGGCCAGGACCTCGAGGCGACGGCGCGGGCGCGCGGCTACCTTGCCGACATCCCGCCGAGCAGCCCGTCGATCGCCTTCTGGAAGGACGGCGAGCTGACGTACTTCATGCCCCGGCACCGGATCGAGGGGCGCAACGCCCAGGCGGTGGCGCAGGACCTGATGGCGGTGTTCGACGAGCACTGCGGCGAGGCGGCGCCGGCGGCGGCGCAGGAACCGTCCGCGGCTGCCGCCCGCTGAGGCCGGCACGACGCGCTCCGCGGTCCTCATGGGAACCTTCCATCACGACAAGAGCCCCTTGCACGGGATCACGGTGGTGGTGGACACCACCGGCTCCGAGGTCTTCGTCGGCCGTTGCGACGACGAGGACGAGCGCGGCATCGTGCTCCACGATGCCGACGTCCATCGCGACGGCGAGGACGGCCGCTCCAAGCAGCAGTACGTCGAGCGGGCCTCCCGCTTCGGCGTCTGGAAGAAGCACGACCGGCTGTTCATTCCCCGCGAGCGGGTGGCCTCGGTGCGCCGGCTCGGCGAGCTCTGAAGCGCGGCCTGCCGCGCCAGGTGGAGGAACGAGCGCACGATGGCCACATTGGAAGCCTCGGAAACGCCCGAAACCCCGGAAGACGGCTTGCAGGAAGACGATTTGCTGGCCGCCGCGGTCGCTCAGGCCCGGCCGGGGCGGGTGGCGCGGCCGCGCATCCGGGAGTTCGAGGCGATCGTCGAGGAGGCGATCCGCGAGACCCCCGACACCACCACGCTGGTGTTCTTCACCGGCAGCGAGCGGATGGAATACGAGGCCGGTCAGTTCCTCACCATCCGGCCGCACCAGTTCCCCGCCCTGGACCGTTTCGTCAAGTTCTTCGAGGACGTCAAGGGCAAGCGCGAGCCGGCGCGAGCCTACTCGATGTGCTCGGCGCCGCACGACCGCCGGGTGGCGGTGACGATCAAGGAGGAGCCGTACATCTCCGGGGTCACCAAGTATCCGCCGCTGATGTCGGCGTTCCTGACCTACCGCGTGCCCCCGGGCACCCGCATGGCGCTCACCGGTTTCGGCGGCCCCTACGTGCTGCCGCCCGACATCGAGTCGCGCACCGATCAGCTGATCCACGTCTGTGCCGGCTCCGGCATCGTGCCCAACATGAGCATCATCCGGCACTGCCTGGAGACCGGGATGAAGCTGCGCCACACCCTGATCTACGGCAACAAGACCTGGGGCGACATCATCTTCCGGCGCCAGCTCGAAGAGCTGGCGGCCCGCCATCCCGGCAAGCTCGAGGTGGTGCACGCGCTGAGCCGCGAGCCCGACGTCGCGCGTTACGGCCCGGACGTTTGCTACGGCCGGGTCGGCGAGGCGCTGCTGCGCCAGCACATCCCCGACCCGAGCGCCGCGCAGGTGTTCACCTGCGGCCCGGGAATCGGCAAGTTCGAGCGCCAGGCCGCCCGCGAGAAGGGTGAGGAGCCGCAGCCCCGCTTCCTCGAGACGGTGCTCGCCGGCCTCAAGGCGATCGGCGTGCCGCGTGCCCAGGTCCACCACGAGATGTACGGCTGAGGAGCCCCCCCAATGAACGCAATCCTGCCGCTGGCCGTTCCGGCCAACGAGCCCGTCCGCGCCTATGAGCCCGGCTCGCCGGAGAAGGCGGCCATCAAGCGCCGCCTGACCGAGATGCTGCACGAGACCGTCGAGATCCCGGTGATCATCGGCGGCCGCGAGGTGCGCACCGGCGACACCGTGCAGGCGGTCTGTCCGCACGATCACCGGCACGTGCTCGCCACCTTTCACCAGGCCGGCGCCGCCGAGGTGGCGGCGGCCGCCGATGCCGCCGGCAAGGCCTGGAAGGAATGGTCGGAGACCCCCTGGGAGGTGCGCGCGGCGGTGCTGCTGCGGGCCGCCGAGCTGCTCGCCGGACCGTGGCGCGACACGGTCAACGCCGCCACCATGCTCAACCAGTCGAAGACCGTGCACCAGGCGGAGATCGACTCGGCCTGCGAGCTGATCGACTTCTGGCGCTTCAACCCCTATTTCATGAAGGCGCTCTACCAGGAGCAGCCCTGGTCGCATCCCGGGGTCTGGAACCGCGTCGACTACCGGCCGCTGGAAGGCTTCGTGTTCGCGGTGACGCCGTTCAACTTCACCTCGATCGGCGGCAACCTGCCGACCTCGCCGGCGCTGATGGGCAACACCGTGCTGTGGAAGCCGGCCTCCACCGCGGTGCTCTCCGGCTACTACATCCTGAAGCTGCTGCAGGCCGCGGGGCTCCCCGACGGCGTGATCAACTTCCTGCCCGGCAAGGCCAACCACGTCGGCGACCCGGTGCTGGCGCATCCCGAGCTGGGCGGCATCCATTTCACCGGCTCGACGCCGGTGTTCCAGGGCATGTGGAAGACGCTGGGCGAGAACATCGCGCGCTACCGCAGCTATCCGCGGGTGGTGGGCGAGACCGGCGGCAAGAACTTCGTCTTCGTGCACCCTTCGGCGGACCGCGAGGCGGTGGCCACGGCGGTCGTGCGCGGCGGTTTCGAGTACCAGGGGCAGAAGTGCTCGGCGGGCTCGCGGGTCTATGTCCCGCGCTCGCTCTGGCCGGCGCTGCGTCAGGACCTCGCCGACCAGGTGGGGAGCATCCGCATGGGCTCGCCGGTCGACTTCCGCCACTTCATGGCCGCGGTCATCGACCAGTGGGCCTTCGACCGCATCAAACGCTACATCGATTTCGCCAAGAGCTCGCCCGACGCCGAGATCCTGGCCGGCGGCGGCTGCGACAGCTCGCAGGGCTACTTCATCCAGCCGACGGTGGTGGTGACCACCGATCCGCGCTTCAAGCTGATGACCGAGGAGATCTTCGGGCCAGTGGTGACGGTCTTCGTCTACGACGACGCCGCGCTCGAGGCGACGCTCGACCTGTGCGACTCGACCAGCCCCTACGCGCTCACCGGCGCGGTGTTTGCCGACGACCGCCTGGCCGCGGCGGCGATCGCGCGGCGCCTGCGCCATGCCGCCGGCAACTTCTACATCAACGACAAGCCGACCGGCGCGGTGGTCGGCCAGCAGCCGTTCGGCGGCGCCCGCGCCTCCGGCACCAACGACAAGGCCGGCTCGATGGCCAACCTGATGCGCTGGACCTCGCAGCGCGCCATCAAGGAGACCTTCGTGCCCGCCAGGGACTACCGCTACCCGTTCATGGCCGACGAGTGAGGTTCGGGGCGCGGCTTCAGTGCGCCGCGAAATGGACCGGCTCCGGCCGGCGCGCTCATCCGGCGACCCTGGCGAGGCGGTCGGCCAGCATCGCGGTGTCGCCGGCGGCGATGCTCTCCCAGCGCTCGCAGGCTCCCGCCAGCGGCGGGCGGACGTGCTGGCCCGGGTACTGCACGAAAAGCCCGCGCAGGCAGGGCTGCGCCGGCACCTGGTCCTCGGCGCCGAAGTAGGCATGCGCCAGCAGCACCACGGCGGGTTCGAGCGGACCCTCGCGGAGGGTTTCCCGCAGCGCCCGCGCCGCTCGCAGGGACTGGCCGGCCGCCGCCGGCTCGAGGCTGCGGCGGGTCCAGATCTCGACCAGGTCGGCGAGCCGATCGAGCGAGTGGACCTCGCCGTGACCGCCCGCTGTCACCAGCACCACCGGCAGGCCGGCCTGGAGGAGGGACGACGCCAGCACGTGAGCTGCCAGGCGGGTCATGGCCTCGACCGGTCCGTAGCTCGGCGGCGAGACGTCGAGCAACAGCACCGCCGGCCGCAGGCGCGGCGCCTCCTCGCCGGTGCGCGCGCGGTACAGCAGCTCGCCGCGCAGGTGGCGGCCGGTCAAGAGCTCGGGCGGTAGCGCCAGCTGCGACGGCAGCAGCGAGCGCAGGTCGCCGCGCAGGTCGACGCCCGAGCGCTCGCTGCCCGGACCGTGGCCCAGCGAGCGGCCGGCGGCGCCGGAGCGCAACCGGATGCCGAGCAGCTGGCGCCGCGGGGCCGACAGCGGCGGCATCGCCGGCAGCCGGGGCAGCAGCCGCAGCGGCAGGCCCGGGTCGGCGGCCACGGCCTCCGGTCCGAGCGCCGACAGCAGCGTCAGCAGGCGGTCGTCCACCGCCTCGGCCGCCTGCTGCAGGGCGGCGAGCGGCGGCGGCGGGGCCTGGGGCTCGACGGTGTCGCTGCGAAGGGCTCGGCCGATCGCCACGGAGATTTCTGCGGCGGAGAAGGTGGCCGAGGGCCGCCACCCTTCGAAGGGGGCCTCGCGCAGCAGCAGTGCGGCAAGGCCCACCCGTGCCGCGGCCGGCCAGCGCAGGTTCGCGAGGTCGCGGAAGCCTGGGGTCTTGCCGAGAGCGGCGAGTGACTCCCCGTCGCGGTCGAGAGACCGTGCTTCCTGGTGTCCACCGAGCTGATCGAGGAGGCCCGCGAGCAGGGACAGCGGAGGGTAGAGACCCAGGCGATGAAGGCCGGCGAGGGCGGCGGGCAGCACGGCCAGCTCCCGCGGTAGCGGACCCGCGGCGGGAAGCGCGACGGTGTCGTGATGCCCGGCCGTGAGAAGGCGGGTGTCCCAGAAGCGGAACACGGCGCCGATGTGAGACGACA
>Ga0070733_10001844_pt1 | contig 15543 bp, 14 predicted proteins | sample Coa_R1_9_FD_66450 | JGI IMG/M metagenome (GOLD analysis project Ga0070733, IMG submission 66450) | Surface soil microbial communities from Centralia Pennsylvania, which are recovering from an underground coalmine fire - Coalmine... | ecosystem: Environmental > Terrestrial > Soil > Unclassified ... | reverse complement strand
ACCAGCGCGAGGTCGCCGATTAGATCCAGCGCCTTGTGGCGCCCGAACTCATCCGGGAAGCGCAGCGGGCCGTTCATCACCGACGTATCGTCGAGCACGATGGCATTATCGAGCGCGCCGCCGCGAATCAAGCCCATCGCCTTCATCCCGGCGAAATCCTTCATGAAGCCGAACGTCCGCGCCGGGGCCAGTTCGCGGCTGAAGGAATCGCGGTTCACGGTGAGCTCCACATCCTGTGGGCCGACAGACGGGTGATTGTAGTCAACGAAACAATGAACGCGGAATTCATCGGCGGGATAAATGCCGATGCGGCGGTCTCCATCGGCAAATTCGAGCGGCTTGAGGACACGAATGTAGCGTCGCTGGCGGCGCAGCCGGCGTGTGCCCGCGCGCGAAAGGAGATCAATGAACGGCTGTGCCGACCCGTCGAGGATGGGCAACTCGAGGGCGTCGAGTTCGACATAAACGTTGTCCACGCCGCAGGAGTAAAGAGCCGCGAGAATGTGCTCGGTGGTCGAAAGCAACACGCCCTGCTTCATCAGGCTTGTGGCATAGCTTACGCGCGCGACATTGCGAACATGGGCTTCGATCTCGAAGTTATCAAGGTCCACGCGGCGAAAAACGATGCCGGTATCGGCTGGCGCTGGGACCAATCGAAGACGGCAATGCACCGCCGTGTGCAGACCAGTCCCTTCGGTTTCGACGGGGCGTTGAATTGTGATCTGGTATGGCATCCGAGAGAGAAAGGCGGCCCAACACGTGCAAACCGAAGGCCTGTTCATAATATATTAACATGCCTGTAATCAACATTTTACTGCAAAATGCGACACGCCTCAATAGACAGGTGTTGTAGAATTACAACAGAACAGCCAAAGGCCCGTGGCACGCCATCCACCCCTGCTTGTACAAGTCCGTAGTCGAGGACCTTGGCTCCGGGACGTTGAATTCACAGGCTTCGCCTTCTGGAACTGCCGGCTGGCCGGTTGTTTCAACAAGCTCACCCGCGTAAAATGCATGGTTCGAGCACGCACTGATGGCGAGCCCATTCAACATACTTCCGAGCGCTCCCTCGATGCCGCCGCCTGGCGCGCATCCCCGGCCATCGTGGCTGCGCGTGCGATTTTTCGGCGGGCCGAACTATCAAGAGCTGAAGAGCATCATGCGCACGCTCGACCTGCATACGGTCTGCGAGAGCGCGCGCTGCCCGAACATGGGCGAATGCTGGGAGCATCGCACCGCGACGTTCATGATCCTCGGCAACATCTGCACGCGCGCATGCGGCTTTTGCGCCGTTCCGAGCGGCAAGCCGCTTGGGCCGCCGGAAGAAGACGAGCCCGAACGCGTGGCGGAAGCGGTCGAGCGGATGGGCCTGCGCTACGCCGTGGTCACCTCGGTGAATCGCGACGATCAACCCGACGGCGGCGCCGCGATTTTCGCGCGCACGATTTCCCAGATTCGCCGCCGCGTTCCGGGATGCAAAATCGAGGTACTGATCCCCGATTTTCGCGGCGATTGGACGGCGCTCGAAACGGTCATGGCGGCGCGCCCCGACGTGCTCAACCACAACATGGAAACCGTGCCGCGGCTCTATCGCCGCGTGCGCAAAGGCGCGGTCTACGAACGCTCGCTCGAATTGCTGCGGCGGGCGCGCGAAATGGCGCCGAAGGTGCCGACAAAAACCGGAATGATGCTCGGCCTCGGCGAAACGCGCGCGGAAGTGCTGGAGGCGATGGAAGAAATCGCCGCGCAGGGCACTCACATCCTGACGCTCGGGCAATATTTGCAACCGACCGCGGAGCATTTGCCGGTCGAGCGCTACGTTCATCCGGACGAATTTGCGGAATTCAAACGTCTGGGCGAGCGGATGGGCTTTCAACACGTGGAAGCAGGCCCTCTCGTTCGTTCGTCCTATCACGCCTTCGAGCAGGAAGAAGCAGCGCGCCGTTAGCCTTGGCGACGCTCACTTTCCCGCCGCCACCTGAACTTCGATGAATCCCTGGCGTGGTCTAAAAGACCTTCCCCGAGAAATCTGGATTCTCGCGTCTGCGACGCTCGTCAATCGCGCCGGAACGATGGTCCTGCCGTTTCTGGTTCTCTATCTCACGCGCACTCTTGGAATCACGCCGGCGCGCGCCGCGCTGGCGCTCACGGTATACGGAATTGCCGCGCTCGTGACGATGCCCATCGCGGGAAATCTGAGCGACCGCGTAGGCCCGCTCGCCGTTATGAAATCATCGCTGTTGCTTTCGGGTGCGATCCTCTTCCTGTTTCCGCTGGCGCACCACTTCGCGGCCATTCTCGTGATGACGTTTCTCTTCGGCATCCTGAACGAATCGGTTCGCCCGCCGAGCATGGCGATGGTTTCCGATCTGGTCGCTCCACCGCAGCGCAAGGCGGCGTTTGCGCTCAGCCGGCTCGCGGTAAATCTGGGAATGAGCGTGGGACCGGCAGTCGGCGGAATTCTGGCTGTCTTTTCGTTTCGCTCGCTGTTCTTTGTGGACGGCGCCACATCCATTTTGGCGGGGATTTGGCTGATGCTTGCGCCGTGGCCTCATTTGAAGGCGAAGAGCCGCGTGGAAGATTGGGAGACGGCGGAAGATCCCGGGGATCTCGGCCGCGAGATGGAAGCGGAATCGGCGGCGCCCCTCGCGGCACCTCATCCCGCCATGGATTTGCGTGCGTTTCGCAACCGCCGCATGCTCTATTTCCTGGCAGCGCTGATTCCCGTGCAGCTCGTTTTTTTTCAACTTACTTCCACGCTCCCGCTGTTCCTCGTGCGGTACCTCCGCTTGCCGGAATCCGTATTCGGAACGGTGTTCACGCTGAATACGTTGATGATCGTCGCGATTGAGGTTCCGTTGAATACGGCGATGGCGCGATGGTCGCACCGGCGCACGCTGACGCTCGGTGCACTTCTGTATGCGATCGGTTTCGGTTCTTATGCACTTGTCACTGGGCCCATAGGAGTGTTCGCGGGGGTGGTGATATGGACATTCGGCGAAATGATCCTGATGCCCGGAAGTTCGGCGTACGCGGCGGAAATCGCGCCCGCGGGCAGGCGCGGCGAGTACATGGGGCTTTACACCATGTCGTTCAGCATCGCGTTTTCGCTGGGCCCATGGCTTGGCGCGGAGCTTTTGCAGCACCGGGGGCCGCACGTGCTGTGGGGCGCAGTCTTCGCAAGCGGCGTTTTTTCGGCGTTGCTGATGAGCCGCGTCGGGCGTGGGAGAGTTGCGAAAGCCGTGGTTTGAGGTCCGGGAAGAGTATATTATCCGCGTCGGCATGGAAGCGAACACTACGCGAGGCACAACTTAGCCGTGAGCCAGCACGGGCGCAACTCCAGCAACATCAGCGCCATACTTCGCAGACATCTCGGGCAGCAGACCGTTCTCGGAGTTGCAATACCTGTATTGGCAGGCCACATCGATGCCATCAGAAAAAGAGAAGCTTTCCGAGGCCTTACCGAGAAACAGATGGGCCTCGCTTTTCGGGAATTAACGTCAAAGTTCATCAAGAGCGATTACCACTCTACTTACATCGACCGACGGCTAGGGACCCGCGGGTTCCTTGAGCTCTCGGAGAATCGATATAGGATCCGCGAGCGTCTGTTGAGCGGGCTGACGCTCGCCGATCTTGAAAGGCTTCATGTCGAATTGGTTGACTCGCTCCGAACCGCTCGCGAGCGACGCCAAGCGGTAATCAGCAAGCTTGAAGAAGCATGTTCCTTGCCTGGTGAGCAGATCGAACAACGCTATGCTCTAAGTGGATGAATACTTGTCCCAGCTCACGGGCAACCGCGGCGAGATGTTCGAGGTCGTCTCATTTGCAGTCCTTCGAGAGTATTTCCGCACCTTTGGTTTCTCGCTTCAGCGCTTCTCCACAACGCACGCCAATGACGGGGGCATGGATTTCGTTGGGGGCGAAGCCATCTACCAAGTCACCACCGACGAGAGCACACAGAAACTCCGAAAGGACCTCGCAAAGGCCCCTGGCACAAAACGGGTTTTGGTGAGGCCCACCGTTAGCCCTGCTATCGCCGAGCTGTGCAAGGACGATGTCTTGGAGGCAATTGAGCTAAAGGATCTACTAAACCACTTCATATCGTGGCTGCTGGCTCGTGACAGTCGCTCCATGCGGGCCCAGCATATTCAGCGCGTGCTGCAGGTCGCGCTCGATGAGTTCCGCAGGGAGAACAAAGCTGAGACAGCAGAGGCTTTTGAGCGAAGCACCTAGCCCACTTTACAGGAGAAACGGATGTGGCGCTGTCCAAGGTGTAAGGCAAACATACGGATTTTTGATGTACGCACCATAATCGTCGCGTATCCCAATGGCGCGGAAGTTGACGGCGACCTCCAGTGGAACGACGAGAACGATGCGGAGTGCCTTTCTTGCAAGTGGCAAGGAAGCGCCGGTGAAGCCTGGGACGAGGCAGTTTTGGACCGTCGCACCAGTTCGTAAGTGACCAATGGCCTCCTATTCCTTGTACAGCTTATTGTTGGTGGGGGCACCTAAGCACTGGCGGCATGTTATTGACGTGGTATCGTTTCGTCAACAGGAGCTAGAAGCGCGCTTCTTGAAAACGCGCCGTGTTGTACATCGCCGGAACTCGTTTCACCCGTTGCCAGCCGCCGGTCAGCCAAGTATCATCCGCGCAACCGAACCGCCCGTAGCCCAGGCGGTTCCATCACTTCTGAGGAGATCAAATGATGATTCGAAGACTGTTCATGTTGCTGGGCGGCGTTGCGCTCGCCGCATCTGTTTCTGCAGCGCAGGAGGCGCCCAAGAAAACTGCCGCGCCTGCGGCCAAGCCCATGGTTAGCGCGGTGGCTCCGGACGATTTGAAATGGGGTCCGCTGCCCCCTAGCGCGACAAAAGGAACTCCGTCCGTCGATCCAGGCGGTGACTTGCAGATTGCCGTGGTGTACGGCGATCCATCGAAGCCCGGTTACTATGTGCTTCGCGGAAAGTGCACGGACGGCTCCAAAATCGCTCCGCATTGGCACCCGACCACCGAAAACGTCACGATTCTGAAAGGCTCCGTCGCGCTGGGAATGGGAACGACGTTTGACGAGTCGAAACTGAAGGCGTTGCCGGCCGGCGGATTTGCTTCTGTGCCTCCGCACATGGCGCATTTCGCTCAATGCAAAGGCGACACGATTTTCCAGGTGGACGGCAGCGGCCCGTTTGTCCTGAATTTCATCAGTCCGGCCAGTGCACCGGCCAAGGCGAAGGCTCCGGCGAGTAAGTAGCGGACAGCCAAAAAAGCAAAATTTCGGCCCGGGCCGCGCTAGTGCAGTGATGCGAGCAGAGAGATTGCCAGCTCGCGCGTGCGCGCGGCGCAGACGCGATCCGGAATCGCAAGATTCAGCGCGGCGCGAAGAGACTCCGAAGCCTTCTCCTTACGGCCCAGCTCCGCATTTAAATTGCCGAGCAGGAGCAGAAAGCTTGGATTGCGCGGATAGCTCGCGACGAGCGGCTCTGCAATAGTGACGGCTCGCTCATACTGCTGATCGTACGTGCGCAGGTTTTTCGCGAGATAGAAGCGGGCTTCTACGGCCATCAGCACTCCTTCCTTCATCCCGGTCTCGAGCTGCCGGACACCCTCCGCTTTGTTTCCGCCTGGAATACCCATGAAAAATCGCAAAACCTTCACGAACCCCGAGAGCGTGTCCACGTAATAGTTGTAGAGGCCCAGGCCGACCAAAGCGTCGGCCATCTGCGGATCAAGCTGAAGTGCACGCATGAATTCCGATCGCGCGGCGACGCCCGCGCGGGCGGCGTTGCGATTCTCGCTGCGTAAACCGTAAAGTTGCGCTTTGATAGCCCAACCCATCCCCGCATAGAGGTGAAGTTCGGATGTCTCGGATTCGGCGATCTGCGCTTCGGCGAGATGGATGGCTTTGTCCGCGACTGCGAAGTAGGCGTCGTCTTCGCGCCTCTTGCTGCCCTTTGCGGTATTCACCATGCCGTACTTGAACTCGCACGCGCCGCAGTAAACCTTCCACCATTGCGCTTCGCTTTCAAGCAAATAGCCAAGCGGATCCTCCGGATGGACCCGCTCGAAATCGCGCGCGATTTGGATGGCTGCGTCCGGATCGCCGCCGTGCATCTTCTCCATCGCTTGCAAAATCTCTGGAGGCAGCGTAAGCCTTTGAGTCCCCGCACGAACGGCTGGGACCCTGGCAAGAAAAGTCGCGAAGAGCACGACAGCGACAGAGCATCCGATGCGGGAGCGCATCATTTCACCATCTTCAGCCAGCCGAGCAGCCAGGCGGCGGTAACATACATCGTAAAGCATTCAAGCGCGAAGGGCAGAAAACCAAGAAAGCCCGGCGCGGGCATCTCGAAGATTTTTGCTTGTTGGAACATCGGGAAAATGTAGTGCCACTTTGCCGCCGCCCAATTGTTCCAGAATTCCCAGAGCCACCCGCAGATCCAGCCTGCAAGAAGAAATCCATATAGCCTGCGCCTGAAGCCCTCGCCCAGATCGCCAAGAAACGAAGGCAGGCCCAGCCGCCGGTTCATCGGATCGAGCAGAAGCAAGAAGCCGATCCATACCAGGGCGAAAAGATACGCCGCAATGCGCTGCTGAACGGCCAGCGGGAGAATCAAGCACGCCGCGCCGCATGCGATCAGCGCATTTTCTGCGCCCTTCGAGATTTTCCACGGCTCCGCCGGAAGTGGGGGAAGAAGTGCCTGCACGAGATCCGAGGATTCGAAAATGGCGGGCGTAATGGTCGCGAACGACCAGCCGTAGCCAAGCAGCCACTCAAACAGCGGAGTGGGCACACCCACGTAAGTCCAGTTGCGCAAACGAAGATTGTACGCCTCGAAAATCAGCCACAACGGAATCGAGAGCAGCGTCATCCGCGCCATCGTAAGCGGCGCGTCATGAAGCCGCGACCGGCCCGTCAGCGCAAGCACGGCTGAGTCGGCAATCAAGATGTAAGCGCTCCAGGCGATGGGCGTGAAGTACGTCGCCACAGGTTCCACGCCGCGAAACATCAGCCACTCCGCGGCTCCGAGCGCGACGATGCCGAGCCATCCCTGCGCCGGGAACGCGCGCCGCCTGCGCGTGCGGAAAAAGCCGGCGGCAAGAATTGCAACCGTCACTGCCGTGATCGCAATGCCGATTCCGAGCATGAAAGAGCTATGTTAGCTCAGGTCGCCGGACTTTTTCGGGCGAGGCGCGCATCCTTCTTGTTATGCTCTGCAATTCTCCCGAGCCGCCGATGCCATGAACGAGCCGGAAAAACTCGAGCGCGGACTGGGGCTGGTCGAAGCGACAGCCCTGAACATGACCTTCATGGTCGGCATCGGCCCGTTCATTGTGATCTTCTTCGTCGTGCGCGCCATGCCCGGCCCTCAATGCTTGATTGCCTGGGTGCTCGGCGCGGCGCTCGCGCTCTTCGACGGCTGCATTTGGGCCGAACTGGGCGCCGCGATGCCGCAGGCGGGCGGCAGTTATGTCTTCCTGCGCGAGGCCTACGGCCCCGGGCGCTGGGGCCGTTTGATGTCGTTCCTATACATCTGGCAGACATTGTTCCAGGGGCCGCTCAGCATCGCGTCCGGGGCTCTCGGATTCGCCGCTTACTCGAGTTTCCTGCTGGGCAAGGTCCCCGGCGTCGTTCCATGGATTCAAGTGCACCCGCATGTGCAGACGTTCCTCCTGAATCACTACGACCCGATCGTCGCGGTCCTTCTTGTCTCCGCCGTTGTGATTGTTCTTTACCGCCGGATTACGACCATCGGGAAGATTTCGGTCGCTCTCTGCGTCATCGTCATCGGCACGATTCTTTGGCTGATCTATGGCGGCGTCACGCACTTCCGCAAGGAATTGCTCTTCGCTTTCCCGCCCGGCGCATGGGATTTGTCCTGGCTGTTTTTCGCCGCCCTCGGACATGCGACCGTGCAATGCACGTACTCCTATCTCGGCTACTACAATGTCTGCAATCTGGGCGGCGAAATGAAACAGCCTGAGCGCAATATTCCGCGCGCAATTTTCATTTCCATCATCGGTATCGCCCTGCTCTATTTCGCCATGCAAACGAGCATCTTGAGTGTCATCCCGTGGCAGCAGGTGGCAAGGACGCCTGCCGTGGTCAGCCTGTTTGTCGAGCAAACCTACGGCTCCGGCTGGGCCGCGTTTGCCACGACGCTCATTCTCGTTACCGCGTTCGGCTCCGTCTTCTCGGCGACTCTCGGCTATTCCCGGGTCCCTTATGCCGCCGCGCTCGACGGCAACTTCTTCTCCGTGTTCGCGCGGCTGCATCCCACAAAACGCTTCCCGCATGTCTCGCTTGTCGTGCTCGGCGCCACCGCATGCATCTTTTGCCTTCTGCTCGGGTTGATGGACGTAATTCGCGCCATCCTGGCTATGCGCTGCCTCATCCAATTTATCGGCCAGGCGATTGGACTCGTGCTCCTGAGGCGGCGATGGGGAAGCGAACGACTGCCCTTCCGCATGTGGCTCTACCCGGTGCCTGTGGCGATTGCCATCGTGGGCTGGATCGGCATTTTCATTTCCACAGGGTCCCGGCAAATGCTGGCCTCGCTTGCGGCCATGACAGCGGGTATCCTTGTATATCTCGGGCGCGCGTGGATTCTCGGGCAGTGGCCGTTCGAGACGAAACCGATGGAGGTAAGGGGATGAAACGTTGGATGGCATTCGCGCTTGCGGCGATCTCCGCGGCGTTTGCAGGCAACGCGGTGGTCACGACCGTTTCGGCGCAGTCGCTGCCGGATACCGTCGAGGCCATTCAGAAATCGCGCGTCACCACGCGAATCCTTTTCGTCACCGCGCATCCGGACGACGAATGGTCGAGCCTCCTCACCTACCTCTCGCGCGGCCTTGACGCCGATGTGGCGCTTCTCACCATTACCCGGGGACAAGGTGGCCAGAACGCCATCGGCCCCGAACAAGGCGACCCGCTCGGCGTTATCCGCACCGAGGAACTTCTTGCCGCCGACAAGCATTACGGCGTGACCCAGTTTTTCACCCGCGCCCCGGATACGGGATACGTGAAGACCCCTGAGCAGGCCATGAAAGTTTGGGGCGGCCTGGCCCTCGAAGATATGGTGCGCGTCATCCGCACGTTCCGCCCGCAAGTGGTAATCAACGGCTGGGGAGGTGTGCACGGCGGACATGGCCACCACCAGGAAAGCGGCATCCTCACGCCCCAAGCCGTCGCTGCCGCCGCCGATCCCTCAAAATTTCCGGAACAAATTGCCGAGGGGCTTGCCCCCTGGAAGACGACGCTCGAATTGCGTCTGGCGCGCGACAACACGAGCGGCACCGTGCAATTGCCTGTGAACGACATTTCGCCGCTCTGGGGCAAGAGCTACGTCGAGATGGGCATGGAAGGCCACGCGCAGCATCGCTCGCAGGGCACACCCGCATATTTCGGCAATCCATTTTTCCGCCGGCCGGTCTATCTTGTGGCCGAAAACGAAAAAGGCGAAGTCACTGGCTCTTTTGACCCAAAGCTTCTGGCCGAGCCGCTCGCCTCGCTCACGTCACGCTTTCCGGATTTCCAAGCGCAGATGGCGCCGGCACTCGCCTCTGCCAACCAACAGCTTGCCTCTGCCGAAAAGGCTGCGCTCGAACTGGATCGCCCGGGTGCTGCGAAATCACTCGCGGAAGCAGGGAAAATAGTCGCCGGTCTTTCGGGTGACATCGGAAAGGAAGGCGGAAATCGCGGCGCCGAAGCTTTGTGGGAACTCGCTCGTGTGCGCAAGAGAATTGACGGCGCGCTCGAAGATGACGCGGCGCTTCCCCTGATCGCCCAGGCCGAACGCCACGAACTCGTCGCCGGCGAGAGCCTTTCCGTGGACGTCACTGTCGCCGGCAAGCCGGCAGTGCCCCTGAATGTGAGCGACGCCACCATCCTCGCGCCTTCGGGCTGGGCGGAGGCCTCCAAAGAAACAAAAGAAGGCGGCGACACCACGCATTTCAAGATCTCGATCTCCGCGGACGCGAAAGCGCCTCATTCACCCGGCGATGTAATTCTTCCGTTTCCATCTCCGCTCCTGCGAGCCACGCTGCAGGCGGAAATTGACGGCTACCATTTCGCGATTCAAGCGCCCGTCGTGTCCATGGAAGCCACCACCACGGGCATCGCCTCCTATCCGCTCGCTCTCGTTCCCGCCGTCACGCTCACCGTCGAGCCGCAACAGGTGATGGTTCCGTCGAAGCGCGCTGCCGCGCCCGTCGAGCTTCTTTCGCGCGTGCGCTATCACGGCACGAAGCCCGCTAAAGTTTCGATTGGCCTCGATACGCCGGAAGGTTGGACGGCGCAGCCCATCGCGCCCGTGGATTTTTCCGGCGCGGGAGATGAGCTGATCCGCTTCTTGGTCACGCCCCCGGCGCAATCCGCGCCCGGCGCATACACGCTGCATCCGTATGCGAAGCTGGGCGAGCAAATTTTCCGCACCTCGCTCGAGCCCATTCCCACGCTTCCCACGCGTGGCTGGAGTGAGTCCGCCGACGCGACCGTGCACGTCCTCGACCTCGTGATTCCTGCGGGCTTGCATGTCGGCTACATCGCCGCGGAGAACGACCCACTTCCCGAAATCCTCCGCCAGCTTGGCATCCGCGTGGAGCTGCTCGACGATGTCGCGCTCGCCTTTGGCGATCTCAGCCGCTTCGACGCGATCACCGTCGGCATTCGCGCCTACGAGCTGCGCCCCGATCTTCCCCGCTCGAATTCGCGCCTGCTCGATTACGTCCGCAACGGCGGAACGCTCGTCGTGCAATATCAGCGTGATTTCGCGTGGAACAAGAATTTGCCCGCGCCGTTTCCGGCGAAGATGCCGGACCAGACTTCGCGCGTCACCGACGCCAATTCGCCCGTCCGGTTTCTCGCGCCCGAATCCTCGCTGCTCAACGTTCCCAACAAAATCACCGCCAAGGATTTCGACGGCTGGGTGCAGGAACGCGGCCTTTATTTCTGGGGCGATTTCGACGCGCATTATCACCCCGTCCTCGGCCTGAAGGATCCCGGCGAAGCAGAAGCCAATGGCGCGCTCGTCTTCGCGCCCGACGGCAAGGGCATTTACATTTACACCGGCCTCTCGTTCTTCCGCGAATTGCCGGCCGGCGTTCCCGGCGCCTACCGTCTTTTCGTGAATCTGCTCAGCCAGACCCAGAAGAGCAAGGGCACGTAGGGGCGCTGCTTGCTGCGCCCCTTTTCTCGGCAGCGCGGTGCGACGTAGTATCCGATGACCCAGCCGCTGCAAACTCGCGAGCCACAATTAAGAGAAGCACAATCTGCCCAATTCATCGAACCAGCGATGATTCGCATTCCTGAGGGCTGGTTCCTGATGGGCAGCGGCGCCGGTCACGACATGGCCCAGGACAACGAGCGTCCCGCGCATCGCGTCTGGGTCGACGCATTCGATCTCGCCGCGTGCCAGGTGACCAACGCCGACTACGCCTGCTTTCTCGCCGCCACGAATCACCGCAAGCCGCTGCACTGGGACGATCCCGCCTTCTCGCATCCCGCCCAGCCCGTCGTCGCGCCCTCGTGGTTTGATGCCGTCGCCTATTGCGATTGGCTCAGCGGCGTAACCGGCCGGCGCTATCGCCTGCCCACCGAAGCGGAATGGGAGCGCGCCGCGCGCGGCGGCCTCGAGCAGAAGCTTTACCCGTGGGGCGATGATCAGCTCGAATCGCTCGCCAATTACGCCTCGCGCTGGAAGACGGCGCCCGAGCCGGTTGGCCGCGCCGAACGAAACGCATTCGGCCTCTTCGATATCGGCGCGAACGTCCACGAATGGTGCGCCGACTGGTTCACCGCGAATTATTACAGCGTCTCGCCGGAGCGCAATCCGCAGGGCCCGCCCACCGGCACGCGCCGTGCGTCGCGCGGCGGTTCCTGGCGCCACGCCACCAAAGTCTCTCGCTGCGCCGCCCGCTCCAGCATCCCTCCCGAATTTCAGTACGCGGATTACGGTTTTCGCGTTGCTTCATCCTGAGCGCGTTTTGCGAAGGGCCGCTGCGCTTTTCCCGTCGAGAAGGTCTTGACAAGACTTAGTCTATAAGACTAGACTAGGTTGAGCAAAGGGAGCTTGAGGCTGGGGCCAATGCGCAAGGTAAATATCCATGAAGCCAAAACTCATCTGTCGAGATTGCTGCAACAAGTGGCAGCCGGTGAAGAAATAACAATTGCAAGCCGCGGGGTTCCCGTGGCGCGGTTGATCCCGGCGGCGCGCCCGCCGGCGCGGCGCGAACTCGGCATTGAGTCCAGCCGCGTCCGCGTTGCCGGCGACTTCGACGCGCCGCTTCCGGCTGCGGTTCTCGCGGGGTTTCTCGGGAAGGAGAAAAGGACCAAAAGGCGGCGCGTGTGAAATACCTCCTCGACACCAGCGTCTTTCTGTGGGCACTGGCGTCTCCGGAGCGGTTGAATCGCCGGGCCCGCGATGTCCTCTCCAGTGAGCGGGAAGGGCTGTTTCTGTCGGCAGCCAGCTCATGGGAAATCAGCGTCAAATACATGCTCGGCAAGCTGGAACTGCCGGAACCTCCCGCTCAATACATACCTGCCTGGATAGGGAGATGGGGCATCCATCCACTCGACATCACTCATTTTCATGCGCTGGCCGTAAGCGGCCTGCCGCCGCATCATCAGGACCCTTTCGACCGCATCCTCGTCGCCCAGGCCAACCTCGAACAGATGGTGCTGCTCACAGCAGACCGCATGTTCGAAAAGTATTCAGTGAAACTATTCTGGTGCGGGAGATAGCAGAGTCAGCGCCGCTTCACCCTGAGGCCTTTTGCGAAGGGCCGCTGCGCCCGGCGTTTCTGCTTCTGATGTAGTCGATATCCCGGCTTCCCCTCGCGCCCTCGTCATTCTGAGCGGAGCGTCCCGGCAGTCGCTTCTTTCCCGCAGATTGCGTCTTCGGCAATCTGTGGGCCGGGACGCGCAGTCGAAGAACCTCTCTTCGGCCTCGCGAACGAGAAGGATGTCACCAAGCCGGGCAGGCTCTTGTCGCTTCCACCCAGCCCGTCTCCGCGCGATAATCAAAACATGGACACCCTTTGCCCCCAGTGCCATAAGCCAATGACGTGCACTCCGGGAAACACCTGCTGGTGCGCCGCGTTGCCGCCCGGCCCCATGCCTGCCGAACCCGGCGCCTGCCTTTGCCCGGAATGTCTGCGCGCCAAGCTCCTCGCCGAAGGAAAAATGGACAAGGCCGAGGACATCATTGGCCGCTACCGCGACAACCTGCGCGACCTCGCCAAGTGAAGGCTGTCCGGATGACCAGCGCGACGCCCTCGTCGCGCATCCCTCCGCAGGGGCTCTAGAAGTTCATGTAGCGCCGCGCTTTCGCGGTCTCTGCGGGCGCCGCCGATAAGAGGATCACGGCGGTCGCGCGCGCTTATTTTTCGGGAGCGGCGAGCACCAAATAATCACACCGTTTTCTTGACCGCGTCCCGCCAGTTGCCCTCAATCTTGAGTTCTTGTCATGTTAGCTTTCGGCTAGGACAGGCTTGCCGTTTTTGACCATGACTCCGGGCAGCGTGTAGGCAGCAGATCCAGCTAGTTTCTGTGCGGGGTTTGAGACTCCGAAAGTGTGCGTGCGACCGCCTTTTCCCTCTTTAGCAGTACTCCCCTCATATTTCCAATCGCTGGCCCTCAAGAACACCACGTCCACCCGCCAGATAACTACTGGATGGCCCGGCTTGATTGATTCCGTGGTATCCACCAGATAGCGCCACACGACATACCAACCGGGATGATTGTAGTGAGACTGAATCGCCCAAGGACGCGTGCTGCCCTTAGACTCTAAGGCTTGCTCCGGCGGCGGATTGAGTCGGCCGCCTAGCGACAAATCAGGGAATCGCTGCTGCGCAACATCCGGGTGCTTGTGCTTTTTGTACGGGCTGACCGCGTGTAATGCCTTCACTCCGAAGATGCCAACGATTGCGCTAAATACGTTCGCTTGCTCCAGATACAGGTCTATGAGATCGGCAGTCTGTTTCTCGACGTACGTGACCGCCTTCTTGATGTGAATTGGCTTTAGGTCTTTTGGCAGCGGCAAACGTGCCCCCGGACTTCCCGTTAGTCCCGTTCGGCGTGAACTGAGCAAGCGCCGGGATAGACTTCGTGGCGACAGAATAGTACGCCGAATCCTTCTCAATCCCAATACTTGAGTAGCCCACAGCTTCAGCAGCTGCAATGGTGGAACCGGCCCCCATGTATGGGTCTAGGATTACGCCACGGCCCAATGGGAGCGCTGCTCGGACAAGCTGGCGCATGAACGCTTGCGGTTTGAGCGACGGATGCGGCGCAATCTTTCGTTCTTGGTTACGCGCAGGACCGGATTGAATCACGTCAAGAAACGGGTTCTTGCCAGACACGCGACGCAAGCCCCCGGTTCCCCACTTACGTAGGTTGTCTTGAACCCGGCCTTCGCACGGCTTTCTGAACAAACCCCACGGCTCCCAACCAGAACGTGGCATAACGGATACGTCATGAAATTCTTTGTGCGCGTTCTTGGGTCTATCTCCACCGCGGAGGGTTTGCACGAGACGAATAATCTCTCCGCGCTTCTCGAATCCTTGTTCCATGATGGGGATGTACACATACTGTGAAAGCAAGGGATTTGTGGCGATCATGATGTGACCGCCTGGAACAAGAACGCGCATCGCTTGTTCGGCGAACTTTGCGAAAAATGAACGCAGCGCGGCAATGTCGGCCTTATCCAAGACCGTGAACCTTGGAAGTGGACTTCGCTTGCAACCGTCAAATGATGGAGGGATGCGCCAGACTCCCCCGCGTCCATTGCGCAGTTTTGCCTTCTCAACCTCCGTATATTCTTTGAGTCCGTAGGGGGGGTCCGTCACGATAGCATGGATCGAATTTTCTTCCCGTGCCTCAAGCCATGCGAAGGAATCTCCGAGATGGATTCTGTATCGCATCTAGTTGTTCGACGGCTACGAGATCCCCTCGACGTCCAGCAGTACCTGTTGCATCAGCGCTGATGTTATCAAAGACGACCCTCTCCTGAAAGGAATGTAATGCCCAGGATGGATCGCTTGCGTTCCAAAATGAGCCGCCTATTCCCCGACTTGCACGTCGTTCTTGCGCAGAGTGCGGCGTTTAGATTGGCCGACACAGTGGATGATGCAATTAGGCGGCCACGAACCGTTAGTAGCCAAGACCTGGCCCGTCGCCGCGCTTCGATCGACCTGCACCAAATCTGTCCTTAGGGACAGTATAAATCGCTAAACCCCCTGTGCCATGATCGCGGTGAGGTCTATGAACGTGAGCGGCAATTGCAAACTCGTTCTTTCGCGCTCGGCACAGCGACGCCCCGTCGTCGCGCTCGAACCTCTAATGATTTCTAACCTCGAACATCCAGTTTCTAATCGTCAGCCGCGACGATTAGAAATCACCTTAAATCCTTGCGCACCAGTCACATCACTTTTTCTAATCGTCACTAAATCAGGGGTTACTTCCAGCTTCCATCTCCGAACTTCCAAACTTCCGCGTTCATTTCATCGTGCTATGCTCCGATGCGTTCGGGGAGGGGATTGGCATG
>Ga0070733_10001842_pt1 | contig 15560 bp, 12 predicted proteins | sample Coa_R1_9_FD_66450 | JGI IMG/M metagenome (GOLD analysis project Ga0070733, IMG submission 66450) | Surface soil microbial communities from Centralia Pennsylvania, which are recovering from an underground coalmine fire - Coalmine... | ecosystem: Environmental > Terrestrial > Soil > Unclassified ... | reverse complement strand
CTTGGGCGGTTGGGCGGGATTGGCCCGCAGCAGACGGTCTTCCAGAGGCGCCCGGTCGAAGCGGCGGATGATGGCGTTCATCTCGTCCGTGTTCGGAGCTTCGATAAACGCGAAGCCCTTGGACTCCTGCGTTTCCGGATTGCGGATGACCTTAATGGCGTCCGCGACCAGGTTCTCGGCTGTGAGCCAGCCCCTGATATCGTCCGCAGTAACCCAAGCGGGCAGGTTGCCCAAAAAGACCGTGAAACTCATTCGATGATTGTCTTCAACTCCGTTGGTGGGGGTTTGCTTCGAGGAAGTTATCCATGAAAGCAATTCCATGCTAGCACACTCGGCAAGCGGCGTACACAGGTGATCTCTGAAAAAACCGGAGGGCAGGGAATTTACGGCTTCGCCGCGGTGGTTTCCGGCACTATGTGGATCACCAGCACGCGCCCATCGGAGTGGAACGTGGCGCCGGTGGCGGTGCGGGCTTCCTTAGACGCCTGGGAAGGCGTCATATAGGACAGCTTCGCGACCAGGCCGGTCTCATCCAGGCTGCGGCTGACAAACTCGCGCTCGTCATCCACGGCCGGATCGATCTTGTGCGTGACGCCGTTGTTGCGCTGGTCCCGGTCGAAGCCGATATCGTGGGTCGCGGCTCCTACCCACAGCTCCTGCCCATCGGCTTGAAACGGCGCCTTCCATAGGCGCAGGTGATGCCGCTGTGCGACCACGGCGAGGGGCTCGGCATGGGCTAAACCGTAATCCTGCGGCCGGCCGAACAATGTCAGGATGCTCATCGGCAGCGTTAGATACGCCTGCTTGTTCAGCACCGCCATGACGCCCGCCAGAACCGCGTCGCTATCGGAGCGGTCCACCTTCACCCATCCGGCCGCTTCAAAGGCCGCGAGCACCTGCTTCTCGGCTCCGACCACGACGAAATTGGTGTTATCGCCCGGGTTGCCCTGGGCGTCGACCACACGGCGCGGGATGCGGTCGATCATCTCCTGCGTGACCGCCGGGAGCTTCAGATCCGCGGGCGGCGCGGTATTTTCGGGGCCGCGGGTGGTGAACTCGACCGTGACGTGATAGGCGCCCTCGAGCGGTTCATTCCCGGTCATGTTGAGACCCAGAAAAAGACGCCCGGCTCGCAGAACTTGCATCTCCTTGCGTGCTCCCACCGCGAACGGCTCGGTCGCGTCGCTCGATCCAATGCGGCCGATCAGGGCGCCCAGCCCGGCCGTATTGACCTGGTAGGACTTGATCATGTCGCGGAACCCGCGCGCTTTGCCGGCGGCCTCGATCGTACCTTTATCCCGGCCGGCGGTGACCGTCAGCGTTCCCGTAGCGGTGAGGACAATGGCGTCGCCGCGCCGCAGGTCGATCTTGGTGTCGGTCCAGGGCTGGGCGGGAGAAACGTCGATGGTAACAGGCGCGGGCTGCGCCTGGAGACTGGCGCACAAAAGGAGCGCCGTGAGAGCCAACCGCATGTTCCAATTTTATCCCAGCAACATCTCGATCGAAAGCGCGCGCATGTCGGCGACCAAAACGTCGGGCGAGTGGGCTGCCAGCTCCTCCGCGGCCACCAGGCCCGTGGCCACGGCGATGGCGCGCACTCCATGGGCACGCGCCGCGCGAATATCGTTAGGATGATCGCCCACCAGCGCCACCGGGCTGGCGCGATCGATCCAGCCCTGCCTTCTGGCATGTTCGAGCGCGAGGCGGACCAGCCCGGGCCGGTCATGGGCCAGCTCGGCGAACGCGCCGAAGCGAAGATACTGCCGCAGGCCGGCGCGCTCCATTTTCTTCCAGCCGATACGCGTGAGATTTCCGGTCACCAGACCCGCCGGAATGCCTCGCCGCGCCAATTTGTAGAGCAGCATTTTCGCGCCGGGACACACCTTGCGGCGCAGGTCGGGGCAGCTCCGTGCGTACGTCCATTGGGCGTGGGCCACCATCTGCGGCATCCATCGCCGGATCAACGCAACCGACACACCCGCGTTGCGCAGCATGGCCGTCAAGATATCGCGGTCCAGCATGCCCTGAACGGCGATACCTTCGGTGGTGGTCTCAAGGCCGGTGGCCTTCCTCACCGCCGCCACCAGTGCCTGGCGATGGTGCGGGCCGACGCGCCGTAAAAGAGTGCCGTCGATATCGAATAGAACGAGGGCGCGCGCGGAGTTCCGAGGCATGGAACCGGTGTTACGAGCTGAATTCGTCCGCATTCAGTGCCGCCGCAATCGTTGCGATGCCTTAGCGCGAGAAACGCGATAATCGTAACGTCGGCTCTCCTAGCATATGCGACAATCTCACATTGCAATTATAGGCGCGCCCATGGACCTGGGAGCGGGGCGCCGGGGCGTGGACATGGGGCCGTCGGCGCTGCGCCTGGCGGGGTTGAACGAGAAGCTGACCTCGCTCGGTTATGAAGTGGAGGATCTAGGGAATGTGATCGTCGACCAGCCGGAAACCGCGCCGGTCGGCACGCCGCAGGCCCGCTACCTTCTGCAGATTGCGCAGACCTGCGTGCGGCTGTCGGAGATGGTCGAGAAAGCTGCGGACGACGGGCGAGTGCCGCTGGTGCTGGGGGGCGATCACTCGGCCGCCATAGGCACGGTGACTGGCATGTCGCGCCATTTTCGAAAGACGCAGCGCAAGCTGGGGTTGATCTGGATTGACGCGCACGCCGACATGAATACGCCCCAATCCAGCCCGAGCGGGAACGTACACGGCATGCCGCTGGCCTGCCTGATCGGGATGGGACCGCCCGAATTGACGTGCATCAGCGGCTATGCGCCGAAAATCGAGCCCGGCTCGACGGCGCTGATAGGATTGCGCAGCGTGGACGAGGCGGAGCGACTCAACCTGCGGGGGGCAGGCGTGCATGCGTTTACCATGCGCCATATAGACGAGCGTGGTCTGTCGAGCGTGATCGAGGAAGCCGTCGACATTGTGTCGGCGGGCACGGCTGGATTCCATCTCTCTTTCGATATGGACGCCGTTGATCCGGACGAAGCGCCAGGCGTGGGAACACCCGTTCGCGGCGGTATCACCTATCGCGAAGCGCACCTTGCGATGGAGCTCATCAACGACACCGGGCTGATGACCTCGATTGAGATGGTGGAGGTGAACCCGGTGCTGGATGAAACGAATCGAACGGCTCTGCTGGCCGTCGAATTGGTAATGAGCGCGTTGGGAAAACGCATTCTATGAAGACTCGCGTGGCCGTTATCTACGGAGGGCGCAGCGGCGAGCACGAAGTGTCGCTCCTCTCCGCCGAATCGGTCATGGCGGCGCTGGACCCGGAGCGCTACGAGGTTGAGCGCTTTCTGATTTCGACGGAGGGGAACTGGAAGCCTCGCGCGATTCTGCCCGAGCCGGGCGCGAACCCTGGAATCGACGTAGTCTTCCCGGTGTTGCATGGGACCTTCGGCGAGGACGGCACCATGCAGGGACTGCTAGAACTGGCCGATTTGCCGTATGTCGGCGCGGGGGTGCTGGGCTCGGCCGTCTCCATGGATAAAGACGTCATGAAGCGGCTGATGCGGGAGCGCGATCTGCCGGTGGTCGATTATGTGGTGACGTCGCGCGGCGCATCTGACGCCGAGAAAATCTGCAAGCGCCTTCCGTTTCCGGTCTTCGTGAAGCCCGCCAACTTGGGATCGTCGGTGGGAATTTCGAAAGCGAAGAACTGCGAGGAGTTGGAGGCCGCCCTCGAACTGGCCGGGCAGTTCGACCGCAAAATTCTGGTGGAACGCGGCGTCACCGGGCGTGAGTTGGAATGCGCGGTGCTGGGAAACGCCGAGCCGGCGGCGTCGCTGCCCTGCGAGATTTTGCCATCGCGCGATTTCTACGATTATGAAGACAAATACTTGCTGGGCGCGTCCCGCTACGTGCTGCCCGCGGATCTCACGCCGGAGCAAACGCGCGAAATCCAGCGCCTGGCGATCGCCTGCTACCAGACGGTGGAGTGCGAAGGCATGGCGCGCGTCGATTTTTTTCTGGAAGAGGCAACCGGCAATTTCGTCATCAACGAAATAAATACGATCCCCGGTTTCGTTTCGATCAGCATGTATCCGAAAATGTGGGAAGCGAGCGGATTGCCCTATCCGAAGTTGATCGACCGGCTGATCGAATTGGCGATCGAACGGCATCGTGAACGCAAGGTGATTCGTTTTAGCAGGTAATTATGCGGTTGATTGCATTCCTTCTTTTCTGCGTTGTTGTGCGAGCCGCCGATGATCCCGGCGAGGTTTTGGCGGAGCAACTGAAGAAGATTGTCGACGTGTTCGCCACCGTGGAGCAGGAGGCGGCCGACCCGGTTTCCGCGAACCAAGCCTTTTACCAGGGCGCGATCCCCGCTATGCTGCGCACGCTCGATCCGCACTCGATTTTCTTTGACCCGGAACAATTCCAGCAGTTGCAGCAAATGGAAAAGAGCGAGTCCAAAGGCTTCGGCACCATCGTCAGCATCGTGCCGGGGCGGGTGATCATTCTGCAGGCGATCGAGGGGTCGCCTTCGGCCAAGGCGGGGCTGGGGGCAGGCGACGAGATACTCGCCATCAATGGAATTGCGCTCTCCCAGCTTGAGCCGGAGCAACTGGTGCAGCTTCTCACGCAAGCGCGGCAGCAAATGGTGGTGATGGATGTTCGCAAGCCCGGCAACGCGCGGCTGTTCCGCTTTTCGCTGACGCCGGAGCTGGTGGATACCCCGAGCGTCGACCGCGGCTTCGAAATCGCTCCCGGCATCGGTTATTTGCGCATCAAAGGGTTCGAGGGACCCACCGGAAAGCTGGTGAAGGAGACCATCGAGAAACTGGGTGGCGCGAATCTCAAGGGCCTCATCGTCGATTTGCGCGACAATCCGGGCGGGGTAGTGCAATCGGCGGTGGAGGTCGCTTCGCTTTTTCTCAAGCCGGACCAATTGGTCTTCACGGTCAAGGGGCGCAAGGAGCAGGAGCAGGAAGTACGCGTGCCCAAGCTCACCGAGCCCTACAGTTTTCCAGTGGCGTTATTAATGGATGGGAAAAGCGCCAGCGCCTCAGAGATTCTGGCCGGCGCTTTGCAGGACCATGATCGAGCGACGATTCTAGGTGAGCCGAGTTATGGAAAAGGACTGGTCCAAAATGTATTTCCACTTTCGAGCAACAGCGGCCTGGCTTTGACAGTCGCATTCTACTACACGCCTAGTGGGCGCTCGATTCAGAAGCCGTTGTCGAGCGGGTCCCTCGATATCACAGCGAAAGCGACTCCGGGGGTCTTCCATACCGAGGCCGGACGCGAGGTCCGGGGAGGCGGAGGGATCCAGCCGGATGAAGTAGTCGCACCCGCGCCCCTGAGCCGGCTGCAGGTGGTGCTCGATGCCACCGGCGCGCTGACCACCTTCGCGGGCGAGTACGTTCAAACCCACGACGTAAAAAACGACTTCGACGTGACCCCCCAAATCCTGGATCAACTTCAGGTGTTTTTGTCGGAGCGAAACATAAGGCCGGGCGTGGCGGATTGGTTGCGGGACCGCGATCTGATCCAGAGCAAGCTGAAGCAGGAAATCTTCAACTTGAAGTTCGGCGTGGCCCGGGGCGATGAGATCGAGATGCGGCGCGATCCCATGGTGCAGGCGGCGCTGAAGGCGCTGGGGCGCCGCTAGGGTTCCACCGGCGCGGGCGCAAGCGAGCGGTGCGACTTGAGGAACTGGATCAGGAGCGGCAGAACGCTAACGATCACGATCCCGATCACCACCTTTTCAAAGTTGCGGCGAATGAGGGGAACGCCGCCCAGGTAGTATCCCGCCATGGTCATCGAAAGCACCCAGCCGATGCCGCCTAAGACGTTGAACGAAAAAAATCGCGGATAAGACATGCGGCCCACCCCCGCCATGAACGGGGCAAACGTGCGGATAATGGGCACGAACTTCGCATAGATCAGGGTCTTTCCGCCGTGCCGCGCGAAGAAGGCCTGGGTGCGGGTGACGTACTCCTGCTTGAAGACCAGCGAATCCGGCCTTGAGAAGATGCGGGGGCCGGTTCTGTAGCCCAGAAAATAGCCGCTCTGATCGCCTAAGACTGAGGCAACCGTCAGCAGCGCGCAGATCTCGACGATATTCAATTGGCCCGCACCGGCCACTACGCCCACGGTGAACAGGAGCGAGTCGCCGGGCAGAAACAGGCCGACCAGGAGTCCGGTTTCGGCGAAAACGATTCCGGCGATCAGAGCATAGCCGAGCCAGCCGGTGATCACCTGCGAGAGCAGGCGGATCAACAGATCCGGGTCAGTCAGACTTCGCCAGACCTCCAGAACCAAATGCACGGATGGGTTTCCGGGCTGCTAGCGCGCCGTCTTATATTGCGCCATGAGCCGCTGCAACGCCTCCGGATGGATCTTGAGCTTCTTATCGGCTCGCAGCTTGGATACGATGCTATCGAGGAGCAGATCGTACTGGGTCCTGGCCTTCTGCTGCTTCAGCTCGACCAAAATCGATTCGCGCTCCTGGGCGAAGTTTTTGGCATCGGCGGTCTGGTGGCCCAGGACCTTGTAAACCACATTGCGGTCCTGGATCATCACGGGCCCTATCACGGAGCCCACGGGCTGCTTAAAAGCTTCGCTCACGTAAGTGGCCGGCCCCAGTCCTTCAACCGAATCCACATGGGCGAACTCGGCTGACTTGGTTGCGTCCAGTTTAAGCGATTTCGCCACCTTTTCGATGTCCTCGCCGGCGCGAACCTTATCGGCGGCGGTCTTGGCAGCGTCGGCGGCCAACTGCTGCGCCTTTTGCAGGACCAGGCGATCGTGAACCTGGGTTTCGACGTCGGCGAAGTCCGCTTTGCGTTGCGGAATCACCTCGTTCAGAACCACAACCACCAGGCGGTTGGCGGGCAACGACAGAACCTGGGAAACGTCTTTGGGTTTCATCCCGGCCAGCGTGCCATCGATTTCAGGCGAAGCGCCCAGGCCAGGGATTGCTTCTCCTCTTCCAGCCTTGTTTACGTTGATCAACTCGAGGTTCAGTTTCTTGGCAATCTCGGCGGCTGAGCCGGGCGATTTCTCCAGTTCGGCGCGGGCCTGGTCGGCAAGGGACTGCGTCTTTTCGTTCACGCCCTGCTTTTTCAGCTCCTCGGCCAGCGAGGCCTTGACCTCCTCGAAGGGCTTCACGCGCGCCGGCTCTTTCTCGAGGACCTGAAGAATGTGGTAGCCGTACTGCGTCGTCACCACGTCGCTAATCTCTTTCGGCTTGGCCGTGAACGCGACTTTTTCGAACTCCGGCACGGTCTGGCCTCTCACAATGAAGCCGAGATCACCGCCATTCTGGGCGGAGCCAGGGTCCTGGGAGTTCTTCTTCGCCAAGTCGGCGAAATCGGCGCCGGCGCGCAACTGCTTGAGCAGGTCCTGGGCCTTGGCGAGGGCTTGTTTTTTCTCGGCATCGGACTTGCCCTGCGTCATCAGGAGAATGTGCCGAACCTTCACTCGCTCCGGCATACGGAAGTTGTCCATGGAACCCGAGTAGGCCTGGCGGAGTTGCGCGTCGGAGACCTCCAGCGACGCTTCCACCTTAGCCTCATCGGCCACCACCACCTGGAAAGACCGCTTTTCCGGCACCATGTACAGAGCGCGGTCTCTTTCAAAACTCTGGCGTAACTCTTCGGGTGTGGGCTTCACCTGATCGCGGAACTTCGCGGGCGGAAATGCGATGTATTCGATCTGCGCTTTCTCATGAGCCTGGGCGATAGCTTGATCCAACTCTTGCGGCGTAACCACGACACCGGTGGAAGTAATATTCTGGACCTTGCGGAGCAATAGCGTTTGGCGCATCCCGTCGATGCCGTCTTGGAGCGTCAGGCCCTGCGAGGCCAGTTGCTGTTCGAGCTGATCCTTCGAAGTGAGCTTCCCGTTCTGGAAGAACTGGGGGTAAACGCTCATCATGCCGATCAACACCTCTTCGTCGGTGACCTTGATTCCCATCCGATCGAAGGCTTCCTCGACGGCGCGCTCTTGAATCATCTGATCCACAAACTGCGGCAGATAAACATCGAGCGTGTCGGGAGGCATGCGCCCGGATTTCACCATGCGGTCCACCGCAGCCTGGGTTTCAGCGAGCGTGACCTTGGTAGTCCCGACGTCCGCCAGGATCGGATCGCTTCCATCGGTGGTGTTGGTGTAGCCGGTGTTGGGAATCAGGTAGGTGACCATGGAGGCCGCCACCACCAACAGCATGGCTCCCAAAAGATAGCGGACAAGCTTGTCTCGGCTGCGGAACAGGTTGAACATAAACGGTGAAAACTCCTAGTTCGGGCGGATACGTCTATTGTACCCCAGGCGCTTTCGGAGCAGCAGCTTGGGCGGCCTCCGGACTCCGGCCCAAGCCACATTCGTCGTGAACCGCCCGGACGGCGCGCTCCAGGCCATCGCGATGCACCACGATGGCTATAGTAATTTCGCTCGAACCCTGGGCGATGGCGATGATATTGATCCGATGCCGTGAAATCGCGGTAAAAATGCGGCCGGCCAAGCCGGGGGTGCCGCGCATCCCCTCCCCCACCACGGCAATCAGCCCGACTTTGGAATCCACCTGGATGGGCTTCATATACCCGTGAGTGAGTTCGAGCGCGAAGGTCGCCTCCAGCTGTTCGAGCGTCCGGCCTAGTTCGGATTGGCGTACCAGGAAGCAGAAATTCTGGCGGTAACTGGAGCTGGTGATGGCCAGCACTTCCACATTGGAGAGGTCGAGAGCGCTGAGCGCCTCCGACATCAGCTTGGCGCCGCTGGGAGTGGCGCCCGTGGGCTCGATTGAAACCAGAGCCACGTCCGCCATGGAGGTCACCGCGTGGGGGCCGCCGGCTGCTTCGATTTTGGACACAATACGGGTGCCCGGCTTTTCCGGCGCGAAGCTGTTCTTACTCCAGACCGGGATCTGGCGCTCGATCAAGGGCGCCAGCGTTCGCGGGTGCAGCACCTTGGCGCCGTTATAGGCCAGCTCGGCCGCTTCGTTATAAGTGATCACGTCGAGGACCCGTGCCTCCGGAATCAGTTTGGGATCGCCGGTCATGATGCCGTCCACGTCGGTCCAGATCCACAGCTCCTCGGCATCGAGCGCGGCGGCCAGGATGGAAGCGGAGAAGTCGGACCCGCCACGCCCTAGCGTGGTAGGCCGGCCATCGAGCGTCGCGCCATTGAAGCCGGTCACTACCGGCAAGATGCCATCTACGAGCAGGGGCAGAAGCACGGTGGCCGCCCGCTCGCGGGTTTCATCCATCAGTGGCGTGGCATTGCCGAATACGGAATCGGTGACGATGATTTGCGCGGCGTTCACGGCGGTGGCACGGATGCCCACGGCGTCCAGGTAGACGGCGATCATCAGGGCGGAAAGGCGCTCCCCGATCGCCAGGGCCTTATCCACTGACTGCGGCGGCCTCTCGCCCAGCATCATGATGCCTTTCGCGATGCGTGAAAATTCGTGAACCAGCCCGCGCACGCCGGCCATGGCATTTTCCTGAAAGGCCGGGGGCAAAAGCTCGCGGCAGCAAGACACATGACGTTCCGTAAGCTGGATCAAGTTGGCTTCCAGGCCGGCTTCGTCCGCGGTTTCAGCCCTGCGCATCGAATCCAGGAGAAGGTCGGTGACCTGAGCCATGGCTGAGACGACGATCACGACGCCCCGTTTGGCATGCTGTTCGGCGGTGAGGCGTCCGGCGGCTTTAACGCGCTCGGCCGAGCCCATGCTCGAGCCACCGAACTTCATGACCAGGAGATGACTGCGGGCGCTCAACGATGCTCCTTTCCGTTGGAGGTGCGATTGCGCACCAGTTTAAGAATGGCTTCCTCGACATCGGAGGGCGAGAGGCGGCTGGAATCGAGATAATCGGCGTCGGGGGCCTGGGTGAGCGGAGCCTCGGCGCGAGTGCGGTCGCGCGTGTCGCGTTCGGCCATTTCGCGCGCCACCTGGGAGGCCGAACCACCAAGCTCGGCCGCACGGCGGCCGGCGCGCACCTCGGGATCGGCGTCCAGATAAATTTTTACCTGCGCCTCGGGAAAGACAACGGTGCCGATGTCGCGGCCTTCCATCACGACGGATTGCCGGCTGCCGATGCGCCTCTGTTCTTCGCGCATAGCGCGGCGGACTCCGGGGGCCATGGAGACTTTTGAGGCGGCCTCGGTGACCCGCGGTTCACGGATGGCGGCCGTCACGTCCTCGCCGTTCAGCTGAATGGTGTCGCCCGAGAATTCGATGCGGGCTGCGAGCGCCAGTTGCTCCAGGCGGTGCAGATCATCGAGCCCGACACCGGCCTGAAGCGCCCACAGCGCAACGGCGCGGTACATGGCGCCTGAATCGATGTAGGTGAATCCGAGCCTGCGGGCGAGCGAGCGCGCGATGGTGCTCTTGCCGGCGCCGGCCGGACCATCGATGGCGACGATCAACCGCTTGTGTGGCTCCGTGGCGATACACGTCTCCTTCGTGAAAGAAAATTCCCCGGAAGCTAACAGTATGGCACGAGCCGTGGATCATCGAGCGCAGCAGCCTGTGGAATTGCTATAGTAACGTTTTCTAGTCAACGTTTCCTTAGTCAACCATCCATGCAGTTGGGGCCCACGATCGCCGTCATTGTACCGGTCTATAACAGTTCTCCTCAGTTGCGGAAGTGTGTGGACGCTTTAGCGAAATCGTCGGAAACCGATTTCGAGTGCATTGTCATCGACGATGGGTCGACCGACGACTCGGTCGCGGTGGCACAAAGCGCCGGAACCCGGGTGCTCAGCACAGGCGGCCGTAAAGGTCCTGCTTGCGCGCGCAACATCGGCGCACGGGCGTCCGGCGCGGACGTGATCCTGTTCATCGATTCGGATGTGTGCGTGAAGCCCGACACGCTCGCGCGGGTGCGCTCCGCATTTCAGAAAGATTCGGAACTAACAGCTTTAATTGGATCCTACGACGACGAACCTGAATCGCCCGATTTCCTGTCGCAGTACAAGAACCTGATGCACTGTTACGTCCACCAGCGTGGGCGGGAGGCGGCCACAACTTTCTGGAGCGGATGCGGCGCCATTCGGCGGCTGACTTTCCTCGAGTTCAGCGGTTTCAATGAGCTGATGTACCGGAGACCGGCGATTGAAGACATCGAGCTCGGGTATCGGCTATTTTACAATGGCCGCAAGATCCTCCTGGATCGTAGCCTGGTCGTCAAACACCTCAAAAAATGGACTTTTTGGGGCTTGTTGAAGACCGACATCCTGGATCGCGGCGTTCCCTGGACAGAGCTGATCCTGCGCGACCGAAACATGCCCAACGATTTGAACCTGCATCTGAGCCAGCGGGTGAGCGTGGCGCTGGTGTTCCTGTTGCTGTCGCTGATGACGCTGATCGCGGTGGAATGGCGGGGCTATTTTCTGACTCCCCTGCTGGCGATTCTGTTCATCGTGGCGGGGCGGTATTGGGTGGAGGGGACGGCCGGAAGGCGCAAGCGTTCGGTGGTGGCTGTCGTGACTCTGAGCGTGGCGGCGATCGCGGGTCTGGCGTACGCGTATCACATGCTGGTGCTGATTCCGCTGGCGCTGCTGGCCTATGTTTTATTGTTCGTCCGCCATCGTTATTCGCATCGCGATGGGCACAGCCGCGGCCTGATCATTTCTTTCATCGCGCTCTATATAGGGCTGGCCGTACTCTTTGCCGTGACCTATGTACCGCAGGGCTGGCTGGTGTCGGTGTTCGGCGGCGTGCTGCTGGCGCTTGTGATTCTGAACGGGCAGTTCTACGTCTTTCTGGCCGAAAAACGAGGCGGAATGTTCGCAGTGGGGGCCATTCCGATGCACTTGCTGTATCACTTTTACAACGGAATCTCGTTTTTGATCGGCCTGATGCGCCATTACGGACGAAGAGTGTTCTCGCGCACGGCGCCGCGACCGGACGACCGCCCCTCTTCGAACGCCGCCAGCCAGGCATCCGTGAACTAACGCTCGTTCCTAACGGCGCGCGCTCCAAATTCTTCCCAGCGCGGTGGAATGAACACCCAGCCGTTTATACGCCAGCACGGAGAGCCAAACATTCCACACGATCATGCTGGCGGCGGAGGCGAAGGCGGCGCCCTCCAGGCCCCATCGGGGAATCAGCGCGGCGTTCAACACGAGGTTCGCCACGGCTCCAACCGCCATGCCTTTGGCCGTATCGATTTCGAGGCCCATCATGAGCAGCATATAGTAGGCGGAGCCCATGGCGACGTTCGCGAGTTGGCCCACACTGAGGATCGCCAGCGCGTTTTTCCCTTGCGCGAAATCCGCTCCGAAAACGTGTGCCAGCAGCCACTCTCCGAAAATGACGAGCGCCAACCCCACCGGCAGCGACGCAAGTAGAGTGAGTCTGACGGCTCTGGTAATCACGTGCTGAAGGCGGTCCATTCGCCGCGCGGCATACAGGCTGGAGATTTCCGGCGCCAGGGCCGGAATGGCCGCCAGTAAGAAGAACCCGATCAGTCCGGAGGTACGGCTGGCGACCTGATAGATGCCGGCCTCCCTGGCCCCCTTGATCATGCCCAGCAGCAGAATGTCGACCTGGCCGTTCAGCATGTACATTCCACTGAACAATAATAGCGGCATTACGCTCCGCAACCAGGGCAGTTCGCGGTGCATTGGCTCGGCTCTCTTCGCTGCCGCGGGAAAGTTACGCCAGAGCACCCCTGCGAGAACTATCCAGGAGATGGCAAACGATGCCACGTTCAGCTTCATCGCTCCCGGCGCGTTGAGCTTGGGAGCAATCCAATGCGCCCCCAAAAGGAAGGACACGAAGGTCACTGGCTGAACCACAAAGAATGGAAACAGACCCCGCGCCACTTGATGCAAACCCTGCAACGCCGCCTGTCCCACTCGAATGAGCGCCAGGAACGGTAATATGAACAGCGCCATCCACAGCGTCAAAACGACCTGCGGGTCGGCGCGCGACGCAAAAAGCCGGACCGCCGCGGCGGCGCCTAGCGCGAGCCCAATCGAAACGCATAGCACGACCCGGTGGGTCTGCACGAGAAAGGCGCGCATCTCGCCCCAGGCCGACTGAACTTTATAAGCGGCCATTTCGCGCACCAGCAGGGTATCGAGCCCGAGCGATGCCAGGGGAACCAGGAACCAAATCCATGCCATCGCGTAGGCGTAAGCGCCGTATGCGGCTGTGCCCAACCAGCGGGCCAGCAGCAGCCCGCCCAGAAAGGACAAGCCTGAGTACACCAGCTTGAAGACGAAGCTTGAAGCAGCTCCGCGTGCCAGACGGACATCGGCCTCGGCATCCGGTCCGCTGGTGATGGCGGCCAAACGGTCAACAAGACTGGTGTTGGGAGTCACGCCTGCTCACTTAAATCACGCGCGCTCACTTCATCGGAGGGACAAAAGGGAGCGAGCGGGCAAACAACCAGCACAGGAAAAAAACGAGGGGCGCATTCGCGATCAACTGGAGCGATGAGTACCCGACCAAGTCCCGGGCCTTGAGTTTCATAATCCCCAGCAGAGGCAGCATCCAGAACGGGTTGATCAGGTTGGGAAGCGCCTCCGCTATGTTATAGATCTGCACCACCCATCCCAGATGCACCTGGTGCGCAATCGCCGCCTGCAGAACGTAGGGCGCTTCTACAATCCATTTGCTGCCGCCGGAGGGAATGAACATGCCGAGCACGGCCGAATACGCGGCGGCGAACAGAGCGAAGGTGTCATGCGTGCTCACCGCCGTGAACAGCTTCGCCAGTTTGGCGGAGAGGCCGGTGCCCACGATCATTCCGAAGATCATGGCGTAAAACGGAAACTGAATCAGTACGCTGCCCGTCGCCGGAATCGCGTCCGATACGGCGCGCAGGAATCGCTTGGGACGCCAGTGCAGAATGAGGCCGGCGGTTAAGAAAATCAGGTTGTATGTGTTGAGATCCAGCGCCGCCAGCGGCCCTTGCGGCGATGTCCGGAATACATCCACCAGATAAACGATCAGCAGAAGCGAAGTCAGAATGGGGAGCAGCGGACTGTACTCGAGCCACTCGCCCGGCTTGGTGCGCGCTTCGTGCCCTTTCGCGGCCGGTTCCAGTTGTACGCCGAAATGTTCAGCCGTACGGGCGTTCTCGGCAGATGGCGCCGAAAGATAGGCCACCGTGACGGAGACGGCGATCACCACCGCAGTCGTGGCCAGGCTCTGCCACAGAAACAGCGTTTGTGTGAGAGGAATCAGCCCGCTGATGTTGAATAAAGCCGGCGGCAGGGATGATTTGGTGGCCATCAGCATGGCCGCGGAAGACGACAAGCCCATGGCCCACACCGATCCCGCGCCGAGATAGGCCGCGGCGCCGGCGGCGCGATAATCAAGGCCCTTGATGCGCCGCGCCATTTCACGGACCAAAAACCCGCAAAAAATCGGACTCAAACCCCAGGAGATCAGCGAAGTGGTGGTGGCCAGGAACGCAACCAGCGCCACTGCTCCGCGGGGCGTCTTCGGCAGTCCCGCGATCCATCCTATAAATCGGCGCACAACCGACGTGGAAGCGACCACGTAACCGCCGACGATAATCATCACCATCTGCATGGTGAAAGGCACCAGCACCCAGAAGCTCTTTCCCGCCTGCAGTCCCAGGTCGATGGGATTTTCGCCGGCCGCGATCCCGATGAAATACACCACCACCACGGCCAGGAACGCGAACACCAGCGGCTCGGGAAACCACTTCTCGGCCCAACCCGCCAGCGCAAGGCCAAGCCGCGCGAGGCGGCCCTCCGAAACCGGCAGCGGAAGTTTCTGAGCGGGACCAGCGTGCGTTGCCACGACCCAACCATTCTATGAGATACCAAGCGTCCCTTGACGCCCGCCCATTTCGTGGGCAGGATGGAAGTGGATGATCGAGGGAATCATATGCAAGAAGTCGCTACTCATCCGGTCGGCGTCGCCGCCGACTTCCTGCCGCTGAACGGCACTGACCACGTTGAGTTTTACGTGGGCAACGCCAAGCAGGCAGCTTATTTCTACCGCCGCGTTTTCGGCATGAGCTGGATCGCATATCGCGGCCCCGAAACCGGCACCAAAGACTGCGTTTCGTATATTCTCAAGCAGAACAAGGTGCGATTTGCGCTGACGACTTCATTAGACGCGAAGAGTTCGATCTCGGAACATGTCCTACTTCATGGAGACGGTGTTCAGAACATCGCGCTGGCCGTCGACGATGCCGGCTCCGCATATCGTGAAACTACCAGGCGCGGCGCGCGCGGAGTCATGGAACCCACGGTCGTCACGGACGAGTTCGGCGAAGCTCGGCTTTCGGCCATTGCGACCTACGGCGACAGCATCCACACCTTTGTCGAACGAAAGAACTATCACGGGGCCTTCCTGCCTGGCTTTGCACTGGTTCCCGGCCCTGATTTAGTCGCGGAGCCCACCGGGCTGCTCCACATCGATCACATGGTGGGGAACGTCGGGTTGGGCGAAATGAACAAGTGGGTTCAATTCTACGAACGCGTAATGGGATTCAGCCTGTATCAAACCTTCGACGACAACGACATCAGCACAGAATATTCCGCGCTCATGTCAAAAGTGGTGTCGAACGGAAGCGGCTGGGTCAAGTTCCCGATCAACGAACCGG
>Ga0070733_10001841_pt1 | contig 15567 bp, 11 predicted proteins | sample Coa_R1_9_FD_66450 | JGI IMG/M metagenome (GOLD analysis project Ga0070733, IMG submission 66450) | Surface soil microbial communities from Centralia Pennsylvania, which are recovering from an underground coalmine fire - Coalmine... | ecosystem: Environmental > Terrestrial > Soil > Unclassified ... | reverse complement strand
ACCTACGGCACCGAGGACATCGTGCACGGCGCGGGCTATGGAAGCGCGATTCTGATTCTGCTGCTCATGCCTCTGCTGTGGAGCCTGCCGACGGCGTTCATGATTGGCGAGCTTTCGAGCGCGCTGCCCCTGGAAGGCGGTTTCTACGCCTGGGTGCGCCGTGGCATGGGTAACTTCTGGGGATTTCAGGAAGCCTGGCTTTCGCTGGCGGCGTCCATCTTCGATATGGCGATCTACCCCACACTGTTCGTCACCTACCTCGAGCGCATGTTCCCGTGGTTTCAGGAAGGCAATCGCGCATGGTGGGTGGGGCTGGCGCTGGTGGCGGCTTGCGCGATCCTTAATGTCGCCGGCGTGAAAGTCGTCTCCCTGACTTCGCTCTGGCTGTTTCTGGCGCTTTCGGCGCCGTTCGTGGCGATCGTGCTGTTGGCCCCGTTCAAGTTGGGTGCGCTGGCTCACGCCGTCACCAAGCCCACCACGTCCACGGTTGATATTGTCGGCGGCTTGCTGATCTGCATGTGGAATTACACCGGCTGGGACAACGCCTCGACCATCGCAGCCGAAGTTGAGCGTCCGCAGCGGACGTATCCGCGGGCCATGCTGGTCGCGGTCGGGATTGTCGCCCTCAGCTATGTCGTGCCCTTCGCCGCCATGTGGGCGACTGGACTCACCGCCAACGCCTGGGAGACAGGTTCCTGGGCCGACATTGCCGGGCTGATGGGTGGACCGCTGTTGCGCATCGGAGTGGTACTCGGCGGCATGATCAGCGCTTTCGGCATGTTCAACGCGCTGGTAATGAGCTACTCGCGCCTACCGCTAGCCATGGCGCAGGATGGCATGCTCCCCGCCGTCTTCGGCAAGCTGCACAAGAAATCGCGCGCGCCCTGGGTAGCGATTCTGGCCCTGGCCATCGGATGGGCGCTTTGCCTTGGCCTCGGATTCGCCCGGCTGGTCACGATTGACATTCTTATCTACGGCACCAGCCTGCTGCTTGAATTCGTGGCGCTGGCCGTATTGCGTTTCCGCGAGCCCGATCTGGCCCGTCCGTTCCGCGTGCCTGGAGGCTTATTCGGAGCCATCGCCATTGGTATTCCTCCGGCGCTGCTGCTGGGCTTTTCGATTTTCCGCAGCGAGCACGAACAGATTCTGGGCATGAGTTCCTTCGCCTTCGCAATGATCATCATTGCGGCGGGCTTCGTCGCCTACTTGGTCAATCACGCGCTGAAGCCGGCTGGGTGGTCCGTACCTCCCGAGCAGAAAGCGGAATCGGCGGCGTAGATTCATTGCCACGGATTAACACGAATGGACACGGATCTGATCCGTGAAATCCGTGGCGATCCGTGGCCATTTTGTTTCTGCTATAAATAACGCGTGACCAAGCGTAAATCCAAGGGTTCCTACCTTTTGAGCCGCCTTGCTGGCGTGAGCGAAGCGGGAGCCCGCAGGCGAAATCCCGAGCGGAGCGAGGGAACGCGTGACTAAGCGCAAATCTAAAGGTGCGTACATGATCTCCTCGGTGGCGGAGATGTATGGCATCCATCCCCAGACGCTGCGGCTTTACGAGCGGGAAGGCCTGCTCAAGCCCTCGCGCACCGAAGGCAACACGCGCCTCTATACCGACGAGGACTTGCAGCGGCTTGAGTTCATCCTGAACCTGGCCCGCGATCTGGGCGTGAACATCGCGGGCATGGCGATCATCCTGCAAATGCGAGAGCGCATGGAGGAGATGCAGCGGCAGATTCAGGATTTCGTGCAGTACATCCAGCAGGAAGTCCTCACCCGCGCCACGGCCGCCGCCGACCCGGCAAAAGGCGCGATCGTGCCGGTGCGACGGCCGATGGTCGCGCCCACGGTGCATCCGGCAAAGAAGAAGTAGCTGAACACAACACACCGGTCTGCGTTTACATTGACACAAGCCCCTTCAGACGCTAGACTTAACAGTTTTTTAAAGCCCTCATCGCTCGGCCTGTTACCGGGCTTTACTCACCAATTCAATGGATCAAACGCTGCGCCAACTAGGGGAATTACTGCTCGGAGCCGTGCCGACGGTCATTCTGCTGGCGTTGCTTTACGTGTTGTATACAGTGATCGTGCACAAGCCGTTGGAGCACGTATTGGCCGAGCGGCGCAGCAAAACCGAGGGCGCAATCGAGAAATCCCGGGCCGACATCGCGGCCGCCGAAGCCCGCACCAGCGAATACGAACAGCGTCTGCGCGAGGCGCGGGCGGCGGTGTTCAAAACACAGGAAGCGCGGCGGCAAGCCGCGCTGCAGGCTCGCACGGACGCCGTCAATAAGGCCCGCGACCGTGCCCAGGAGCAGATCGCGGCAGCCAGGAAGAACATTGAAACCGATCGCGCGGCGGCGGAAGCCGGGCTGCAGGGCGAGGTTTCAGCGTTGGCCCAGGAAATCATGCGCCGCGTGCTGCAGCCGGCAGGAGCAGGACGGTAAATGAGGACATCTGGAAGATGGTTGCGTGTGCTCGCGGTCGCGGTTCTCGCGGCGAGCCTGCAGGGGTTTTCTCGGCGCGCCAGCGCGCAGTCTGCCACACCGGCAGCGAGCCAGTCTGCCAGCCAGGATTCAGGTCAAAGTGCGGCCGAGCCCAAATCAGGCTCAGGTGGACAGCAGGCCGGCGGAGAAGAAAAAGACGACAAGGAGCAATTCAAGCATTCTTCGTCGGTGCGCCTGATTGGCCGCATCCTGAAGCTGGATTCAGACCGGTCGTACTGGTTCGCGGTGATTATCAATTTCGCCGTGATCGCGGGCATTTTCATCTGGGCCGGGCGAAAAACGCTGCCTGGATGGGCACGCGGGCGCGCGGCTTCGATTCAAAAAGCCATGCAGGAGGCCCAGAAAGCGAGCGATGAGGCGCGACGGCGTCTGGCCGACATCGAATCGCGTTTGATGAAACTCGACGTCGAAATCGGCATGATGCGCAACGAGGCCGAGCGGGAAGCCACGGCTGAGGAAACCCGCATTCAGGCGGCGGCCGAGGAAGAAGGGAAAAAGATTGTCGCCGCCGCCGAGCAGGAGATCGCGGCGGCCGCCAAAGCGGCCCGCCGGCAATTGACGGCCTATGCCGCCGATCTGGCGGTTGCGCTGGCGCAGAAGCAGATTCGCGTAGACCCTGCGACCGACCAGGCCCTGGTGCGCGATTTTGCCGGGCAATTGACCTCCGTCCCGGAAGATTCCGGAAAGGGAAGAAACTGACCCGTGGCCTCGATTGCCGCCACCTACGCCCGAGCCTTCGCTGATGTCGTGCTGGATACGCGCGCGGATGTGAATGGCGCGCTTGCGGGTGTGCGCGGAATCGCGGAACTGTTCACCTCCAGCGATCCGCTGCGGCGGGTGTGGGAAAATCCGGCAGTCCCGGCCGATCAGAAGCACAATCTGCTCGACGCCATCGTACAGCGCGAGAGCGCAGACAAGATCGTCCGAAACCTGGTGGCGGTTCTGATCAACCATCGCCGGGTCGCCTTCCTTCCAGCCATCGCCGAGCAGGTGGAGAAGGAACTGAACGCCCGAATGGGCTTCGCCGACGCGCAGGTCGCAAGCGCCCGCGAATTGGGCGAGGCCGAACGACGCGCGCTGGAAGGCCAGCTCGAGAAAGTCACGGGCAAAAAAGTCCGCGCTCACTATGGCCTCGATGCTTCCCTGCTGGGCGGCGCGATGGTCCGTGTGGGCAGCACGATTTACGACGGTTCGGTGAAAGGGCAGTTGGACAGGATCAAGGAGGCTATCAGCTCTTAGCGATGAGCCATGAGCAGTGAGCAGTGAGCAAACCGAATCGCAGCTCACTGCTCATCGCTCACCGCTCATAGCTCAAAGCTGAGAGCTGACGGCTGAAAGCTGAGCGCTTTTTCTATGGCACAAATCAAAGCAGACGAAATTACAAAACTGATCCGCGAGCAGATCGAGAACTACGAATCGCAGATCCAGGTGGATGAGACCGGCACGGTCATCACTCTGGGCGACGGCATCGCTCGCGTATATGGCCTCGACAAGGTCATGGCCGGCGAACTCCTCTCTTTTCCGCACGGCGTGGCCGGCATCGCCATGAACCTGGAAGAAGACCAGGTCGGCGTGGTGCTGCTTGGCGAATACACCGAGATCAAGGAAGGCGACGAGGTCAAGCGCACCGGCCGCATCATGAGCGTGCCCGTGGGCGACGCCATGATTGGCCGGGTGGTCAATTCGCTGGGCCAGCCGATTGACGACAAGGGCCCGATCGCCACCGACAAGTTCATCGAACTCGAGCGCATCGCTCCCGGCGTCATTGACCGCCAGCCGGTGCGCGAACCGATGGCCACCGGGCTCAAGGCCATTGACAGCATGATTCCGATCGGCCGCGGGCAGCGCGAACTGATCATCGGCGATCGCCAGACCGGCAAGACCGCCGTCGCGCTTGACACCATCATCAACTCGAAAGGCAACGACCTGATCTGCATCTACAACGCGATCGGGCAGAAGCGTTCTTCGATCGCGCAGGTGGTGAAGATTCTCGAAGATTACGGCGCGATGGAATATACGATCGTAGTGGCAGCGTCAGCCTCAGAACCCGCGCCGATGCAGTACATTTCGCCTTACGCAGCCACCGCGATGGGCGAGTTCTTCCGCGATTCGAAACGCCACGCGCTGGTGATCTACGACGATCTGTCGAAGCACGCGGCGTCCTACCGCGAGATTTCCCTGTTGTTGCGGCGTCCGCCGGGACGCGAAGCCTATCCCGGAGACGTGTTCTATCTTCACTCGCGCTTGCTCGAGCGCTCGGCAAAGCTCAGCGACAAGAACGGCGGCGGCTCGCTGACTGCACTGCCGATTATTGAAACTCAGGCGGGCGATGTCTCGGCCTACATTCCGACTAACGTCATTTCAATCACCGACGGCCAGATTTATCTGGAAACCGACCTTTTCAACCAGGGCGTGCGGCCGGCGGTGAACGTGGGATTGTCGGTGAGCCGCGTCGGCGGCAGCGCCCAGATCAAAGCCATGCGCCAGGTCGCCGGCACGCTGAAACTGGAACTCGCGCAGTATCGCGAACTGGCCGCGTTTGCCCAGTTCGGCAGCGATCTCGACAAAGCCACGCTGGCCCAGTTGAATCGCGGACAGCGCCTCGTCGAATTGCTCAAGCAGAATCAGTATTCGCCGCTTTCGTTCTCCCGGCAGATTCTGATCATCATGGCCGGCACGGGAGGATTCCTTGACGATCTCCCGGTCAGCCAGGTGCGCGAGTTTGAAGCGGAACTCATCAAGTACGTCGAGTCCACCAATCCCGGCGCCCTGCGCTCGATCATGGAGAAAAAGGTTCTCGACGACGCGCTCAAGGCGCAGTTGCAGGGATTGATCAAGGAAGCGAAACAGCAGTTCGTGGCGGCGCGGGAAGCAGTGGCGAAAAAGTGAACGCCGTAACAAAGAAGCTCGACAGAATTACATAGGTCCTTCGCTGCGCTCAGGATGACAAGGGCTTTGACTGGCAACTGGACACTGGCAACTGGCAACTGATTCATGCCTAACATTCTCGATATTCGGCGGCGGATTCGCAGCGTGATCAACACGCGGCAGATCACCAAGGCCATGAAGATGGTCTCGGCAGCCAAGCTGCGGCGCGCGCAAGAGCGCGCGCTGGCGGCGCGTCCGTATGCGCAGATGCTGACCAACGTCCTGAAGTCCCTGGTCTCGCGCGCCGAGATCTACGATCCCGAGACCGGCGAGCCGAAACATCCCTTGCTGGCGCAGCGCGAGGAAAAGACGATCCTGCTGATCGTCGTCACCGGCGACAAAGGACTGGCTGGGGCTTTCAACGCCAACATCACGAAAGCGGCGATGCGCTTTCTGGATTCGAACTCCGGCAAGAAGGTTGACATTGAAGCGGTCGGCCGCAAGGGACGCGACTTCCTCAAGCGCAGATTTCCGACCGCGAAAATCCAGACCCGCAGCCTGGCCGAACTGGCCGAGTCCATCGAGGTTGAGCCGCACGCGGCTGAACGCACCGGTCCGGTCGAGGTCACCGGCGAGCATGTCGGAGTGCTCGGCAAGGTCGAGTTCCGGCAGGCTACAAGCCTCGCCGAAAACGTGATCGGGCGCTACCAGCGCGAAGAGATTGATTCGGTCTATGTGGTCTTCAACGAGTTCAAGTCGGTCATCGCGCAGCGGCTGGTGGTCGAGCAGATTCTGCCCATTGAACGCGTCGGGGAGCGCGCCGTGCGACTGGCCGAGGAACTCACGCCCGAAGAGCGCAAGCGGGCCAAGGAAGCCGCCGTCAGCGCCGGCGTAGGCATGCGGCCGAGCGAAGACAAGGAAGCTCCCGCAGATTTCGGGACTGCCCAGGTGGACTACATTTACGAGCAGCGGCCCGAGGATCTTTTCCGCGCCCTGCTGCCGAAATACGTGAGCATCCAGATTTTCCGCGCGCTGCTCGAATCGGTGGCCGCCGAGCACGCCGCGCGCATGACCGCGATGGATTCGGCCACCAGCAACGCGACCGACATGATTGACTCGCTTACGCTGGTCATGAACCGGGCCCGCCAGGCGAAGATCACGAAAGAGATTATCGAAATCGTGAGCGGCGCGGCGGCGATGTGACCGCGCTTCGCGGGCGTGAGCGCAGCCGGGGTCCCCGGCACGCGGGGTTTTCGCGTGATGGGGTGGGAAGCGGGAGCCCGCGGCGGGCATCCTGAGCGCAGCGAAGGATCTCAGGTAGGCACAGAGAAGTTCAGGCAACGGGATTCGACGAGGTTTTATGCCAGAAAATATCGGACATGTGGTTCAGATTGCGGGACCGGCGGTGGACGTGCAGTTTGCCGAAGGCTCTTTACCGCCGATCTATGAAGCCCTCAAAGTCGTCGACGACGGGTTCAAGGTTCCCGATCCCATCAACGTGATTCTTGAAGTACAGCAGCACCTCGGCGAAGGGCGCGTGCGCTGTATCGCCATGCAGCCGACCGACGGCATGGTGCGGGGCATGAAGGTCATTGACCAGGGCGGACCGATCTCGGTGCCCGTGGGCCGCGGCACGCTCGGCCGCGTGATGAACGTGATCGGCGAACCGGTGGACCAACTCGGCCCGGTCGAATACAAAGAGCGGATGCCGATTCATCGGCTCGCCCCGGCATTCGACGAGCAAGCCACGACCGCCGAAATGTTTGAGACGGGTGTGAAGGTCGTTGACCTGATTCAGCCGTTCCTTAAGGGCGGCAAGATCGGATTGTTCGGCGGCGCGGGCGTTGGCAAAACCGTCGTCATCATGGAGCTCATCAACAATGTCGCCAAGAACCACGGCGGCTACTCGGTGTTTGCCGGCGTCGGCGAACGCACCCGCGAAGGCAACGACTTGTGGCTGGAAATGACGGAGTCGGGCGTGATCAAGCCCGGCGATCCTGCGCACTCGAAAGCCGCACTGATTTATGGCCAGATGACCGAACCTCCCGGGGCACGCCTTCGCGTGGCGCTGACTGGGCTGACGGTCGCGGAATATTTCCGCGACGCCGAAGGTGCAGACACGCTGCTCTTCATTGACAACATTTTCCGCTTCACGCAGGCCGGGTCTGAGGTCTCGGCGCTGCTCGGACGCATGCCCAGCGCGGTGGGTTATCAGCCGAACCTCGCTACGGAAATGGGCGAATTGCAGGAACGCATCACTTCCACAAAGAAGGGTTCGGTCACATCGGTGCAGGCCATTTACGTGCCTGCTGATGACCTCACGGATCCCGCGCCGGCGACAACCTTTGCTCACCTCGACGCGACCACGGTGCTTTCGCGCGCGTTAACCGAAATCGGAATTTATCCTGCTGTTGATCCCTTGGCTTCGACCTCGCGCATTCTCGATCCGCGCATTGTCGGCCAGGAGCACTACGACGTGGCGCAGTCGGTCAAAAGGACTCTGCAGACTTACAAGGATCTGCAGGACATCATCGCCATTCTCGGTATTGACGAGTTGAGCGAAGACCAGAAAGTCACCGTCGCGCGGGCCCGCAAGATTCAGCGCTTTCTGTCGCAGCCCTTCCACGTCGCCGAGCAGTTCACCGGCGCGCCTGGGCGCTACGTCAAGATCGCCGACACGGTGAAGGGCTTCAAGGCGATCGTCGAAGGCAAGTACGACGATATCCCCGAGCAGGCCTTCTATATGAAGGGCCCCATCGAGGAAGTGCTGGAAGCGGCGGAGAAGATGAAGACAGCAGCGTAAAAGCAGTTGTCGGTGGCCAGTGATCAGCGGTCAGTCGGGCCGGCTGATTCGCGGATGAAAACTGGACACGGACCACTGACACTGACCACTGGACACCGATCACTGATGGCTGACACCTTCCAACTCGAGATCGTTACTCCGGAAAAGAAAGTCGTGCAGACGGCGGCTGAGGAAGTGCAGATTCCGGGCCGCAACGGCTATCTCGGCATCCTGCCCGGCCATGCGCCGCTGATCACCGAGCTTTCGGTCGGAGAAATTGCTTACCGCGAACCGGGCAGCGAACAGCATCTGGCGGTGGCCTGGGGATTCGCGGAAGTGCTGCCGGACAAAGTCACGATTCTGGCTGAGAGCGCCGAGCGCCCGTCCGAGATTGATGTGGCGCGCGCGCGCCAGGCCAAAGAGCGCGCCGAGCAGCGCCTGGCCAGCGGCGACACCGAGGTTGATGTAGACCGGGCCCTCGATGCGCTGCAACGGGCCGAAGTACGGTTGGAAGTGGCCGCGCACAACAAGTAAGTCTCCACGGCCTCGCCCGCGATTTCGCAGTTGTACCGACCGCCCGCTTCTGCTCCTCTGCCTTTACAATGATGCCGTCTTGCACGTCTGAGGAAACCGCACCATGAAACTGCCATCCCCGCTCACCGTTTTTTGTTTCTTCCTTTGCACCATTTCATCACTCGCGCAACAGCCAAAACCCACGGCTCCGCCGCCGCAGGCTGCGCCGCTGGTCTCACCGGAGGTGCATTCCGACGGAGGCGTGACGTTTCGTTTCCGTGATCCGAATGCGGTGGAGGTGAAGCTCGGGGGTGACGTTGCGGACCTTGCACCCATGCGGAAGGACGACCAGGGAGTGTGGAGCGTCACCATCCCTGCCATGGCCCCCGACTATTACGGGTACGTTTTTTTCGCTGACGGCGTGCGGTTGCTTGACCCTTCCAACCACGAACTGATGCCCAGCCTGCTCTCCCCCAGGAATGTGGTGCACGTTCCCGGGCCCCTCTCGCTGCCTTGGGAACTGAACGACGTGCTGCACGGAGAAATTCATCATCACTTCTACAAGTCTGCGGTGGCGGGTGATGACCGCGATTTTTACGTGTACACACCTCCGGGCTACGACCCAAGGGCGCAGAAAACGTATCCCGTACTGTATTTGCTGCACGGCTACAGCGACGATGCCAGCGGGTGGCTCTCGATCGGGAGGGCGAACGTCATTCTCGACAATCTGATCGCACAGGGAAAAGCCAAACCGATGATTGTCGTAATGCCGCTCGGTTACGGCACGATGGAAATGATCAGTCGCGGTTGGGAAGCCTGGAGTCACGCGGAAGTACGCGACAAGAACTTCGCCAGGTTCACCGAGGCGCTGCTGACCGAGGTCATGCCCAAGGTCGAGGATGAATATCGCATCGCGAAAGAGCGGGATTCGCGCGCGATTGCCGGGCTTTCGATGGGCGGCGCGGAATCGCTGCTGACGGGCCTGAATCATCTCGACAAGTTCGCCTGGATCGGAGCATTTTCCTCCGGTGGAATCCCGGGATGCTCACGACGCACCGACGGCTCGTTCGAATGTAAGCAAGATGAGTTTGGCAAAGACTTCCCGAATCTTGATGCCAAAGCGAATTCACGAATGCAATTGCTCTGGATCGCCTGCGGCACCGAAGACCACCTGATCACCGTCAACCGCGATCTGCGCGCATGGCTCAAAGAAAAAGGCGTCCAGCATGTGGATATTGAAACTCCGGGCAACCATACTTGGATGGTCTGGCGCAGAAACCTGGCGGAGTTTGCACCGCTGCTGTTCCGATAGCACGAGGACAGATGTAGCCCCGGACGCATTCGTCCGGGGAAGGCGCTGAACGAATGCCTCCGCCTGCACAATCTTAAGGCACGTTCACTTGGTCGTGAGTTTCCGCGGGCACGTACTTCACGGCGGCGGTGCGCTCCAGCTTGTCCCAGGCGAATCTGCGGCCTTCGAGCGCGCGCTTCAGTGTCTTGAACAATACAACCGAAAACAACTGCCGGTAGGCGAAGCGCTGCAGCCAGACCTGGCTGAGCAGCCAGGCGTCTTCCTTTTCGTCCGGGCGGCGGCGTTCGAGAGCGAACGCGATGGCCGAAGCGATGAAATCGATCACCAGGAACGCAAAGAAAAATGCCACCAGCTTATGGAAGCTCGCCGGATCGGTGGAATCCGGGTGGAAGTGTTTTTGAATGAAGTACCAGATAGTGCCCAGGGCAAACATGATGTCAATCAGCGGGGACACCAGCGGCAGCAAAATCTGGAAGATCATGATGTTGGGCAGCGCGACCCATCCCAGCGCGCCCTTGCGCGCGAAGACTCCGCGATGCTTATACACCGCCTGCAAAATGCCGAACGACCAGCGGAAGCGCTGGCGCATCAGGCCATTGGCGTTGGTGGGCGCTTCGGTATAGGCCAGCGCCATGTCTTCATATTCCACCCGGTAGCCCAGCCGCAACAGCGCCATGGTCAGATCGGCGTCTTCCGCGACGGTATCGGTGTGATAGCCGCCGGCCTCGCGCACGGCCGAAACCCGCCATGCTCCGATCGCGCCCGGCACCACGCTGACCGCGCCGAGCACGTCAAGCGCGCGCCGCTCGAAGTTCTGGCTGGTGATGTATTCGAGAGCCTGCCAGCGCGTCCATAAATTCACGCGGTTGCCGACCTTGGCGTTGCCCGCCATGGCGCCCACTTTCGGATTGATAAAATGCGGCACCAGCCGCGAAATCGCATCCGGCGCGATAATCGTGTCGGCGTCAATGCCAACAAAGATTTCCGCATCCCCGATGTGCTCGATGCCGAAATTCAGCGCGTCCGCTTTACCCGAATTCGGTTTCCCGAGGATCAGAACCTTCCCCCTGGCAGCCTCGGGGGCGAAGGCGCGACGCGCGACTTCCAGCGTGCGGTCGCAAGACCCATCGTCAATCACAATGACGCGCAGGTTGGGATAGTTCGAGTTCAGTGCCGCCCGCACTGTGCGCTCGATAACCTTTTCTTCGTTGTACGCCGGAATCAGCACGGCAACCTTTGGGCGATAAGACGCGACTTCGGCAGGCTTGCCCAGAATGCGTTCGCGAACGCGGTCGTAGATCGCGGACGCACCGATGAAGATCAACCGGCCGGTCATTAGCAGATCGCCGACCAGAAAGATCCAGGTGATGGCGATGATGCCCGCATCAAACAACCAGAATCCAAGCCGGTCCAGCCATGCCGCCCAGCGTTCTCCGCGAGGCAGCGGAGGCATGACGTCGGCCCGCGTCTTGCCCAGCAGTTCATACACCGGAGTGATTTCATATCCCCGCGCCCGGACACCGTCAATGATCATGGGCAGAGCGCGCACGGTTTCGGCGCGATTTCCTCCGCCATCGTGCAGCAGCACGACATTGCCGCAACGCAGGTCTTCCACCCGGCAGGGCGGCAGATGCGCCAGCACATACGACGTGATCTGTTCCGCGGTGTGCCGCGGATTGTCGCTCCAGTCGTTCGGGTCAATCCGGTTGCCGACGGTGATGTAGCCCATTTCCTGGGGCACTTCGAGCGGACGCACTTCATCGGCCGTATCGGGTTCCTCGTCAATCGCATACGGCGGGCGCATCAGCACCGAACGCACACCCATCAGGCTGCCGAACAGACGCTCGGTGAGATTCAGTTCCACCTTCATGTACGCGGTGGAAATGTTGCTCACGTCGGGATGCGTGAAGGTGTGATTCCCAATGGTGTGCCCTTCATTATTGATCCGCTTCGCAATACTGGAATACTTGTCGGTCTGAATCCCGATCAGGAAGAAGGTAGCCGTGGCGTGCTTTCCCTTGAGCACATCAAGAATCTTCGGCGTCCATTCCGGGTCGGGGCCATCGTCAAAAGTCAGCGCGACTTTGTTCGGACTATAGCCGTAGCGGCCGACCCGATAAGGCTCGGGCAGATTTTGAAAAACTTCGTCGGTAATCAGACGCGAATCCGGATCAATGGTGAGATCCCGCGAGCCGTGGTTCGGCTTGTCTTCAATGCGCAGAATCTCGCCCTGCCCCTCCATATCCACGTCATTTCCCGGGGGAACGTCTTTCAGCTTGTCGGCGGCGCCGGTGTCGCCCGGCACATCCCAAACCCGCCACAGCGAGCGGTCTTCTCCTCCCAGACGCCAGAGCGCGAAGGTCTGAATGCCCAGCGTCTGCGCCGCGCGCATGTGATTCAGCGCCGAAACCGCATCGAGAAACCACACGTCGTGCTGGACGTTGCGTTCGTCGAGATAGGCGAAATGAGGATTGAGCGCATCGTCGTCAAAGTTCACATCCACTTCGGAGTCGCGCGCCGCCAGCCACGCGTCCTGTACGGTGACACTGGAATCGTGCTCCTCGGGCGGCAGCAAGCCTTTTTTCGGCTTCAACACGAAGTCATAACCGTAGTTCGCGATGGCGCAGATGATTTTTTCCTGCGGGATCACGCTCTTGGCGAACCTGAGGTTCTGCACAAACCAGTCCTGCGAGGCCACCGGCCCGGCTTGACCGCCGGGATAATGTTCGTCGTAATTCATGATCACGACGCCGTCGGCCGCCGACGCAATCGCGGGATAGTCATATTCCCCGCTGTGCGGCGGCACGGCCACGTAGAGCTTCATGCCGCGAGCGTGGAGATCGCCCGACAACTCGCTCAAAAACGTCTTGTAGCCTGCCTGGCCGTTGGGCGGGAACGCCTCGAAATCCACCATCAGCCCGCGATATCTTCCGGAGGAAAGAAACTGGCCGGCCTGTTTGCGGAACAGAACCCGCGCGTCGGGATTGTTCAGAAAATCCGCGACGCCCGGGACCCAGTTCGTCCCGTCAAAATTGTTGACCATCGGGAAGACTTCCATGCCGGGGTCTTCCACATTCAGAAAAGGCATGACGCGGTCGTCCACCGAGCGCACGTTCGCGCCTTGCACGACGTCGAAGAATTTGTTGGTCTGGTCGTCCACGCCCTGCAGGCGGCCGTCAGGCGTGAGCACGTGCAGCCAGTCGGGATAAAGAAGGTCAATCTGGTGTGCGTACTCGCGCAGCGAAGAGAAACTGGCGGCGTCCCACGGCACATAAAACGCGGCGCGAATGCCTTCTTCCTGATTCAGCTTAACTGAGGACGCGGCCAGCTTGGACTTGCGGTGGGAGCGCGCGGCGAGCTTCTTCTGCTTGTCGCGCGCCTTTTCTTTCTCGTTCTCTTTGAGCGCCCGGAGCGCCCGTTTCTGCGGCGAGAACAACAGTCCGGGAAGGAGCTCGTCGCGCAGAGCGCTGTAAACGAAGAAAATCACCAGCGCCGACACCACCACGGCCACGGCATCGAACATGCGCCGCAGGCGTTTCCAGCGGGCGCGTCGCGGATCATAGAAAACGGGGCCGGCCATGAGGCGCTAGGCTTTCATCGTATGCCGTGCTTTGGCACACGGTCAACGCAGTTCCAGGGCGAGTTTCGCATTATCAAATATAACCTACTTTTCTGCGGTCCGCGCCGCGCCAAACGCGCTATCATGCGCTCGGCGCCGGGATATCGCACGTGCCGCGAGGAAAGCTCTGAGAGATCTGCTGCGCAGGAACGCGTTCTTCTTTCTGTTGGCGGGGCTGGCCGGGTTGAGTTTGCGGCTGTTTTTCCTCTTTCGCTTTCCCGCCGTAGTGGATGATTCCCGCCTTTATGCCAACATTGCTGACAACTGGTTGCACCACGGCGCTTACGGCATTACCAACTCCGGCGTGGTCATGCCCACGCTGTCGCGGCTTCCCGGCTATCCGGCGTTTCTCGCCGGCGTCTTTCTTGTTTTCGGAGATCAAAATTTTCGCGCGGTTCTGCTGATTCAGGTCCTGCTCGATCTCGTCACGTGCTTCCTGATCGCGGATCTGGCTCGGCGCTTGTTCTCGGATCACGCAGCCCGTGCGGCATTTCTGCTGGCTGCACTCTGCCCGTTCCTGGCCAATTACGCCGCGACCGCGCTGACTGAAACCCTGGAAATCTTTTTCACTACTCTGGCGCTCGACCTGGCATTGCGGGCGTTGCAAGACGGCCGCCGCCACGTCAATTTGTGGCTGGGTTGCGGATTGGCGATCGGCGGCGCCATCCTGCTTCGTCCGGATGGTGGCATCCTGCTGGCGGCGGTGCTCGGTTTTCTTCTCTGGCTCCTGCTCCGCGCCTCCGCTCTCGCCGCCAAGCTCGCGGTCCAGCCGCGGGCGTTGATAGCTGCGCTCGCGCTAACGACGATTGGCGCCCTTTCGCCTCTGGTCCCGTGGACCCTCCGCAACCTCCATACCATGCATCGCTTTGAGCCGCTCGCGCCGCGCTACGCCAACGATGCCGACGAGCCGAACACGGCAGGATTCAATCGCTGGGTCAAGACCTGGATGGCCGAGTATGTTTCGGTCGAGGAAATCTACTGGAACATGCCCGGCGACGAGATTGAACCGCGCAACCTGCCGGCTCGCGCCTTCGACTCGCCTGCACAGCGCGCCCAGACCGAAGCGCTCTTCGCCGCCTACAATCGCGACCACGATCTCACGCCCGAACTCGATGCGCGCTTTGCGGCGCTTGGCTCCGAGCGCATCCGCAGCGCGCCCCTGCGCTACTACCTGTGGCTGCCGGCTCTGCGCATTGCGGATATGTGGCTGCGCCCGCGCACCGAACTCTTCCCGTCAGATCCGCGCTGGTGGGAGTTGAATGATGACATTCTGTGGCTCTCGGTCAGCCTCGGTTTCGGCGCGATCAATCTGCTTTACGTGGCGGGCGCGGCAGCTGGCTTCTTTCAATTGTTGACTGGCCGGACGCGCGAAAATTTCGGCATCGGCTTATTCGTTTTATTTCTGCTCTTGCGCTCGCTTTTTCTCGGAACTCTCGAAAATCCCGAACCCCGCTACACCCTGGAGTGTTATCCGGTTGTGATTCTCCTTGTTTCGGCGTTATTCAACCGCGGACGCGACTGACCCTTCCACAAATGGGAGCCAGCTCTGTGACGAAGCGTATTGTTTTTGATTCCAGTGCCTCTAAATTCCACGCTTTCAGCTTGAACTCTCTGGCGCTGGACTTGCAAAATACTGCTCGACAAATCTCCTGACGGTCTCCCTGCGATTTCTGTTCCTGGGAAAAACAACTCTGATTACCGCCGGCGGGCAAAAGGAGCTTCTTCGATGCATCTTCGCTCAATCGCAGTTTTTCAGTGGTTTGTTTCGCTCCTCGCGTTTTCGGCATTCCTTGTCGGCCAGTCTGCGACCACCTCCCTGCACGGAACCGTCTATGACCCCAAGGGCGCGGTCATCTCGGGCGCGAAAGTCATGCTGACCAATCCCGCCACCGGATTCACCCGTTCCGGCAAGAGCGACACCCAGGGGAACTATCAATTTCTGGAACTCCCACCCGCCACTTAC
>Ga0070733_10001840_pt1 | contig 15570 bp, 12 predicted proteins | sample Coa_R1_9_FD_66450 | JGI IMG/M metagenome (GOLD analysis project Ga0070733, IMG submission 66450) | Surface soil microbial communities from Centralia Pennsylvania, which are recovering from an underground coalmine fire - Coalmine... | ecosystem: Environmental > Terrestrial > Soil > Unclassified ... | reverse complement strand
CGCCTTGTTGGCACGGCGGCGCCAGCCGGCCCGGCCTTCGAAGGGGCGGCGATCCGCTGCGGCATGCGCGCCGCCGCAGGCGCGATTGAAGCGGTTTCGCTGAGCGCGAGCGGCGTTGAGTACCGCGTCATCGGTGACATCGATCCGCTTGGTTTGTGCGGCTCAGGGCTCGTCGATGCCGTCGCCGAGCTGCTGAAAGTCGGGCTGCTCGACAGAAGCGGCCGTTTCGTTACCGAGGAGGAGGCGCTCGCTAAGGCGCCGGGCATCGCGCGACGTCTCACGGTCGTCGGAGACGAGCGCGTCTTCGTGCTCGCAGAACCGCTTGACGGGAATGACCGCGGTGTCTTCCTCACCCAACGTGACGTTCGCGAGCTGCAATTCGCCAAGTCAGCCATCGCCACCGGGTGGAGTTTGCTGCTCGCCACGGCCGGCATCGAGCCAGCCGAGATCCAACAGGTGTTGCTCGCCGGGTCGTTCGGCTCGTTTCTTTCGCCATCGAGCGCGATTCGCATTGGGCTAGTCCCCAACCTGCCGGTCCTGCGAGTGGTGAGCGCGGGAAACGTCGCTGGCGAAGGGGCAAAGATGGCGCTCCTTTCACTTCGAGAACGCGCCGGTGCGCTCGCTCTGCTCGAGGAGGTGGAATACGTCGAACTGTCCGACCGAGGCGACTTCAACGATCGATTCGTCGATCAGCTGCCTTTCCCCGGCTGAGCCTGCGATGCAGCCGGACGAGTCCGCCCGACGGGTGAGCGTCATCGCCTGCGGTGCTCTTGCGTCCCGTGTCCGTACGATCGCGGCGAGGCGGCATTGGCCCGTCGAGGTTCATGCTCTGCCGCCGCTTCTGCACAACCACCCCGATCGCATCGCCCAAGCCGTGGATGATCTCGCCCGAACGCTGGCAGCTGACAGCGCGACGGTCGCCGTCGCCTATGCCGACTGTGGGACATACGGCGCGCTCGATCGCGTCTGTGAGTCGCGCGGGCTGCGACGATTCCCCGGTCTCACCTGTTACGACGTGCTCGCCGGGGCCGACGAGGTGGCCAAGTTGTTCACCGAGCAACCGGGCACGTATCTCCTCACGGACTTCTTGGTGAAGAGCTTTCGACGCACGGTTTGGGCCGAACTCGGTCTCGACCGCCGACCGGATCTTCGCGACGACTACTTCGCCAACTACCGACGCGTCGTCTGGCTTGCCGGGCAGCGAACCGAGGTTCTTGAGCGGTCCGCTGCCGAAGTGGCGGAGATGCTCGGCTTGCCGCTTTTTATCGTCGACGTCGGCGACACGAACCTCGAGCGAGAGCTCGAGACTCTGCTCGAAGCCAAGGTGGGGAGATGACGGCGAAGCTCGAGGCGATCTCCGCGCTCGTCGAGCGTGCCCGCTACGAGGTGATCCCGACGAGAACGGCCGAAGAGCGCGTCCTTGAAAGCCTCGGTGTTGATCGCACCGTTGCGATCACCGCCTCGAGCGGGCAGGGTATCGAGGCGACGATCGACCTCGCGTGTCGCCTCGCCGACCAGGGTTATGAGGTCGTACCGCACCTTTCGGCACGCCTCATCAGCGACGAGACACACCTGAAAGAGATCGTCGGTCGACTCACCGAGGCCGGCGTCGACGACGTCTTCGTTCCGGGCGGGGACGCCGATCCACCTGCCGGCAAGTTCGACAGCTCCCTCGGGGTCCTCGCCGAGCTCGAAGCGCTCGGTTCGCCCTTTTCGCGTGTGGGCATCACGGGCTACCCGAACAGCCATCCGAAGATCCTCGACGATGTGACCATCCAGTCAATGTGGGACAAACGCCGATATGCGACCTACATCGTGAGCAATCTCTGTTTCGACGCCCGTGTCTACCGACGCTGGGTGCAGCGAGTTCGCGAGCGAGGCGTGACGTTGCCCATCGTCATGGGCCTCGCCGGGCCGGTCGACAGCGCGAAGCTCCTGTCGATCGCTGGGCAGATCGGGCTCGACTCGTCAAAAAAGATGCTCATCCAGCACGGGAACTGGTTCGCTCGCTTCCTCGCCCCCGGCGGCTACAGCCCGACTCGGCTCTTGAAAAGACTCGCCCGCACGCTGGCTGAACCGCGTTCGGGCATCGAAGGGCTCCACATCTTCACGTTCAACCAGCTGAAGAAGACCGAGGAGTGGCGGCGCTCACTCGCCGACGGGACGGCTGGTTGACGGCCCACAAACGCGGATGATCCTCACGCACCACCGAGGTTGACGATCACCGTCTTCCATTCCGTCAAACGTTCCATCGAAAAGCGGCCACCGACCCTGCCAACTCCGCTTTGTGATCCCGCCCGGCCGCCAAACGGGAGGTGCGATTCCCAGTAGTTGGTTCCCTCGTTTACGTTGACCCATCCGCAGCGCACTTGCTCGGCATAGCGAAGGCCGCGACCGATGTCGCCCGTGAAGACTCCGGTCAGAAGCCCGTATTCAGAGCCATTGACGATCCTGATCGCGTCGGACTCATCTTCGATCACTACGACAGGAGCCACGGGACCGAAGGTCTCCTCGCGGGCAATCGCCATCTCCATCGTCACATCGTCGACGACCGTCGGCTCGAAGTAGAGATCAGTGGCGAACCCGGGCGCTCTTTCGCCGCCGTTCACGACCATCGCGCCTCGACCTTCCGCTTCTTCCAGGTGGGCTCGCGTCTTTTCGGCCACCGCCGCATTGTTGAGTGGGCCCATCGTCGTCGCCTCGTCAAAGGGGTCGCCCAAGCGGACCTCTTTGGTGACCGCCTCGCGCAGTCGTTCGAGGTACGCGTCATGAACTTCGCGTTGCACGAGGACGAGTTCTCCGGCGGTGCAGCTCTGCCCGGCGTTCAAAAAGCAGGCCGTCAACGTGGCCCGCACGGCGGAATCGAGGTCGGCGTCATCGAGGACCACCAAAGGGCCGTTTCCTCCCATCTCCAGCAGCAGCTCTTTTCCTGCCGCTCGCGTGGCGATCGTGATCCCAGCTCCGACTGAACCGATAAAACCGATGGCATGCGTGCCGGGACTCGAGGCAATCTCGTCACCGACGACACGCCCGGGGCCGGTGACCATGTTGAGCACCCCGGGGGGCAGGTCCGCCTCGGCGATCGCCTCGCAGAGAGCCACCGCGCAGACGCTCGTGGTCGAAGCCGGGTTCCACACGACGCAATTTCCTGCCGCCAGCGCCGGGGCGAGGATTTCGGCCGGCATCGTGTACGGCCAGTTCCACGGGCTGATCACTCCGACCACGCCACGCGGCACGCGGTAGAGGAGGACCCGCTTGGCGGCGTCGACCGACGGAGGCATCAGTCCCTCGAGACGGGTCGCGTCCTCGGCCGCCATCTCGAAGTAGGCGATCAGCTCTTCGACTTCGTCGAAGGATTCGACAAGCGGCTTACCCTGGTCGAGCGTGAGTACCTCGGCGAGTGCCTTTCGTCGCGAGTCGATCACTTCGGCAATCCGACGCATGACCCTCGCCCGTTCGAACGCAGAGCGCCCCGCCCAGCCCTTTGAAGCGTCGTTCGCCGCCGCGATCGCCGTCTGTGCGTCGGCGCGGGTCCCTTCGGCAACGGCGCCGATCACCGCTCCCGAAGACGGACTCGTCGCGACGAAACTCGCTCCGGACTCTGAGCCCACCCACCTGCCGGCAATGAGCATGCGGGACTCCGTTGTTACATCTCTTTGGCTGATGGCTGGCCTCCCGACCTCAACTGATCTTCTTTGTTCGGGGACGCGGCGACACGGTGGCGATAGAACTCGATCGTCTCGGCGGCAAGCGGCTCGACGCCGCGGATCACGTCGGCAGCGCGCTCGCCGATCATCATCACCGGCGCGAAGAGGTTGGCGTTGGTGATGGATGGCATGACAGATGCATCGACGACGCGGAGGCCCTTTAGTCCGCGGACGGAGAAGTCGACTGGATCGACGACCGCCGACTCGTCGGTCCCCATTCGACAGGTGCACGACGGATGCAGGGCGGTCTCGGCGTCACGGGCGACCCAATTGAGGATCTCTTCGTCGCTCGTCACATTGCTGCCCGGTGAGACCTCTCCCCCCTCGAAGGGGTGAAAGGCGGGCTGAGAAAGGATGCGGCGGGCGACGGCGATTGCCTCTGGCCATTCGCGCCGGTCTTCGTCCGTCGACAGGTAGTTGAAACGGATGGCCGGCTTTTCGTCGGGGTTTCTCGAGCGGATCTTCACCGACCCGCGTGAGTCGGAATACATCGGCCCGACGTGGACCTGGTAGCCGTGGTCGCCCGCCGGTGACGAGCCGTCGTATCGCACGGCGATCGGAAGGAAATGGAACATCAGGTTCGGGTAATCGACGGCGTCGTTGCTGCGGGCGAACCCGCCGCCTTCGAAGTGGTTCGTCGCGCCTGGGCCGCTTCGCAAGAACAACCACTGCAGGGCGATCTTCGGCCGGTTGCGCCACAAAAGACCCGGCGCGATAGATACAGGCTGAGTGCAGCGATGTTGGACGTAGACCTCGAGGTGGTCTTGGAGGTTCTCGCCCACTCCGGGGAGATGTTCAACGGGGTCAATGCCGAGTGCCGACAGTTCATCGGCGTCGCCGACGCCCGAGAGCTGCAGCAGGGCCGGTGAGTTGAAGGCACCGCCGGACAGGATCACCTCGTTCGCCATCGCCCGCTTCATCGCCGAGCCTTGCCGGTACTCGACTCCGACGGCGCGCGTTCCTTGAAACAGGATCCTTGTCACGAAGGCCCTCGTCTTCACCGTCAGATTGGGCCGGGCCATTACCGGATGGAGGTAGGCGCGTGATGATCCGAGTCGGCGGCCGCGATAGATATTGCGGTCGAAGGGCGCGAACCCCTCTTGGCGATAGCCGTTCACGTCCGTTGTCAGATGCTCACCCGCTTGTTGAACAGCCTCGAAGAACGCTTGGAAAAGAGGACTGGTGGCCGGTCCCCGCTCCAAGACGAGCGGCCCGTCGTGGCCGTGGAACGGATCATCTGGATCTGCCGCGAGGCAGGTTTCCATGCGTTTGAAATACGGAAGGCAGTGCGCGTAATCCCAGGCTTGCATGCCGGGCTCGCGCGCCCACTTCTCGTAGTCGAGGGGATTGCCGCGCTGGAAGATCATGCCGTTGATGCTTCCCGAGCCACCGAGGATCTTGCCTCGCGCGTGGTAGATCCGCCGCCCGCCCATGAACGGCTCAGGCTCGGACTCGTATTTCCAGTCGTAGAGCGGGTTGCCGATTGGAAAGGTCAGCGCGGCAGGCATAGAGATCAGTGGGTCGAGGGCGAAGTCCATCCTCCCCGCTTCGAGGACAAGCACCGTTACGTCGCGATCGGCGCTCAGGCGGTTGGCGAGGACGCTTCCGGCGGAGCCGCCGCCGACAATCACATAGTCGAAGCCTTCCCGATTGCTCGCCATCAGCCGCCTGTCCGTTCTCGCAGCGCGGCAATCAACGCCGGCACGATCTCGTTCACGTCGCCGATCACCGCGTAGTCAGCCCGGGCCATGATCGGCGCCTCGGCATCAGTGTTGACAGCGACGAGGGTCTTTGCGCCCCGACATCCGGCCAGGTGCTGGATCGCGCCGCTGATCCCGCAGGCGAGGTAGAGGTCAGGGGCGATCTTCGTCCCGGTCTGGCCGACCTGCTCGGCATGAGGTCGCCAGCCGTTGCTCGTCACGGCGCGCGATACGCCGACAACTCCGCCGAGGGTCCGGGCAAGCTCCTCGAGCGGACCGAATGCTTCGCCGCTGCCGAATCCTCGCCCGCCACCGACGACGACCCGCGCCTCACCGAGCGACATCGATCCCACCGGCCGTTCCACCGTCTCGACGACCGACACCATGAGCGGTGTCCGCTCGAATGAGGGCTGCCACGTTTTGACAGATGTCTGTTCGCCCGACGGTGCCTCAATGTTCGGAGCCGCGTCCGGAACCACGGACATCAAACCAGGATTGCCAGCGAGCACCGCGTCCTCCAAGAGGCTGCCCGCCCATCGATACCGCGTCACCTTGAAGCGGCCGGCGCCGCCGTCGGGTTCGACCGAGATGCAGTTCGCCGCCACAGGCGCACCGCTCAGGGCGCCGGCGTGGGCGAGCACCTCGTTACCGCGGTCGGTACCGGGCGCGACGACCGCCGCCGCCGAGATCGTCGAAGCAAGTTCGAGGAGTGCTTTTGCCCAGGCGAGCGGGGCGTACGCGGCGAAGGCGGCTGAGGAAGCGGCGAACGCCTCGACTACTCCGTACCGGGAGAGGTCCCCTTCGACCAAAGGCGACGGCTCGCCCACCGCCATCGCCACCAGCGGCTCGCCGAGGCGCGAGGACGCCGAGCGAGCAAAGGTGAGCGCACGCCGCGACGGCGTGGTTACGCCTTCGGCGTCGTGCTCGACGAGACAGAGCACGCTCACGCGAGGATCCCTATTTCTTCAAGCAGTGCGACGAGCTTTGGGACGGCATCGGCGCCGTGACCAAGCACCTCGGCGGTGTGCCGCTCTTGTTTCGGAACGTGGAGCATCTCCGTCGTCAGCCCCTCTTCCCGCCATCGCGCCGGCACCTTGTCGATCGTCGCCTTGGTCGCTCGCATTCGGCCCGGCAACGATGGGTAGCGCGGAAGATTGATCCCCTCTTTGACCGTGACGACGGCTGGTATGTCGACCTCGAAGATCTCGCCCGTCCCTTGGTACTCGCGTCGGGCACGAATCGAGTCGGCGCGGATCTCGAGCGCCTTGACGCCGGTCACGATCGGCAAACCCAGCAGGTGTGCGACACGCACCCCGACTTGATAGTTGCCTGCGTCGGCGGACTCGTTTCCGAACAACAGGAGCTCGAATGGCCCGCGCGACTCGGCGAGCTCCGCGATTGCCTCGGCCGTCCCGATAGGTCCGAACTGCCTGCCGTCGGTCTCGACGAGGACCGCTTGGTGCGCACCAAGCGCAAGCGAGTTGCGCAACTGCTCGATCGCCGCCTCCGGCCCGAGTGTGGCGACGGTGACGGAGCCTCCGTGCTGTTCGACGATGCGAACCGCTTCTTCAACGGCGCACTCTTCGTGCGGGCTGATCGTGAAGCCGAGAAACTTCGTATCGATGTCCTTGCCGTCGGCGGTAAGAGTGATGCGTCCGCCCACATCGGGGACGCGCTTCACACAGACGAGCACGTTCACCGCGCGGCTCCCGCAACCATCTCGGCCGGCGACAAGCCGCTCAACTCCGCGCACGCTCGTTATCGGCGTCGAACAACGGTCTTGCGCCAACGACGTCTACCGTCACTGGGAATCTCTCCGCCATGTACTCAACCGCGAACCGGGCACCTTCTTGCGCCAGTTCGATCGGTAGGTAAGCGAGCAGGATGTGCTTGCCGACCGATGGGCCGGAGCCGGCGCTCGTCACGTACGCGTTGCGCCCGCGACGATCGGTGAGTGGCTCACCGTCCGCTGTGACAATCGGCTCCCCACCGAGTGGGAACCGGCGGCGCCCGTCCCCGGCGACGTCGTCGTCGACGGTGAGTGTGCAAAGCACGGCCGACTGCGCCTCCTCACGATGGCGCAGGTGGGCTTCCTTACCGATGAACTCGGCTTCTTTCACCTTCGGGCGTTGCATCCCTGCCTCGACGACGTTGAAGTCAGCGGTGAGCTCGGCGCCAAAGGCGCGATAGCACTTCTCGAGCCGGCCGGAAACGAGATACACGCCAATACCAACCGGCGCGAGATCGTAAGAGCGACCGGCCTCGAACACGGTGTCCCAGACGCGGCGCCCTTGCTCGATCGGGACGTGCAGTTCCCAGCCCGACTCGCCGACGTAGGAGATGCGAGAGGCAAGAACTACAACGCCGTCGATTTCGATCGTTCGGCAGGTCGCGAACGGGAAGCCCTCGCTCGAGATGTCGTCGCTCGTCGTCTCGCTGAGTACTGCGCGGGCATTTGGTCCCCATAGTCCGAGCGTTGTCCACGCTGAGGTGACATCGACGACCTCGGCGCCGCCGACGAGATGGCGGGAGAACCATCTTCGGTCGAGGTTGCCGGTCGCGCCTCCAGTTACGACGCGGAAGCGGTCGTGGGCGAGGCGCATGATAGTTAGGTCCGCCTTGAAAGTTCCCCGCTCGTTCAGGATCGGCGTGTAGATGACGCGCCCGACCGGCAGATCCATCTGGGCGAGCGCGATCCGCTGCACGCTCTCGAGCGCGGACTCCCCGATCACATCGAACATCGCAAAAGCCGAAAGGTCGATCGCCCCGCAGCTCTCCCGCATTGCGAGGTGCTCGGCGCTGATTATCGGGGACCACCATCGTGATTCCCATTCCGCCTCGCGGCGAAGGATCTGATCTCCGTACCGATCAAGGAGTTTGTCGTTCGATGCGTACCAGTAGGGCCGTTCCCACCCGGCGGTCTCGTAGAAGACAGCGCCGAGATCCTCCTCGCGGTCGTAGAAGGGCGAGAGCCGAACCGGGCGGTCGGATAGCCACTGCTCCATCGGGTGCACGATCCCGTAGGTCCGGTTGAAACCTTCGTTGGCACGGGCCGCGACGTGTTGGCGCGTCTTTTGGGAGTCGTAAAAGCGGGCGATGTCCGCCTCGTGGATGTCGATCTCCGGCTCTTCGCCGGACATCCACTCCGCGACGGCGCGAGCTATCCCGGGTCCCTCTTTGATCCAGCTCGCCGCAGCCGACCAAAGTCCGTTGGTCTCGGGGCACTCACCGAGAACCGGGTGTCCATCCGGCGTCAACGAGATAAGCCCGTTGATGGCGTGGCGAATTCCCACGCGTTCGTCACCCAGCAAGGTAGGCATGAGCTCGAGCGCGTCTTGGAGTTGGGGATCGAAGTCCTCTTGGGTGAAGGGAAGCTCGGTCGGTGAAAGCGCCGCCTCCTCGATCGACGGGATTTCGTCCGGCTCGACGAGGATCGGGCGGTGTGCATACGAACCGACCTCGATATCCGCGCCGTGCTGGCGTTCGTACATCAACGAGTCCATGTCGCGGACAATCGGGTACTCGATCTCTCCCGCCGTGTTGGAGAACAACGGGACCGGCCCGACGCTGATCATCTGGTGAACCGTCGGGATAAGGGGTATGCGCGCCCCCGCCATACGGGCGATGCGGGGACTCCACACTCCGCAGCAGATTGCGACGGTGTCGGTCTCGAAGTCCCCCTTCGACGTTCGCACGGCACAGACTCGATTAGTGAGCGGGTCGACGTCGATTCCCAAGACTTCTGTGTTGGCTCGCACGGTGAGGGCACCCGACGATTCGGCGCGTTCGCGCACGAGTGTCCCCGCTCGCAGAGAATCGACCACGCCAACGGTTGGCATGTGTAAGGCACCGAGGAAAACGCTCTCGTCCACGTACGGGACGAGCTTTTGCACCTCAGTCGGTGTGAGCATCTCTGCTTCGATGCCCCACGCTTTCGCCGCCATCGAGCGGCGGCGCAGCTCTTCCATCCGCTCCTCGCGACGGGCGATCTCGATTCCGCCGCTCCTCGTGAAAACGCCGAGCGCTACGTATTGCTTAGTGCTGTCAGCGGTGAGCTCGGCCATCATCTTCGAATACTCGAGAGGGAAAATGAAGTTCGATGCGTGACCCGTAGATCCTCCCGGGTTCGGCATCGGTCCCTTGTCGACAAGGACGATTTCTCCCCATCCAAGGTCGGCTAGGTGGTGGACAAGGAAGTTTCCGACGATGCCGGCGCCGATCACGACGACGCTCGCACGTTCAGTTGTCATCGATCCACCCAGGACCCCCGACCGCGAAGGCGTTCACAATTGTCTCGCGATAACTGGAGGGGTGGGCAAACGGTCCATCGAAGCGTCGCCATTGAGCAAGCGTTTGTCTGACCACAACGTGTGAATCCCGAACGTCGATGCTGGCGTTTCTGCTCTCGCCCGCCGGTCGGCGACGTCACGCCGAGATGGCTTCAGCCAATTCCTCACGCTCATCGAGAAAGAACCACCAGGCATCAGCGGCTTGTCGAGCGAATGGAAACAACAACCCCGTGTTGTCTTCGGAGCACTCGTCCAACGCCTGTCGTGACCATTCGCCGTGTCGCACGTCGACTGTCGCATGATGCTCCCAGAAGGAGACGGCCTCATCATCCAGTCCGTAGTAGCGATGGAGCCCTTCGGCCTTGCGGTCGGCGACTTCGCTCGACTGCGACTCGTAAGCGACAAAGCCCGCAAGAGCAGCTTCGGGTCCAACCTCGAGCAGCCTTTCGTAGGTCGCGATCAAACTAGACATCGCTGGCGAGCTTTCCTCGAACTCGGCCCCGACCGCCTCCGCGAAGCCCTCGAACCGCTCGATGTGGGGAATGGGATCGCCCTTTTCGTCAGCCAGGTTTGCTTCGACTAGATGGCGCGCCGTCCCTTGCGGCAGGCGCTCGATGAGGGCGGTAAGGAAATGCGGTAGGTAGCGCTCGAAATGGCGATATTGAGCCGCATAGCCTGCCAGCTCGGCGGTAGAAACTTCTCCACGCTCCCACCGGCGGTAGAAGGGATGGCTGAGCAACTTTCGATCGCTTAGCACGGTCGCGAGGGCGGATTCTGATCTGGAGTCACTCATGTCCCGGGATACTAGGACGGTGCCGCCGGGTGCGAGAGATCCGCTGGCGGGAACCTGTGGCTCGTGCACAGACACCGCCGGAGTCGTCTCCGTAAGGTAACGATGTGCACCGGCCCAACCGAGCCCGGTTGACGATCCTTTGTTTGGCGCTCGTAGCGGCGCCAAACTCGATTGGGTCCACAGCAATCCTGTCCTCCAATAAAGAGGCTCGAGGAAACGTTCCCTCGTTCCAGCACATCTTCGTCGTCGTCATGGAGAACCTCGGATACAACTCAGCGCTCGGGACGCCCGGATTCGCCGCGCTCGCAAATCAATATGCGCTGGCGACGCAGTACTACGCCGATGCCCATCCGAGCCTTCCGAACTACCTCGCGATGACGAGCGGATCCACATGGGGGGTGACGAGCGACTGCGTTGACTGCCTGATCAACGAGCCGAACATCGCGATGGAGCTCGCCAACGCGCATATCAGCTTCGGCGCATTCATGGAAGGGGTCCCTTCATCGTGCTATCTCGCTCCGTACGGAGGTTTCGACTACGCGGGAAAGCACGACCCCTTCCGCTATTACATCGACGTTCGTTCGAGTCACAAACTTTGTTCGGGAATTCAACCCGAGAGCAGGCTCCCGAAGCTCCTTGCTGGACCTGCCAAGAACGTGCCACGCTTTGTTTGGGTAACACCAGATCTGTGTCACGACGGACATGACTGCGCCCCTTCTGTCGCGGCGAGCTGGTTGTCTCGATTCGTTGCGCAGATTACAAAGAGCGCTGCGTGGCGTGACCACGGCGTCTTGTTCGTGACGTGGGACGAATCGAACGGAGACTCGTCAGAGGTCGTTTTCCCCGGCCGGGTCATCGCGTGCTGTGGTGGCGGGCGCGTTGCAACCTTGGTCATCGCCCCTAATGTGCGCAAGGGCGTCCGAGTGGCTATTCCATACAACCACTATTCGCTGCTCGCAACGATCGAAGACGCGTTCAGCCTTCCTTTGCTTGCGAATGCGAAACAAGCGACGCCGCTTTCAGCATTCTTCCGCGGGACGAACGTCCAAGGCTCCCGCTAGGAATCCCCGACACCGGGGATCCACGTAGCCGGGGGAGCCGCTCGGTACGATCACCCAAACGGGAGCCCCGGAACCGACCAGCTCGGTCAATCGGAGCAAATCACGCGCCGGGAGGCGCTGGGAGGCAGCAATGGAGCAGTCTCGGGCGGCGCAGATCGCCGAACCGACCCCGATCTTCGGCGGATACCGACGCGGGTACGATCCTGACCAAGTCGATCAATATGTCGCCGAGCAGCAGCGACGCCTCGACGATGCCGAGCTCAGGGCATCCGAAGCCGAGCGAAAGCTTGTGAGCGCGATCGGTCAACTGCGCGAACTCCACCGCCGGGTCGGAATCCTCGAGGAGAACCAGAACACCCCCACCCCGCCGGTTCGAATCGACGGTGTCGGTGAACACATCCAGCGGATGTTCGAGGAGGCCCGTCAGGGTGCCGAGGCGCTGCGATCGAGCACGGAGCTCGACCTCGCCGGACTGCGCGAGAAGACGATTGCCGAGGCTCGATCGATCCTGGCCGGTGCTCGAAAGAAAGGCGAGGAGATCGAAGCCGATATCGAGCGCCGGCGACGCGAGCAGCTCGACCGACTAGAGGAGCAGCGAACTCGGGCGTCCGCGCAACTTTCCTACGTGCATGAACGACGCAAGAACGCCGTTTCCGAGCTCACTCGCCTTCGAGAGCTGATCGATTCCACGATTTCCGAAGTTTCACCTGACCTGAGACCGCGCGACAGCGACGTCGACAAACAAATGCCATCGGGGATGCTCACAGATGTGCCAAGAGATGAGCCGCGCTTTCGCTCCACCCCACGTGATTCGATCGCTCGTCAGGCCCGTTCGAACGCAACTGTGCAGCGCCCGATCCGACCACCGATCACGCCCAGCCCGCGTGAATTCGATGTTAGTGGTGACAGCGGCTTTGAAACGGCTCGGCTCGTGCGGGAACACCGGGCGAAGATCGGGCCTCCGGGTGCTCGTCGTATGCGGGCATCATCGGAACCACGGCCCGAGCGCCGCTCGGCGTTATCGGTCTTTGACTACGAGGCGCACTAGCACCGCACTAGCGAGCAAAATTTCCTTCGCAGCGAATTTCAATGGCAAGTCGCGCCGTACGATTACCGACGTATCTCGGCGTGCGAAGAGCGATTGCACTGTCGCCGGTCGCCGGGCCGCTAGCTCATCGGGAAGAGCAGGGGACTTTTAATCCCAAGGTGCCGGGATCGAGACCCGGGCGGCCCACCAGAGTGATTCTTCGGTTGATCAGCGACATTTCGTGTTCGGTTGATACCCGACACCTTGCCCCACCAATCTGCGCCAAGTCGCGCAGGGAGGTGGCCGAGTGCTCAAGGAGCTCAGCAAGGTGGAACAGCGTTATGACGCCATCCTCGCCGTCCAGCGAGACGGCTTTTCGGTCACCAAAGTGGCACGGGCGTTCGTAAAGCGACCCCTTCGCTCCGGCCGTGTCGGAGTAACCGCAAGACCTAAATGGGCCAATCTTCGAACCCCTCATTCCCCGAGTCCTCGATGATCTGGGCGCCCTGGCTCTTAGTGTCATCGTTCCGGCCCACTGCACCGGATGGCGGGCGCAGCACGCGATCGGCGCCCGCTTCCCCGAGGCCTTCATCCCGAACACCGTAGGCACGCGCTTCGAACTATGACCGACCGGCAATGGCGAACCGCGGGGGTGCGACAAGCACCGAGCGAAACTCCGCGCTTGACATCCTCAGAGCGCAGGGCAGCCAGGACACCGGCGGGCGTCACGCCACTCATTGACCAGACGGGCAACTTGCTTGCGCATCCGGCCCCTTAAAGTTCTGGGACGGGAATCTGCGGGCCGACGTGAGTGCAGCCGTAACGAGCTTGGATTCCGGTCATCACCTGCTGATCTGGGGCGCCCTCGGCTGATTGCAGATAATCCCTCATTTCCTGGAAGAGGCCCTCTGCTCCACCGGGAATCCACTGGATCATGATGCGTAGCGAGCTGGTCGCGCGGTTGGCAAAGGCATGCGGGACGCCCCGCGCACCCCAGGCGAGGCCACCTGCCGCAACATCGGTCAGATGGTCACCCACCTGCACCGTCATCACGCCGTCCAGCACGAAGAACAGCTCGTCCTCATGGGCATGCACATGCAAGGTCGGCCCTGTAGTGAGCGGGGGTAGCCGGACCTCCGCAAGCGTGAGCAAACCGTCGGTTTGCCCGCTCGCCAAGCGGAGGAAAGGACGCTCCAGCGATGGCGCACCAGGATGCTTCTCACCCGGGGCAAGGATGAACGGCTCGCTCACGGCTCCTCCTGCAACTGGCCGCGGGCCAGGCTGGTGGACTCGAGTGACGCGGCCTAGTCCGACGGGCCGCAGTATGCCACCACTACGCGATTAATCGGGCATGCAGCTGTATGGGTTACGGCGGCTGGCCGTGAGCGGCCGCGCTGCCATCGATCTTGTGAGCCCCGCCGGGCGCGTCGGCAAAACCGAGAAACCGACCGCAAATAGGGCACACCTCTTGGCTTCGCCTTCTGTCGCTTGCCTCAACCAGCCTCGGCTCCTGTTGCAGTCGGGCCGAGGGAACGGTCGACTGGCCAACGCTCGAAAAATGGCTCCCCGGCGAGGAAGCGACCTCATCCTCAAACTTGCGACGAGTGCCACCTCCCCACCGACAACAGCGACGTACACCTCCGGATGGTCGAGCGCCTGTGAGCCCCCTCAGTTCGGGCGCCGTCTGCGAGGCGGGTGGCGGCGAGCAGCGGTGATCTCGTGAAGTCTTAGCCAGGAGAACACGACGAACCGTGGAGCCGCAGTTCCTCTTGCCAATCGGCAAAGCCAATCACGGGCGCATAGTCGCCACTGTGGGGATCTTGTCGGTACTCGACGGGAGGCGGCTGACCTGAAGCGATGTTCGCGATCGCGCCAAGCAGCCGTCTGACGTCGTCTTCGGTCGTGTTGATGCCAGTGCTCGCGCGCACGGCACCCGGCGCGCGGCGATGGTCCCCGTTGCGGATTTCCTCGCGATAGCGCTCGACGTCGCGCTTGGAGAGCCCGAGGAGGCGGATGAGGTACGGATGCGCGCAGAAACAGCCGTGGCGCACACCGATTGCTGTCTCTGCTGATAGACGCGCCGCGACAAGCGCATGGGGAACGCCCGCGATTTCGAAGGTTGCGACCGGCAGCGTGTCGGTTTCCAGGGACGGCCCGAGCAGGTGGACGCCGTCGATCCCACTGAGTCCATTACGCAGCAGGCGCGCGATCTGACGATCGTGGGTGATAAGCGTTGGCCAACCGATCCCGCACAACGAGTCGATGGCCGCACGGAGCGCGACGGCGCCGACGACGTTCGGCGAGCCTGCCTCCTCGCGATCGGGCGGGGTCGTCCACTCGACGTCGTCAAGGTCGACAAGGTCGACAGCGCCACCGCCTGCGAGGAACGGGTCGCCCTCTGCAAAGATCGAAAGTGGCCCGATGAGGATGCCCGCGCCGAAGGGCGCGTACATCTTGTGACCGCTGAAGGCGACAAAGTCGACGCCCGCCGGCACCGGCCGGTGCGGTGCGAGCTGTGCCGCGTCGAGCACGATCGGGACGTCGCGCGCGTGCGCGGCGGCGACGATCCCTTCGAGCGGAGGCATCCATCCGGTGATGTTCGATGCGCCGGTGATGGCGACGAGTCGCGGGCGCGGCAACTGTGCGAGCGCCTGTTCGACAGCGGCGAGCTCGAAGGTGCCGTCGCGGTCGCATTCGACGAATCGACAGGCCGCGACGCGCCGCCACGGCAGGAGATTCGCGTGGTGCTCGACGACGGTGGTTAGTACCACATCGTCGCGCGCGAGCTGCAGGCGGTAGGCGAGGTGGTTGATCGCCTCGGTGGTGTTGCGACAGATGATCGCGACGTCGTCACACCCGGTCCGGTTCGCAAAAGAGAGCGCTGCGCGGCGTGCCGCTTCGTAGTGGGCGGTGGCGAACTGAGACTTGTAGCCGGCACCACGATGCACGCTCGAGTAGCGCGGCAGGAACTCCTGCACCCGCTCGAACACCGA